>ERZ1106963.3636-NODE-3636-length-12683-cov-7.301473_pt1 | contig 12683 bp, 11 predicted proteins | sample MGYA00403681_ERZ1106963 | MGnify/ENA primary metagenome ERZ1106963 (study PRJEB35170, sample SAMEA104062407) | human gut metagenome | biome: human gut; feature: human-associated habitat; material: faeces | place: Denmark | collected 2012-05-03 ...
CCGAGGGATCGGCATATTTGGCGCGTTTGAAATGAATCACATACAACCCGGTTCGGAACGCGATCCGCTCGCTTTCATCATAACCGATCAGAATCATTCCTTCCCGTTCCTCTTCCGGAACATCTATTACGCGTTCTTCACGCGGCAGGTCGGCGGGAATCTCGGAAAGTGCGTTCGGCTGACGAACTTTCCGTTCATGTTCGGCTACCGTAGCTGTTTGAACTTCTTTCGATGGTTCAGGAGATTCCTCTTCGGGAAAAAGCGATGGGGTGTTATCCTCTGGAATATAATGTTCCGTTTTGGAACCGAACATCTGGCGTTTGAACCATGCCAGCTCATTGCTGAGTTTTTCGATTTCCTCAGCTTGCTCCCGAATAATTTGCCGGGCTTCGTCAAATGTTGTAACTTCCGGTAATACCATAATGAAAATATACCGGAAACTTCCTCAAATTCAAGCTTTGTCAAGATTTTTTCGAGTATCTTTTGTAATAACGTTGCGGTTTGATTCCAGATAAAATCGCCGCAAGTTCTCGACTGGTCAATTCAATCCGTCCATCGGCTGATTGCGGGATATGAAAGCCGCCTTGTTCCAGTCGTTTCATCCAGATCACAAAGCCGCCGTCCTCCCATTGCAGTAACTTTACCAGTTTTTTATTACGGCTGAAGAAGGCGAACACATGTCCTGATTCCGGATCCTGTTTGATATACTCTTCCACCGCTCCGGCAATGCCGTCGAACGATTTTCGCAGGTTTATCAGAGTGGGACAGTAGTAGATCCTTACCGATCCGCCGATGCCGTACATGACCGCGCCTTAAGCAGATTCAACATTTCGGATAGCGTAGTGCCGTCGAAACCTTTTTCCTCCACAATTTCTATACCGTCAACCAGCAGCCAAATCCCATTGCCGGCCCTCGTATCTGCCGGCAATGGTTTGACCACGACCAACTCCGGCGCTTCAGATTCGCTCGCACCATCTTGGCGTGCCTTTTGCGCCACTCGGATCCAGCGACGGGTACTTTGGCAAGGAAGTTCCTTCAGTTCGCTGGATTCCTGAATTGTCAAGCCGCGATCCCAGTAATTCTTACAGTTGTACCTCCCAATAATCACGTCCTTCGCATCCCATGCTGTCCTCCTCTGCTTCGGGTTCAGGAACGACATACCACGCAGACCGCCTCAATCCAGATGGGGCTGACTGGGTGATTACTTTGTTCTGACACGTTTTTCGATACATCACTCTTTCCTTACTGCACGTTTTTTTTCGTTTTTCAGGAATAAAATACTACATAATCAGAATTTTTTCTGCTGCAATTTATTCAAAATCAATAGATTTTATCGCATTCAGCAGCCCCTACTTAGGCTGCAGCAAAGATAAAAGAAAAAGATTGAGCTTTCTTTGTAAGTGAGCAACTTGTTCCGTGGAATCAATCACGATCATTGGAATACTAAGTAACTTTGCCACTTTTTTAGCATATTTAATCTCTTTTTTTTGAAAATTTGAAACAAAATCTTTGGAATATTTTTGATTGTCTCTCTTGCACAGGCGACTTTGAATTATATTTATCGGTGCGGTCAATACAATTATGGCAACAGGCTTAATTTTTGTAAAGGTATCTTCCGGAACCAATGTTACTTGTCCCGTTACGTTGATTAGTGAAAAATGCCCATCCAGGACAACCTTGTAGAAATTTTGTTTTATCGGAACGAGTCCTTCCTTCAAAAGTTCTTGATTGCTCTTTACTTTTGTAACTCTTTTATTTAAATTTACTTCGCCGGACTTTTGTTTTATTATTTCACTGGCCGAGATTCCATACCAGCCTGCAGGACGAAGAAATTTATTTCGAAAATAAGTTTTTCCTACCCCATGTATTCCGCCAATAAAAATAACCTTTGACGCAATATCGTAATTTATTACTTGCTCTAATCGCTTAATGCTTCCTTGATCTTTAAAGTAAGAATACGATTGTGGTGGCAAATATGCAATCTGCTGTGCGACATCTTCTGGAATGGGAAACACCCTACCTAACTGGAATGCGGAAGCTATTTTGCTCCCATAAAAATACTCTCTGAAAAAAGAACGGGGAATTCCTGCGGCATACTTTGTTTGTTCCCATAATACAGAAGGCGGCGCTTGTAATATTTGTTCAACCTCTGCAATTGCGACTAAGCGTTTTTCTGGCGTTGTCGCATGAATGAGAATGTGAGAAATTTCGCATGAAGGAATATGTTTCCGAAATTCAAAACGCTTTTCTCCCGTTAGAATTTTTTCAACAAATTTTGGATGTATTGAAATTAGTAAAATCTTTTTCATAGTTTTCCTGTAATCCTGCAATAGGATTCGTTTGAAATCTTTCGGATCGACTGTATTGTCCCTGAAATTCCAGCGTTTTTTAATCCTTCCCAATAAATTTTAGGAATATATTTTATAAAACGGAATAAAATGAGAAGCGTCGGCTTTTTTAGCTGTTCTTTTAATTGTTCCTCTGAAAACACTGTTCTCTTTGAAACTAATGCCTGCACCATCGCTATATCATCAATTGAGAAACGCTTGACATGTTCAACAATGCCTATCACTTGAATAGATTTTCTGTCTTCAGAGCGGTAAAACAAGAGAATGTCTCCAGAGGAAATCTGGTTTGTATTGGCTTGACACAGGTATGCCTTCTTGATGGTATTACTTTGAGACTGTTGTGATAAAAATTGGTTAGCGAATAAGCCTTCTGCATCATCTGAGATATCAGGAAACAATTCATTGTGATATTGAGGTTGTATAGGAATAATAAACTTATTTACATCATTTCCATCAAGAAAGTTAGGATAATATAACTTCGCAAATTCAAAAGGATTATGAGCTCTCCCTAAACCCGTATCTGGATTTTTCATATCCTTGACATACACTTCGTCTTCGTTGTATTTGCCGATTTTGTAAAAACCAAAATCAGAACAAAGTTCTATCAACTTATCTTGTGCGTGAACTTGAATATATGCATGGTCATAACCATTTTCCGATGCATACTTAAAAGCGGTATACAGCAGACGTTCTCCCAGTTTACGGCCACGCAACTCTTCTGCGACTTTGAACGTACAAAGTTTTAATACTTTGCCATATAACGTTTGATGCGGTTCAGTTGTAACCTCTGGATTATTTTCCTCCTTAAAAATACATACTGCCAGCGGTTCATCTTTTTCATTGCAAATGCACCACGCCTGACGATGTTGTCTGGCTGCCTCATGAAACCAACTATCAAAACCGGGGTAAGATTCACGAAGAGAATCCCAAAATGAGGATTCGATGTACAACCGGTATATATGTTTCAGTTCAATTCCGTAGGGAACTTCAAATGCAGGTTCTACTTGATTCCTTAAGAAAAAGATAAACTGATCCAGATGATGCACCTGATCTTGAAGCCCGGCTCGGTATGCTTTGCGCGACACACCTCGATCTTCGGAGACTAAAATATGTACAGCCCCTGATTTCAAGGCATACAGCAATAGATTATCAACACGATCGTTGTCTCTATTTTCAACCCATCCTAAAGCTGAAATATCTTCTGGGGATGGCTCCGGCGGTGAATTCAGAACATTATATTGATCCAATCTCGATAAGTTACGCCTGCGGCGGTCTGCATTTGTATCCCGATTTAAATCATCCTTTTGTGCCGGATGAACAAAGACATGGAAGGAGAGTTGATCCAGAAGACGCTGCATTTCTGCCAATCTTGGATCTAATGGATATTCCAAATCATTCAGGGAGATAATGATATTGGTATCAAGAAGAATGTTCAAATGACTGCTCATTATAATATGCTTACTCCCAGTCGTCACAAAGAACTTCAGCCTGTTTCAATACCAGATCAATCGCATCTTCCCGTTTATCCGGTGGATATTTATAGCGTCGCAAAGCAGAGCGGACCAGAAGTCGGAGTTTTGCCCGGACCTCTTCCCGTTTCTGCCAGTCAACAGTTGCGCTTTTCCGCAGTTTATCGGTAATTTCAACAGCAATCTTCTTCAGGGTATCATCGCCAAGTTCACGAACCGCACTCTCATTATCAGCCAAAGCATCATAGAATGCCTTTTCATCCGGAGTCAGCCCCAGCTTTTTATCATGTTCCTGCGCTGCTCTGAAATCCTTTGCCATATCGATCATTTCCGCAATGACCTGTGCCGCTTCTATGGACCTGTTGTGATACAAATTCATGGTGACAATCAGTCTATCGCCGTATTTTTTCTCCATTACGATATTATTACGGCAATAATATTTTATCTCATCCTTCAGTAATTTTTCCAAAAGTTCCGCGGCAAGGTTCTTTGTCTTCATATTTCGCAGTTCTTCCAGAAACTCGTCGGAAAGCAGACCGATATTTGGCTTATCTATTCCGGAAAGTTTGAAAATATCCTCCACTCCGCTTGAAGATACTGCGTTATCCAGCAGCTGACGCAACAGTGAATTCTTGTTGCTTTCACTTTTCTTACGGTCAACTTCCGTATATTTCAGGAGAATTGCCTTAACCGCTTCGAAGAACGCGATTTCCATTTCAAAGACTTTTGCTTCATCAAGCGTACTGCAAAGAGCATATGCCCGGCTTAAAGCGCTGATTTCATCCAGATAACGCTTCTTGCCATCATCCAAACCAAGAATATGATCCAGTGCCAATGGCAGAATCTGAAGCGTATTCTGACGGAAAGCGGAATAGTCAAATCCGGCGAAGAAACCGCGGACTACATCCAATTTTGTCTGGAAAATCCGGTATGCCTCCTGAATATTCAGAGTCGGCTGCCCTTTGCCTTTTGCCTGCGTATAAGTTTTCAGAGCCTCTTTCAATTCATTGGCAATGCCGATATAATCCACGACCAGACCGCCTGGTTTATCCTTGAAAACCCGGTTGACACGGGCAATAGCCTGCATCAGATTGTGTCCCTGCATCGGTTTATCCACATACATGGTGTGGCAACATGGCGCATCAAATCCGGTCAGCCACATATCCCGGACAATGACCAGTTTCAATTCATCTTCGGGAGTTTTAAAACGCTTTTCGAGCCTCTTTTTTGTCTGTTTGCTGTAAACGTGTTTGGCAATCTCCGGCTCGTCAGCAGCGGAACCTGTCATAATGATTTTGATTGCTCCTTTTTCCGGCTCATCGGAATGCCACGCCGGACACAATGCAATGATTTCGTTGTAAAGGTCCACGCAGATCTGACGACTCATACAGACGATCATTGCCTTACCGATAAAAGTTTCAGTCCGTTTTTCATAGTGGGTCACCAAGTCGGCGGCAAGTTCTTTTAGACGTGCTTTTGCGCCTACCAGTTTCACTAGCTGAGCCCATTTGCTTTTGGTATTTTCCCGCTGTTCAATTTCGTCTTCTTCGAGAACTTCTTCCGCTTCCCGGTTCAGTTCTTCGATCTTTTCCCGGTCAATATCCAGCTTGGCAAGACGGCTCTCGTAATAAATCGGAACGGTAGCATGATCGCTGACCGCGTCCTGAATGTCATAAATGCTGATGTAGTCTCCGAAAACTGCACGGGTATCGTGATCCAGCGATTCAACCGGAGTCCCTGTAAAACCGAGAAATGTGGCATTGGGCAAGGCTTCCCGCATGTGACGGGCATACCCGACTTTATAGGTATTGCTTTTGCGGTCAAATCGTGCCTTTAGACCGTATTGACTGCGGTGTGCCTCATCGGAAATCACAATGACATTGGAGCGGTTGCAAAGTATTGGGTGCGTTGTTTCACCGTCCAAAGTGGAAAATTTCTGAATCGTGGTAAAAAAAATCCCGCCGGAAATGCGGCTGGCAAGTTCTGTCCGCAGAGTGTCCCGGCTGTCCGCCTGAACGGGAGTCTGCCCCAGCAGAGAAACGCTGTCGCAGAAGGTCTGATAGAGCTGACCGTCAAGATCGTTGCGGTCGGTAACAATGACAAAAGTGGGATTCTCCATTTCCGGCATCCGGGAAAGTTTGGCGACAAAACAGCACATGGAAATGGATTTTCCACTGCCCTGCGTATGCCAGACCACACCGCCCCGGTGATCACCGGAAGATGCCTTGATTGCAAAGTCCACCGCCGCCCGGACCGCGTGGAATTGGTGGTATCCGGCAATTTTCTTGATGATCTTTTCACCGTCCTGCTCAAAGATAATGAAATAGCGGAGATAATCCAAGAGAAGCGGCAGATGGAAAAATCCTTTGATGACAGTTTCCAGTTCCAGTTTGAATTCCGGCTTCTGCTGTTCGTTTTCCAGTGTGCGCCAGACTTGAAAACGCTCCTTGTCGGCAGTCAGCGAACCGATTCGCGCCGTAATGCCATCGGAAATAATCAGTCCCTCATTGTAGTTGAAAAGGTCGGAAATATCGTTTTTATAATTTTGAAGTTGATTGAACGCATCCCAGATGTCGGCATTTTCATCGGTCATATCCTTGAGTTCAATGACAAAAAGTGGCAGACCATTGATGAAACAGACAATATCGGGACGGCGAGTCTTGTGCGGACCTTTGACCGTAAACTGATTCACCGTAAGAAAATGATTGTTTTTGACGTTCTGGAAATCAATGAGTTTGACAGAATCTCGCCTGTTTTCATCTTTGAACTTGAAATCAACAGAGACCCCGTTCAACAGCAGTTTGTGAAACTCCCAGTTATTCTCTTCCATTGACGAAGACTGCGGCTTGCAAACCTGATCTGCGGCATCATCAAGAGCGGACTCCGGTATACCCGGATTGATCCTGCGCAACGCCGCAAGTAACCGGTCACGCAGCACCACGGAACGGAAATCATCCCGTTCCAAATCCGTCCCATGAGCAACCTCCCACCCTTGCGAGCGGAACTGCTCCAACGCCCAGTTTTCAAGATTAGTTTCCGTTAACATAACGTTGACTCTGTAATTTTTTGAATATCATCCAATTTTTCTAACGTGTATTTAGGACGTCCTTGTCCTACTTGAACTATAGAAAAAAGCGCGTTAACGGGTTGCTCTAAGTAGATTCTATTGATTTCTGAAGGATTTTCAATTTGCAACCCGATCTTACCGCGTATTACATTTTTGTTATCTTTCAGCAACGCAAATTCAAAAGTACGCCCTTTCGGTAACACCCCTTGGAACACCCCTTGAAAAGGTTCTTGAGAAGTTTTAATGTTTTCCTCTTTTAAGCGATCGGATGCTATCTGAATTTGCTCAATGCCAGAGTATTTAAAATACTTTTCATTAAAATCCAACCCACACCATGCTTTATTTATAAGCAACAAATTAAGGAAGTCTGCAACTTTTCTTACTGCACGTGGATGAATTTCGTCAATAAGTTCAGAAAGTTCATCATCTGTGCCATTCGCTGTTAATTTAAATAGCTCTTGGATTTTTTCTAATGCAATTTCTGCATTATCTTGTACAGGAAATAACTCTTGCTGAGCATTTTCATTTTTAGCAGGAAGCTCCATTTCAAAGCCGAAAGAACCTATCGCTGTTCCTGTAATGAGCAGTTGATTTTTTTCACGATTAGGTATAGGTCCCATATAATTTAGTTTTTCAGTAAGCCCAGCCAGCACAGCAGAGAAAGCATCAGAAAAAGCCGCGATTGCATTAGTCGCAAAATCTGCATATATTCCGTGTGTACCAAAAACTGGTTCCCCTCTAAAAGTAATTTTTGCTTTTTGTGGAACACTATTAATGCTGATATTTTTTAGTTGTTCTTCAACATCCTTCAACCTTGCTTCAAAACCTAATCTCTCAATTATGTTTTCTTTAGGAATTTCCGCCAGAATATTTTTTAGTTCTTTTTGCTCTGAAAGAAGATATAAATGTTTATCTATCATCTGTCACCTCCTATACAAAGAGAATTCAGTAATTGTTCTGCATTGTGATCGTCATTATTGTTTAATGGAATTTCAAGATAACCTTTCCATAATCCATTGCGACGATGAGACCACATGCTATACCAATATGTGGCTTGTTTTATCAACAGATTCGGAGAACAATTATACCCACAAAAGATAAAATATGAATCAACATTATAGTTTTCCTTCACCTTCTGATAAATAAACATATCAGGATTTTGATTATATAGACTTTGTTGTGTTACTCCATTGGGCAAGTTACAAATGGTCACTACATCAACATCATTGGGAGATCGATTTTCAAGCATTTCAATATCTTCTGTAAAACTTCCATCAATCCACTGAAAACCAGCAACGATACCAAGCGAATATAAAGCCTTTCTGTATTCTAAAAAACCATGTAAAATATTTTTACGTTCTGGCGAGTACGCAAAATTATCAATAAATGCAGAAGACGTAACGCGATAAGGTGCCCGATCTCCATCATGTCCCGCCTTTCCGGGACGGATAGGCGGCAATGTTCCATTTTGCATAAATGGTGGAATCATTCTAATCCCCTTTGATTTATAAACATATTTTGTAAAATATTTTCTTGTTGTTTCAAATGCGTTTGCTGTTGCTCCATAAGCCGTTTCATCCTATTATTCATAGTAGAATGCAGCTTCAACCAATATTCAAGCAACTTTTTGCTTGGTATATAGATTTTTTTCTGCATAAGGACTTTTCTATCAATGGATTGACCTTCTCGAGCGGCAGGTTTGATTAAATCCTTGAAATAAATCAGCTGATTTGTAATGAACATACGCAGATATTCGGGATCAATGTCTGAGGAAACGTTGAAAACATTATAGACGGAACTTACACCGCCAATTTCATCTGCCATAATTCCCCAGTTGAGGATTTCTCGACTCATGCCGAAAACCAATTGATTTTTGCACAAGAGTTTGTTTTTATTTTTCGATGCCGATAAATTCTTTTTGAATTTTTCATTCCGTGGCACAATTCCATTGTCTGTTACTGAAAATTCGGGTATATCAAGGTCACCGCACTTCTCTTTTGATTCCTGCAAAATATCAGAGAAATTATAAATATCCCAGTCTTCTGGAATTTCGTAAAAATCTTCATTCTCAACCATCGTAGACGGAAACAGGCTGGCGGTATGGGCTAGTTCGGAATAGGCGTCAGGGTAAAAGGTTTTCATTTCGGCGAGTTGGACTTCGGTTTTGCCGGAGATCGACATCATTGCCGCCAATTCGGGATCTTTGCCGTTTCCTATTGCGGCGATTTTTGCCCTGACCGGTTCAAAATCCACAAACCAGCTTTTGAACAATGCTTCTACCATCGCCTCTAACGTCTTGCTCATCTTCCGGTTCAACTCAATTTTATCATCAAATGTCGACAAAATACCAGCAATTCGCTTTTGTTCAGAGAGAGAGGGATATAGAAAATCAAGAGATTTTATGTCTCTGATAGGCAACTGGGGTTGAGCTGAACCAGAACAAGCTTTTTCTATTGCACCTCTGAAAAATGGAGATGTCAAATAATAATAGGCATATTGTGGCAGTATTTTGCTGGTATTGAATCTGAAAATAACCATTCCAGAGTTAATGCGAACATCGGAGTAAGCGACTTTTTCATCGTATAATGCAACATTACCAACAGTTCCACGAGTTGTAAGGACAATATCATTCCTTTGCAGTTTTCCTTTTCTGAGAGCATTATCCTTTTCCTCTGATATAAACATGCAATCCGAAAAATTAAATCCATTTTTCGTCACATTTCCCGTATTCAAAAACAAACAATAGCCCTTACTGGAAAAGTCAGTATTGCGAGGATAATTCGTTCCTCGATCTCCGTCTATAATTTCAATAGTATCATCATCAAAAGTTATTTTATTCCATTTTACTTCTTTTTTAGAAATTAAAACAGCATATTCCTGCTTGATTCTATCTTGAAAATTTTCAGGTATCTCATCCCATAAAAAGAGATCCACACGGAACGGCAGGGAACTTTCCGCAAAGGCATCCCGGCAGTTGGCGAGTCCGCTTTTGTCGGAGCAGAATGCCACAAGATCCAAGTCTGAGGATGGCGTTGCATTCCAATGTACACGGGAACCGTACGCCCACACTTCCGTATCCGGCAAATGGGTTGCAAAGATGGAACAGACGAGTTGACGCTGTTCCGGTGTAATGTCAATATCCTTTACGATTGCCATAACTCTTTGCTCATTGTTGTATAAAGTTCCCGGCTGTCCGCAATGAAGTCTCCAACAATATCCAGACATTCTTTCGCTTTTTCGCCGCTGTAATCGTGGGATGTTCCGATCCTCGCCTCTGCATAGTGCATCCATTGTTCAACCGGGGATGGCAGCAGTTCATTTTCCGCCGCCAATCGGAAAATCGGCTTGGGGCTTGCCGGAACGTCTGCAAGACCTAACTCTTCCCGCAAATACCGGGCAAGCACTTTCCACATGCAGTCGTAACAGACCTCAAAACGCTGAATCACCGATTCCGCAATCCCCTCCATTACCAGTTCCGGAAGCAGACCTTTGGGCAAATGCAGCCAGTTTTCATATTGCAATTCCAAATGATGCAGAGAGAGTTGTAATTTGCTGTAATCAATCATTTCAGAAGCCCTTTTGTCTTTTTATTTCGTCAAAAAGCTGACCGCAAAAAAACTTCAACAGTTCTTTTTCAGCAGGAGCAAGTGTCTCTGCTTCACCAATACATTTCTCTGCCAACTCTTTATTGAATTCAATCATGGCTGGATTTGTTGCAAAATTAGCATTGGACAACGCTTGTGCAACAGCACTGATTTTCAAAAATTCATGGAATTCACTCATTCTATCACCTCATGTTCTAACAAACCAGCCGCCGGTCTTGGATGTGCCGCGGTATTCGATTTTCATTATTTCACCTCAAATCCGAGACTGAGAAGATTTGCTTTAATTTTTGCATCAAGAATTGCCGCTTCTTTCAATTGAGTGTTGTATTCTGCAACAAGCGGTTTCATTTTTTCAGCAAAAGTCAGATTGTCCGATTCATCCCGCACCGTGCCGACATAGCGTCCCGGTGTAAGAATGTAGTCATTTTTCTGGATTTCATCCAGTTTTGCACTGCGGCAGAAACCTGCTATATCTTTATAATTCCCGCCCTTTTGCCAGTTATGAACCGTTTGGGCGATTTTCTGAATATCTTCATCCGAAAAATCACGCAGGACACGATCTTTCATATAGCCCATCTGACGGGCATCAATGAAAAGGACCTCTCCGGGGCGGGGCTTTTCGCCTTTGCGCAAAAACCAGATACAGGCAGGGATCTGGGTATTGGTAAACAACTGTCCCGGCAGGGCAATAATTGTCTCTACTTTATCATCTTCCAGCAGATTTTTCCGGATTTCACCCTCATTATTGGTATTTGAACTCATGGAACCATTTGCCAGAAGAAGTCCCATTTTTCCACCATAAGCCAAATGATACAGCATGTGCTGCATCCATGCAAAGTTTGCATTTCCGGCAGGGGGAGTGCCGTAGACCCAGCGGGGATCATCCTGCAATTGCTCTCCGCCCCAGTCTTTCAGGTTGAATGGCGGATTTGCCATAACAAAATCTGCTTTCAAATCGGGGTGCTGGTCGTCCAGAAAGCTGTCTGCATTCTTTTTGCCGAAATCAAATCCGAATCCGCGGATCACCATATTCATCGCCGCCAGACGCCAGGTTGTCGGATTGGATTCCTGTCCATAGATGGAAATGGTATCAATTCTGCCGACATGTTCACGAAGGAAGCGTTCGCTCTGAACAAAGAATCCGCCGGAACCCATTGCCGGGTCAAAGACACGCCCGTGATCCGGTTCTAGAATCTCCACGATCAGGGAAACAATCGCTTTCGGAGTATAGAACTGTCCGCCTTTTTTTCCCTCTGCCAAAGCAAATTGTCCGAGGAAATATTCATAAACATGCCCGAGAATATCTTTCGATTTCATTGTGGCATGTTCAAATGGAATAGAACTAATAAGGTCAATCAGCCCCGCCAGTTTTTCCTGATCAATTTGAAAACGTGTGTAATTTTTGTTCAACAGACCTTTCAGTTTCGGATTTTCTTTTTCAATGGCATCCAGTGCATCATCAATCAAACGTCCGGTACTCTTGAACTCGTAAATATGAGTTTTCCCGTTTTTGATTTCAATTTGCTGACCGATTGTCAACCGGCAGTTATCCTGCAGCATTTTCCAGCGTCCCAACGCCGGAACCCAGAAAATATTATCTGCCGCATAATAGTCCCGGATTTCCAATTCTGCATTGATTTCCTCCGGATCATCGGAATCAAGAAAATAATCATTTTCCGGATCAGCAAAAAGCTGTTTCAACTCTTCTCTGCGGGCATCGAAAGCATCGCTTACATATTTGATAAAGATCAGTCCCAACACGACATCTTTGTATTCGCCGGGATCAACGGAAGAACGTAATTTGTCTGCCGCTTTCCAAAGTTTGGCATCCAATTCGTTCAAAAATTTCTGTTCGTTATCATTCATAATTTCAATTCCGATTATTCCGTTGCCTTATCCGCTTTTACCCATGCATCAACTTCGTCTTTTTTTAATTTCCAGCTGCGCCCGATACGGTGTCCGGGCATACCTTTTGTTTCAATCCAGCGGTAAATCGTCTTCCGGCGGGCGCCGAGATACTCGGAAATTTCTTTCATTGACAGCCAGCGATCATCCATTTCAGCAGACCTTGTTTTAGAGTTTGTTTTATGTATCATAGTTGAAATATACCGTTTGTTTTGTTTATTGCAAATGCGAAACGGGGCTACGTAACGTTTTTTCTGTAAATTCTCCGAATCTCTGCCGTCAACCTTTC
>ERZ1106963.3640-NODE-3640-length-12678-cov-2.887586_pt1 | contig 12678 bp, 7 predicted proteins | sample MGYA00403681_ERZ1106963 | MGnify/ENA primary metagenome ERZ1106963 (study PRJEB35170, sample SAMEA104062407) | human gut metagenome | biome: human gut; feature: human-associated habitat; material: faeces | place: Denmark | collected 2012-05-03 ...
GACTACGGCGGGCATCGGGGACAGCGAGCGGGCGCTCGAATATACAAAACCTAACAAGGAGGAAAAATAACATGGTACGTTATATCGGTACAAAACTTATTGAGGCTATTCCGGCACAGAAGGACGGTGAGGACGGTTACAAGGTCGTTTATCCGGACGGATACATCAGCTGGTCTCCGGCGGATGTTTTCGAACGTGCTTATTTGCCGCTTTCCATCAACACTCGCCTGAATACCGACAAGCCGAGCATTGGTCAGGATATGGTCGATGATTTTATCGCACACACCGAGGTGCAGACGCTTGGTGACAAGACTACGGTCGTCCGCGCGGTGCTGCGCAATGGCTTCGAGCTCGTGGAAAGTTCCTCTTGCGTCAGCAAGGAGAATTACTCGAAAGAACTCGGCGCGCAGATTTGCATGAAGAAAATCAAGGATAAGGTTTGGTTCCTGCTCGGCTTCCTGCTCCAGACGGCCGTGCACGGCGTAAAGGAGTAATGGATGTACATCATCAATACCAATCTGCCGACAAACGGCAGCTTCAGTCGCCGGAACAAGACGGACGAGATCATCCTGCATCACGCGGAAGCGAAAAGCGCGAGCGTCGAGGAGGTCAACCGCTGGCACCTGGAACGCGGATGGACTGGCATCGGCTACCATTTTTACATCCGCAAGGACGGCAGGATCTACCGCGGCCGTCCGGAGTGGTCTGTCGGCGCGCACGCGCAGGGGCACAATAAGCGCTCGGTCGGCATCTGCTGCGAGGGAAGCTACATGACCGAGACCATGCCGAAGGCGCAGTTTGACGCGCTCGTCGGGCTTGTGCGCGAGGAAATGGCAAAGTATCCGGGCGCGAAGGTGCTGCGTCACAGGGACGTCAACAGCACGGACTGCCCGGGCGTCAACTATCCGTGGAAGGCGCTGCTCGCGGCGCTTTCGCCGGAAAAGAAGGAGGAAACAGCATTGACTTACGATCAGTTCAAGGCGTTTTTGCAGCGCTATGAAAAGGAAAACGAGGGCAGAAACGCAAGCGCCTGGGCCTCGGACGCATGGAAGGCGCTGACGGATGCCGGTATCACGGACGGCTCCGCGCCGCAGGCTCCGCTCACGCGCGAACAGTTTGCGGTCATGCTCCAGCGGCTCGGTCTCATCGGGAAGGGGGCGAAGTAAATGAGCGTTCTCGGCGCAAGTATCGCTGCGGCGATTAGAGCCTCTGCTGCCGCCTCTGCGAAGGGTGCGGCCAAGGCGACCGGTGCATCGAGTTCGAAGGGCTCTTCCTCGTCGTCTTCCGGTTCCTCCTCGCGCGGCTCGTCCTCTTCGTCTTCCAGTTCTTCCTCGCGCGGCTCGTCCTCTTCGTCTTCCGGTTCTTCCTCGCGCGGCTCGTCCTCGTCCGGCGGCTCGTACACGCCGAAGGGCACGCACAATGACGCGACGATCCGCGGCAACTCGGCGGATCAGACCGCGCAGCTGCAGAAATACAAGGACGATTACGCTGCGGCGGCTGCGAAGGGCGACAAGGCCGGCATGGACGCCGCGCACAAGGCGGCGGAAAGCCTCCGTTCCGGGTGGGGCTACTCCGGCGGTGAGGACGGCTCGGACTACATCTCTACGGGCGGCATCTCCGGCGCGAACCTCGGTGAGCAGATGGCGAACCGCTATTCGCAGGGCTACAGCGACTATGAGCAGAAGATGAACGACGCTGCCGAGGCACAGCAGAAGGCGCTTCAGGCGTCTATCGACAGCGCGGTCAATAATCTCGAAAGCCAGAAAACCACCATCGGCAAGAACACTGAGGCGAACAACGCCGCGGCCGAGAAGGCGTACATGCTCGCCATCAACCCGAACGGCTCGTATGCCGAGGGGCTTGCAAGTCAGGGCCTCTCGAAATCCGGCATCACGGAGAGCTCGATGATCTCGGCGGGCAACACGTATCAGAACGCCCTCAACAGCAACGCCACCGCGCAGGCCGAGGCGCTCGCGGAAATTGAACGCGCCATCACCCAGGCACGGCTGAACGGCGACATCGAGAAGGCGAACGCGCTCGCGAACCTCTACAAGGAGACCGCCGCAAAGCAGCTCGAGAACGTGGACAAGATCAACTCCGCGTACCAGTGGGGTCAGCAGTTTGGTCTTTCCCAGGCCGAGCAGACCGGCACTTACAACGGTCAGGCGACGCTCGCGGCGCGTCAGTTCGAGCTTCAGAAGCAGCAGGTTCAGCAGGATCTCGAGGCTGGCAAGATCGACATGGAGACCGCACGCAAGCAGCTTCAGTTCATCCAGGCCCAGATCGACAATCTCAACGCTGAGACTGAGGGACAGAAGCTCACCAACAAGTATTATTCAACCCAGTTTTAAACTGGTTCGGGGGCGGCCTTTGTGCCGCTCCCACTCTTTAAGGAGGAAACAGCATGAGCAGCCATTCATACAGCCGCGACAAGCTCGAGGAGAGCCGCAGACGAAAGCGTGCGCAGCAGGCCGCACAGCAGCAGCGCGTTAATCTGCCGTCTGCCAAATCGTGGCTCGGCGTCACCCCTTCACAGGTCGCAAAGCCTGCACAGCAGACGGCACCGAAAACGACGGTGAGCCGCCCAGCGGTGCAGTCCTCGGCAGGCTGGAAAGGCGTGACTCCCTCGCAGGTGGCAAAGCCTGCGGCGCGGCAGACGGCACCGAAAGCCGCGCAGACAGCTGCGGTGAAGCAGCTGCCGACGTTCTCGGTCGGTCAGTCGCTCGCACAGCGCACACAGCAGAACATCAGGAACGACAACACGCGCCGCGCGCGGGCGGCGCGGGCACGCGAGGGACAGCGGCAGGCGGCACAGGCGAACGCGGCGGCGCTCAAAAAGGACCGGGCGGCGCTCGCGGCAAACTCGCTCAAATGGCATCAGACGAGCGATGCGGCCGAACGACTGCGTCTTGAGGCCGAAAACAGCGCCATCCGCGCACGGCGCGGCTACGCCTACGACAGCCATACCGGCTCGACCTTCGACAGCAAGGGCAACGAGCTGTCGCTCGCAGCGCGACAGATCTACGGCGGCAGGGCGGAGACCGCAAAGCAGTTCCGCGACGTTGCCCAGACGAAGGATTTTGTCCGCGACACCTCGCGCACGGCGGCTCAGCCGTCCATCCTTGATGTTGCGCGCGGCGTGATGGCAGATAACCCGCATTACGCCATTCAGAGCGGTCAGAAGGCGCACAACATCATTGCAAGCCTGTTAAACCGCTCGGGTGAGACGTGGACGGACGCGGATATCAAGGCACGGGACGAGGCGCGGGACGCACTCCAGAAGGAGATGCAGGCGATTTATCAGCAGTACGGCGCGACGTATCAGCCGCGGCTCAGTGCAGACGAGACCGTGAAAGATCTCGCGCTGCGCGGCGCGGACGAGCAGACGCTCGAATATGTCCGCGAAAACCTGCGTCTGCGGGACGCTTCAGACCGGCTCGGTCAGGGCCTGACTGCGGTCGGCAAGCGCCTCGAGGCGTCTATTCCGTCCTTCGTCGATACGGTGAAGCAGGCCATCTCGAACCAGAGCGAAAACAAGGAAAACGAGGCCTTCACGAGGCTCGAGGAGCAGGAGAAGCAACTCGAGCTTCAGCTCCAGAACATGCAGAGTCAGGACGAGAACGGCAAAGTTCCGGCGGACTATCAGCAGGTTTACGACGAGCTTCAGCGCGTGCGTGAGGAGAAGAACTCGCTCAAGGTCACGAAGGGTGTAGATCAGAACCTGTGGTCTCAGAAGGTCCTGCGCGAGGCGAACGAGGCACAGGCAAACGCCGAGGCCGGTCTCGCGCCTGCGCCGCGCTGGGTGGCCGAACAGGCGATCTCGCTTGCCTCGAACGCCCCGACGATGGCCGCGAGCGCGGTTCCGGTCGTGGGTACGGCGCTCGGCTCGCTCGTGATGGGCGCACAGGCGGCCGGTCAGCGCGCTTTTGAGCTGAACGAGCAGGGCAAAAGCGCGGGCGAGGCGCTCGGCAGGGGCACGGTCTCCGGCATCATCGAGGCCGCAACCGAAAAGCTGCCGCTCGAACGGATGGCCGAAATCCTGCACTCCGGCGGCGCGAACGCGGTAAAGAACATCCTGCGGCAGATGGGCACCGAGGCCACCGAGGAGGGCGTTTCGTACTTCCTGAACTACGTTTCCGACCTCGCCGCCGCAGACCCGGACGCGAAGTTCAGCCTTGCAGAGCTCGCTCAGAGCGCCGCGGGCGGCGCGTTCGGCGGTCTGGTTTTCGGCACGGCGGGTACTGTCGGCGCGAAGCTCGCACAGCGAAATGAGGGCGGCATTTATGACGACACCGCCTATGAGCGCGACGTCGTGCGCTCCCTTCAGAACGCAGACGCACAGCTGCGCGCGGCGCGCAGTCTGCCGGAAGGAGCGGCACGCGAGGCGGCGGTGAGCGCGGCACGGGAAAAGATGTCGCAGACGATCGCGGACTTTGTGGGGCAGCAGACGGCCGAGAGTGCGGAGCGGTCTGCGGCTTATGATGCAGACCCGAACGGCCGCATGAGCCTTGCACAGCGTGCACAGGCGGCGGCATCCCTCAACCAGCGCACCGGTCAGGCTGACGCATGGCAGCGCGGTCAGGTCAAGCCTCGTCTCGGCACGGAGACCGAACAGCGTCTGGAAAGCAGCTATCGGACACCCGAAGAGGAAAACGCTCTGCAAAGCCAGCTTGCGAAGCATTTCGCGGATGAGCAGCAGGTCGAGACGGGCGGGGTGTATGATAAGGCTACGGTACAGCAGGCGGATGCAGCACAGCACAGGACGCTGAACGAGGTGATTTCCTCGAATCATGATACGATTGCGCAGACGGGCGTTTTAACTAAAATGACCGGAGATGAATTTCAGGTTGATAGGCATAAACTCATCGACAAGGTAACGGATTTCTTCAATTCTATCGGCAACAAGGTTTCTCGTATTGGCTTTGGTGAGGTTACTTTGAATCGCAGCGGTGCACGTGACAGCATTTCTCATGGCATGGGCCGCAACAAGGCGATCGCATTCTCGGCGGTTCCGGAAGTTATTGAAAACGGAGCGATTATCGACACACAGAGCAACTGGAAAGGACGGCGATATGATACCGTAACCTTTGGCGGTCAGGTGCAAATCGGTGAGCAGGTGTACGATATGGGGGTTATCGTAAAGAAATATGATAACGCCGATATGGCAAGCAAATATTATCTGCATGAAGTAGTTCTGACAAATGAAAAAGGCGAAACCATGTCGTTCAAGACTGGGACCCGTGAAGGCTACCCCAGCGACACAGTTTCGCCTAAAGACGAAACTGCGCCGTTCAAGACTGGGACCAAAATGGGCTACCCCAGCGACACAGTTTCGCCTGACGGAAGTGATATCCCTTCCGTTGATAACAGTATACGCCAGAATGTAGGAAATAGCAACACTTCCGCTGCAAATATTCCGCTCTCCGAGGCAATGCAGTACGGCAAGACGCCGGAACAGGCGATGCGGGAGGCGAAGGAGAAGAGGGCACAGGCTGACGCCGGGACGGCGGCGGGATATGCGCCGGTCTCGGATGAGATGCGCAGAGCGGGCGGCAAGGCCAAGCGCACGGCGGCCGACTACCTCGACTTGATGGATGCGGTCGCACGGCGGAACGCGAAGAGCGAACAGGCAAACCGCGAGACGTACCGCGAACTGCGGTCCGCCTGGGACGAGGTCCGTCCCCTCGACCGCAAGATCGAGTCCGTGCGCCGGCAGGCGCAGCTGTCGGACAACGACATGCGCCTGCTTCAGGCCGCGTCTGCAAGCGGACACAGCGAAATCCTCGCGGACTGCGAAAATCAGCCGGCCGCGCTGCATCTGTATGAGCTCGAAAAGCAGCGGCGCGAGACGCTTGCACCCGTGCGCGAGTACAACAGCCGCGTGCGGCTCGAACGCGAGATGCAGGCGGCAGAGTGGGCGGAGACGATCGCGTCCTATGCCTCGGACAAGGCGCGCGGTCTGTATTACCTCACCGAGACGCCGGAGCGCAACATCTACGACATTTTCGGCAGGGAGCACCGCGCCGAGGCGGACGAGTTCATCCGCGAATACCTGAAGCCGGTGCACGAGAGCGTGGCAGAGTCCACGCGCCTCCAGAACCGCCTGCGCGAGCGCATCAGCGGGCTGAACCTCAACCGCCACGAGAGCGCAATCGTGCAGATGCTCGGCGAGGGCGAAAAGGCCGCGGCACTCCAGTATGCCGAGGAGCACGGCATCCGACTGGACGGCGAGACGGAAGCACGGTTGAACAACGCCGCAAACGTGTTCCGCGAGACCTATGACGAGCTGTTCGACATGATCAACGACGCCGAGGTCAGAAACGGTCTCGAGCCGACGCAGAAGCGCGGAAACTATTTCCCGCACTTTACAGAGAAGGCGCCCGACACGCTCCTCGCGCGCGCGATGTGGCGGATCGGCATGAAGCTCACCGGCCGCGATACGCTCACGACAGACCTCGCCGGTCTGACCGAGAAGTTCCGCCCCGGCCATCAGTGGGAGCGGCATTTGCAGCACCGCGAAGGCAAAAACACGGTCTATGACGCAGTGACGGGCTTCGACCAGTATGTTTCGGAGATCTCGGACTACATCATGCTCACGGACCAGATCCAGAAGCTGCGCGCGCTCGAGGACAGCGTCCGCTATACGCTGTCGGACGAGGGAACACAGCGGAAGATCGACGAGATCAAGTCGGATTTCGTGAAAGACCCGCTGAAACGGCGGCAGGAGATCGAGACCGTCTACGACGACGGCGGAGACCGCACCGCCTTTCAGCGCGCAATCGACCCTCTGCTCCGGCAGAAGGAGGCGGGCATGCGCAACTTCGTCACCGAGCTGCGGCGCTACACGGACAGCCTTTGCGGCAAGAAACACCGCGGTGACCGAGGCATCGAGGATATCGTGGGACGCGACGTTTACGAGATCTCCAAGAACGTGGAAGGCCGCGTCGCGGCGAACATGATCGCGCTCAACCCCGGCTCGTGGCTGACGAACTTCATTCCGCTGACGCAGGCGGCGGGCGAGATCGACACAAAAAGCCTGCTGCAGGGCATGGCGGAGACCGTGCGCGCGGCGTTTTCGGACGATGGCTTCGTCAACACCTCGACCTTCCTCACCAGCCGCTACGGCTCGGACAGCATCTCCAAGACCGCGCTGCGCCGGGTCAGCGACCTTGCAGGCGCGCCGATGGAGTGCATCGACCATTTCACCGCCGAGAGCATCGTGCGCGCACGTGTCGCGCAGAACATTAGCCGTCACATGGCGCTCGACGAGGCGTTCGCGGAGGCGGACAGCTTCGCTTCCTCGCTGATGGCAGACCGCTCCAAGGGCGCGACGCCTGGTGCGTTCGAGATGAAGAACCCTCTCGTCAAGGTGTTCACGATGTATCAGCTCGAGACCAACAACCAGCTGCGGTATTTCTTCAAGGACCTGCCGCGGCACATGGAGGGCAAGAGCAGGGCGGCGGCCATCGCCTCGACCGGTCTCGCGCTCACCAAGGCGTTCACGCTCGCCTTCTTCTACAACAGGATCTATCACGAGCTGACCGGCCGCGACAGCGCGCTCGACCCCATCGGCCTGATCGCGGAGGCGTTCGGTCTCGGAGACGATGACGACGAGAAGAAGAAGTCCGGCGTGGATACGGCGTTCACGCTCGGCAAGGGCATTGCCGAACAGCTGCCGTTCGTCGGCGGTCTGATCGGCGGCGGCCGTGTGCCGATCTCCGCTGCATTCCCGGATTTCGGCAAGGTCGCAGACGAAATCACGCAGGGCTATGACCCGAAACGCATCGCCTTTACGGCCGCGAAGGAGGCCGCAAAGCCTGCGGCGTATCTGCTGCTGCCGTTTGGAGGCGGTGCGCTCAAGAGAGCCATCGAGGGTGCGGCGACGGTGGACGCGGGCGGCAGCTACGGCGTCAACAAGAACGGCGAGAAGATCCTCCAGTTCCCGGTATACGGCCAGACACCGCGCGACTGGGCACAGGCGATGCTGTTCGGCAAATCTTCCCTCAAAACCGCACAGGACTGGGCGGAAAATGGTTACGACACGCTGAACGCGAAGGAAACCAAGGCCTTCGAAACGCTGCGCGAGCGCATGAGCTGGCACAGGGACGAGAACGGCAACCCGGTCGACAACTCCGAGGCGGTTTTCGCCGCCATCAAGGCCATGCGCGCGATCTCGGAGAGCAATAATAATAGAGATGTTTCGGCCGGCCAGGCTCGCACGATGCTGTTCAACGATAATAATCTTTCAACAGCCCAGAAGGAATTTCTCGATAAAAATCTCATTTCCGGCGGACAAAGCGGTTTCTATACCTCGGAAATGGCGTTCAAGGTTTCGCAGATGGTCCGTGAGTCGCGCCAGAGTGATGCGATTGAAGCTGCGAAGCACGGCATTTCTGTCGAGCTTTTTGCTGAGTGGGACGAAATCCTTCAGCAGGCCAACAGCGATAATCTTGTTGATGCAGCTGACTATACTGAGGGTGGCGACAACAAGCTCTATGCGACCAACACACTCCTTGCAAACATTTTGAACGAATATGCTTCTAACCCGGACGTTTCTGAGTCGGAAGTGAACGCTTTTGCTGATTATTTCATCGTTTCTGCGATGAGCAAAGCAGATCGCGAGAAGTGGAACGACAGTGTTAAGGGTGTCGTCAATGCTTCTGATTACGTGAAGTTCAAGGGTGACCTTGCTGAATATCAGAAGGAGTTCAAGGGAACGGGCGCGGATAATGCTTCGAACATTGCGAGCATTCTCGACAGCTATACGAACCTCTCTGATGAGCAGAAAGGCGTGCTGATGAGCACATACACTGACAGCAACAAGAGCAATCCGTTTACTGTTTCCGATATGGAGAAAAGGCTCAAGGATAATGCTTTCTACAAAGATCTCAACGACGACGGCCGCACGACGCTACGCGAATACTGCAATGAGTATACGCAGGCTATCGCCGACGGAAAGAATCTCACAGGCTGGAAGGCAAAGGCATACATGGCGAATGAGGCTGGGATCAAACCTGAGATTTACGCTCTGTTCCAGGTCGCACTCAAGGCTAATGATTACGACGAAAACGGCAGCTATAAATCTGCTGAGATCGAGGCGGCTGTTAAGTGCATCCCTGGCTTGACGGACAAGCAGCGCGGCTATCTTTGGCAGGCTGCGAAGGGCGGCAAGACCTCAGAGAATAATCCGTGGGGCGCGACTGATGTTTCGAAGTATTCCTCTTCGAAGTCTGACGCTGTGAACCCGGTCGAGGGCGGCACGATCTCGAGCGGGTTCGGATCTCGCTCTTCCTTCGCCACGAGCAACGGCAAATCCTCCTCTACCAATCACAAGGCGATTGACATTGCTGCGCCTGCCGGCACTGCTGTTAAGGCTGCGATGAGTGGCAAGATCACACTCGTTTACAAGGGCGATTATGGCGGATATGGAAATACTGTCGAAATTGATCACGGCAACGGTATTATTACAAAGTATCACCACATGCTTGATGGTTCGCTTGAAGGTCTCTCTGTTGGTCAGGAAGTCAAAGCAGGCCAGCAGATTGGCAAGGTCGGTTCGACCGGTAACTCGACCGGTCCGCATCTCGATTTTCAAGTGCAGAAGGACGGTGACTTCGTGGATCCGCGGAATTACATTCCAGGGTATGGCGCCGGCTCCAACCTTGTTTATAGCGGCTCTGCAAGCGCTGGAACGATTGCAAGCGGCAAGTCTGCCGCTTCTAGCTCGAAAAAGAGCTCTGGCAGCAGGAAGAGCGGCGGCTCGTCGGGACTGAGAAAACCGAGCGCGCTGAAGGGCTTACCAGTGTTCAGGTGAAAATGGAAAAACCACCGCCGAGAGGCGGTGGTTTTTTGTGTATAGCTTTGCAGTGCGGGTGTACGCGGTTTTACCGAAACGATGCCGCCGGAATCGAGCATATCCTGCGCGTCGCGTGTCAGATAAACGCGGATGTCACGCAGGCATTCCTTGCTGCGGCAGGAATCATAGACCTTGCTCGTGTGTACGCACACAGCCTCACGGAACGCGCCGCCGGATGCGGTGTTGCCGCCCGACGTGCCGAGAGGACCGGGGCAGCAGATTTTTTCAGCCATGATTTATCCCTCCGGATCACATGATTTGCGCAGGCGGCGTTTTGCCTCAGCCGCCTGTATTATCAGTGTATTCCGGAGGGATCATTATGTTACGGTATCAGATCCTCGTCTGTAATGAAGAATTCGTTTTCCATGTCCATGCAGCGGCGATCAAGCTCGGAAGTTGTGCCGAGTGTGCGGCGCACAGCTTCGTAATCCGCCTTCGCACGACGATTTTCACGGCCTGTGCGAACGGCACGGATGAGCAGGTTTTTCGGCGTGTCGAGCGGCGAGATGTACTCGACGACCGATACCTTATAGCCCTCAGCCTCCAGCTTAAGTGCACGCATGCTGTCGGTCAGCACATCATTGAACCGCGCCTTGAAAACGCCGTGACGGGTCAGCGGTTCGAGGCCGGGCATGGTATACTGATCGAGCAGTTCCTTGTGACAGCAGGGCACGCACGCGATATATTTCGCTCTGGCGCGGAGCGCGGTCGCAAGGGCAAGATCGGTCGCAATATCGCAGGCATGGAGCGAAATGACAGCGGTAACGTTTTTCGGCGGCTGATACACGCGCAGATCGGCGCACTGGAAGCTCATATTATGATAGCCGAGACGCTTCGCCATCGCGCGGCTCTCGTCGATGACATGCTCCTTGATATCTACGCCGATCACGCGGCAGCGGCGATGGAGCACCTCGTGCAGATAGTAATTCATGACAAAGCTGAGATAGGACTTGCCGCAGGCGCAGTCGAGCAGCACGATCTCGTCGCTGTCATCCTGCTCAAACATCGGTGCAACCAGTTCGACATAATGGTCGATCTGATTGTATTTGCGGATCATATCGTTCTTCAGCTTGCCGTCTGCGGTCAAAATACCGATCTCGCGCAGCAGCGCGGCGGCCTGATCGACACGAATCAAATACTGACGGCCGCTGTCGAGCAGAGGATTGGCGGCGTTCGCCTTTTCTTCATCACTCGCCTCACGCTCCGCCTGCTTCATCTGCACGCCGCGTGAAGTAGCGGAGAGCGTCACGACAGCGCTGCGCTCGGTATAGACAAGCACGCTCTCGTCAAATTTTTCAGCCTCAGAGGCAAAAAATGCACAGAATGCAGCGGCATCCGTGGGCGAGGTACTGCCCTGAAAACGAAGCGCCCAGTTTTGCCCGTCGAGCGAAAGTTCGGCATCAAATTTTTTCTTTCCAGAAGTGAATGTGCAGACCGCACGGATAAAATAATCACGATTTTTCGTCATTCGCGCCGAAATGCCTGCGAGCAGCAGCTTCAGCTTGGCAATATCGCCCTTCTGCATAGTAGATCAGTCCCTTTCTGCATTGCGCCGCCGGGGCGGTGCAAATGTCTTTCTTTGCTGTATTATAGTACCATAAACAGACGGGCGTGCGCAATACGCTAAGACGAAAAAAGAGAGCATAGATTAGACTATGCTCTCTAAAAAGTTCATTTTACCGCCACTGGAACGTTGCCATGCCGTAGACATAGATGAAAACGATAATGACAGGAGTGATATACTGAAAAACCGGACGCATCCACGGACGGATCTTGAGACCTCTGCCGGTGTTTGCTTCACGGACGAAATTATCCCAGCCCCAGCCGAACTTGTTGCAGCAGAACAGCGTCAGCACAAGCGAGCCGAGCGGCAGGACGTTGTTCGAAACGATAAAGTCCCACAGATCAAGCCAGGCGGTGCCTTCCGCGAACGGCTGAAAATGAATGACGCTGTATCCGAGAGCGGTAGTCAGTGCGAGAAGGAAGATGCCTGTGCCGCAGATGATGCAGCCCTTGGGGCGCGACCAGCCGGTCAGTTCGCGCACCATCGCAAGAATGTTCTCGCACACGCCGAGAACGGTGGACAGCGCAGCAAAGATCATGAACAGGAAAAACATCGTGCCCCAGATGCGGCCGCCTGCCATGTGATTGAAAACGCTTGCCATGGTGTCAAACAGCAGGCTCGGGCCGGCGTTGACCTCCAGACCATAGGTCGAGCACGCCGGGAAGATGATGAAGCCTGCAAGAATGGCAACAAACGTATCGAGCACGATGACGTTGACCGACTCACCCATCAGCGAGTGGTCCTTGTCGATGTAGCTGCCGAAAATCGCCATGCCGCCCATGCCGGTGGACAGGGTGAAGAACGCCTGATTCATCGCGCCGACGATAACCGAACCGTTGATCTTGGAAAAGTCCGGCGTAAGGTAGAAGGCAAGTCCGTCCGCCGCGCCGTCGAGCAGCGCGCTGTGAACTGCGAGCACGAGCATGAGCACGAGCAGCGCACTCATCATATATTTTGTAATCCGCTCGAGACCCTTCTGAATATCGCGGCTCAGAATGAGGAAGGCAACAGCGACCGTGACAAACAGAAATACCACGTTGATAACAGGATTGGCGATCATGGAAGCAAAGCCGAAGGATGCGTTCTGACCGGTGAGAAATTTCACAAAATAATAGATGATCCAGCCGGTAACGACGCAGTAGAATGCCATGATGGCGATATTGCCGATCAGACAGACCGCACCCCAAAGATGCCATTTCTGACCGGGCTTTTCGAGCCTGCGGTACATACGGACAGGACTGGTCTGCGCGGCTCTGCC
>ERZ1106963.3647-NODE-3647-length-12666-cov-2.932123_pt1 | contig 12666 bp, 6 predicted proteins | sample MGYA00403681_ERZ1106963 | MGnify/ENA primary metagenome ERZ1106963 (study PRJEB35170, sample SAMEA104062407) | human gut metagenome | biome: human gut; feature: human-associated habitat; material: faeces | place: Denmark | collected 2012-05-03 ...
TCCTTGCCGTTGACCTCGGCATTCACGCCGTCGCGGAAAGCTGTCATGACGTAGTTTCCGTTGCCGAGGAATGAGAGATTGAGCGTCACGCTTTGGGGAGCGTCGCCGCCCATGATGCCGACGAACCATTCGTCGCCGTTGCGGCGTGCCACGCCGATATTGCAGCCGATCTTTCCGAACAGAGGATGCGTTTCATCCCAAACGGTAGGAACCTGTTTCAGGAAATCGAAGCTGTCCGGATTCTCGAGGTATTTGGTCGGACTATCCGAGAGCATCTGCAAGGGACTTTCGTAGACGATGTACATCGCCAGTTGATGTACGCGTGTACCCTGACTCATCGGCTCCACGGCATTGATGCGGAACGATTCCCGTTGGGCGTTGAGCATGGCTCCGGGGGTGTAGTCCATCGGTCCTACCCACATCCGCAGGAACGGGATGATGAGGTCGTGACGCGGGGTGGCCCGGTCGCTCCACTTGTTGTATTCGAGACCCACGAGACCCTCGCGCGTCATCAGCAACGGGTATTTCGCCCGCATGCCTTCGTTGGGATACGAGCCGTGGAAGTCGATGAGCAGATGACACTCTTCAGCCTTGCGGGCCACGCGTTCGTAGAAGTTGACCATCTTGGCATCGTTCCGGTCCATGAAGTCGATTTTCACGCCCTTCACACCCCACGATCTCATCATTTCGAATGCTTCGTCGAGCTGTTTGTCCACATTGATCCATTTGGCCCAGAGCATGATGCCCACGCCTTTTTCGGCGGCGTGGCGGCAGACGGCGGGAATGTCGACTTCGGGATTGAGCGTCAGTAGATCGTCGCGGCCCGACCATCCCTCGTCGATGAGCAGGTACTCGATGCCGTGTTCGGCGGCGAAGTCCACCATATAGAGATAGGTTGTGGTATTGATGCCCGCTTTAAAGTCCACCCCATAGATGTTGTTGTGGTTCCACCAGTCCCAGAGGACTTTGCCGGGGCGTATCCACGAATAGTCGTTTCGGGTTTTATCCGAGAGCAGGTAGATCAGTTCGCTGCCGAGGATCGAAGCATCGTCGTCGAAAATACCCGTGACGCGCCACGGAAAAGTGCGGTCGAGACTGCATTTTACCAGATAAGGTTCTCGCTCGGTAGCATAAATCTTGTTGGTGCCGTCGAAAAACTCCTCCTTGCGGGGATAGGCGGCCTGCACACCTTCGAATCCCCGTCCTGTAGGACGCAGGTAGAAGCCCGGGTAATCGTAGAGGTTGGCTTCGGCCAGCAGGACGTTGTAATGTCCGACGCGGACCAGGACGGGAGCGATCGAAATACTGTCGGACGGGAGTTCGCTCAGTACCCGCTCGGTGTAGTCCTCTTCGAACCAGTTTTGCAGATTCTTGGTCAGCAGGGTGTAAGAGGGGTAGTCCGTATCGAATTCATAGGCGATCCCTTCCTGTTCCACACATCCTTCACGGTCGGTTGTTCCAACGAACCGATAGGCGACGCCATCGTCGTAGGCGCGTACTTCCACCCGATAGTCCGGATAGCGGAGCGTGACTTCCCGATAGCTGTCGCATACGGAGGGATATTTGCGGGCGACGACGAAGTGTTCGGTCTGGTTTACGCTGCTGTGCGAGATTTTGTCCGGTCGCGCATCGGAACCCCAGATGCGGCCGTCGACCGTCATGGTCAGCGGTGATGGGGCGAGGATACGTTCTCTGTTACGGAATACTTCGTAACGGAGTGTCTGCCCGTCGTAGAGGATATTTACGCTATTTTTGCTGTTGGGTGAGGATACGCTTGTCACGCGGCGTTCCTTTGCGGCGGCCGGGAGCAGCGATGCCAGAATCAGCAGGCAGGTCAGCAGTTTTTTCATCGGTTCGTGTTTTTAAGGTTTTTGCCGGTCGTGCAGTCCACGAGGGCCTGCAATGTGGCTGCTGTCTTTTTCTGCGGAATGACGAGGTAGTCCTGCATGCCCGTTTCGGAGGCTTCGAATGAACTGCGACCGTCGGTGGCGATTCGGATCGTGCCTTTCGGCGAGCGAGCGAACCATTTGCCGGGCTCTACGGCTTCGAGCACCGCTGTCAGGTCCCATGTCTGCCGGTCGTAAGGCATCTGCATATAGTGGCAATAGGCTACCGGCAGCGGATGCGCCTCAGGGTTGCCGAAATCCTTCAGAATGCTTTCGTGGGGATACAGCAGACGGTTGCCGACTTCCCAACCGGTCGTGGTCAGGGGGACGGGGCACAGTTCGAATGTGCGGTGTGAAGCCTCGAGGTCGCAGACGACGTTATACTCCGGGAAGTCGAACTCATCGCCGAATAGCCCGGCCATTGTAACCATACGGCGCACCTTGGCGGCGACCAGATCCCGGCCTGTGAGGGGCGAGAATTCGTCGGCCTCGCTGACTAACAGGTTCCCGATATTGGTCAGCGGTCCCACGGCGACCAGTATGACCGATGCGTCGGGCTGTGTTGCCAGCAGTTGCCGCAGCAATTTATAGCCTTCGGGTAGTTTGCTGTCGATGGTGCGGGCGGGCTGCAGCAGAGGCTTGCCGTCGAACGAGGCGTCTAACGTCGGCAGCAGGTAGGTCCCATCCTCGGGCGTAACGCCGTTGTAGGCGTAACCCAGCGGGATGTCGCCTCGTCCGTTGAGTCGGCAGTAGCCGTCGGTAAAGGCGATGGTGGCGGGATTGGCCTTGCAGAGCGTGATGCCCAGCAGTTCGGCCCGGTCCATTTTTTCGTAATTGAGGAGCATCTGCAGGGCCAGCACGTCGTCGATGTCGTTGCCTAGGTCCGTGTCGAAGATGATCCGGACGGGCTCCTCGGCAGGTGCGGCAGTTTTTTGGCTGCACGAAACGGTGAACAACAACAGGGCGATAGTCAGGAGTCGTTTCATGGGTTTCAGGTCGTTTTTACGGTTTGTAATTCAGGGTCGTATCGCTTTGGAGGTCGTTGAAGTCCGCCGGATCGAGGGCCGGAGCTTTCTCGTCCAGCCCGACACCAATGTATCCCAGCGGATGGTAGCCGCCCGTGAAATAGTTCGTATTGGCGAAACGCACGGTGGGACGACCGCAGGCCGGGTCGAGAATACCCAGCGCTAGAATGTAACGCCCCTCGGAAATATCATCGCTGAGGAGGGACCGTGCGCGGACGGTCACGGTTTCGGGCTGAATGCGGTAGGACTCTCCGTCCCATTTTTCTCCCGGCATCCACTGCGAGAGTCGGGCCTCGTCGAGTGTGGCGCCCCATATCTTTTCGTGTGTTTGTGGGTCGAGCAGGGCGACTTCGACAGGCCAATCGTAATAGAAAGGCGAGGAGCCCGTGTTGTGCAGTGAAAACTCGATGTCGAATTCCTCGCCCTTGTTGATTCGGCGGTGGTAGGAGGCTTCGGAGAGGACAAACCGGTATCCCATCGCCTTTTGCAGTTCCGCAGCGTTACGCGCAAAGACCGGGTCGTTGAAATCGGCCCATGTAATGCCGCCCAGATGGTTGCAGTGCAGGTTGCGGATTTGTTCGATGACGGCGTGTCGGGTGGTGTCGTCGGCTACTACCGCTTCGAAACTGCGGTATTTGGCCAGATCGCCCCAATTCCATGTGATCTCACCGCCGACGGGCTGAGTGCGCCAGTAATCGCCTCGGCGGACCATCTCGTTATAGCCTCGGTCTATTTCCTGAGGTTGGGCCCACGAATCCCAGTAGATGCCGAAATCGTAATCTTTGAACTCGTAGGCGTAGCGGACCATCACTTTCTTGTTGCGGAACGCTTCGCTGAATGCATCGCCCAGCACCTTTTCCATGCCGGGAATCCAGGTGCGACCTGCGACGTGGCGCGGTTCATCGTGCGGAGGGTAGACGGTCGAAAGGTCGGGATCGTGGTGTTCGCCCCACTCTCCGATGATGCCCATTTCGATATAGGCCACGCGTGGGTCGTTGTCCCATGCTTCACCCAGTTTACGGACCAGGTTGCGTACCCGGTCGGGGAACGAAGGGTCGAAGTAGCCTCCTGTGATGGGTGTCAGCGAGTCCTGCGGTTCCACATAGGCGCCCACCGAACCGGGTATCTGTTTGTAGGGACTCGTCTCGCCGGGCAGGTCTTCGGGCCAGTGACAGCCGTTCAGGTCGTCGCGGTTGGCGGGATCTTTAGCCCATCCGCCGTGCCACGGCTCGACCCACACGAGCAGTACGCGCGGGATTATCTTGATGTTCTGTTCTTCGATGCCCTGCCAGCGATGGTTGCTGTAGGTGATGATGGTCGCCACGCTGTCCGCCGCATTGCGTTCGAGCAGATTCCACTGCATGTATTCCTTGATGAGCGAACCGTAGGGGTAAGGGTATTCGGACCGGCGGGTGTCGGTTCCGACCATAAAGTACTCCCGGAATCCTTTCAGCGGATTGCGCAGGGCGGGTTCGTATTCGGCCATTGTGACGTGTACGGTCTCTCCATCGGTGACAGCCGCATAACGCGTCGCGGGGCGCGGGGTGCTGCAGGCTGCGCAGACGAAGGTACAGAATAGTGCGATCGGAAAGAAGCGTGTCATGTGCGTTGTCAGTCTACGATGTATTTCAGGGTCTTGTCGCTCTGGATGTCGTCGAATTTGACATTTTTGAGTGCGTATTCGTCGCTGTCGGTTCCCACGCCGACGTATCCCATCGGATGGCGGCCTCCTGTAAAGTAGTTCATGGCAGCGAAACGTACTGACGGCAGCATACCGGCCGGATCGAGGATAGTGACCGATACGATATATTTGCCCGGCCGCAGTTCCTCGTCGAGGGTCAGGGTCGCGGTCACCTCGTTCTCGGGTGCGGGTGTGCGGTAGCTGTTGTTGGCAGAATCCCAGTTCTCACCGGGCATCCACTGCGAAATGCGTGCATCGGGGAGTGTTGCGGACCACACCTTGCGGTGCGTCGAGGCATTGAGCAGTGCCACTTCGACGGGCCAGTCGTAATAGAAAGGCGAGGAGCCCGTGTTGGTTACCTTGAGCTTTACCTCGAACGGTTTGCCTTGTTCGATGCGAGTGGGGTAGCTGAATTCCTTGATGACAAAGCGATATCCCAGCGCTTTTTGCACTGTGGACGCGTTGACCTGGAACATGAGGTCATTGAAATTGGCCCACGTCACGCCGCCCAGGTGATTGCAATGGAGCGTGCGAATCTGTTCGATGACCTTTGCGCGGGTCTCCGCATTAGCCAGACAGTCTTCCAGACTGCGGTAGCCTTTGTTGTAAAGGTCGCCCCAGTTCCAGGTGATCTCGCCGCCGACAGGCTGTGTGCGCCAATAATCGCCGCGGCGCACCATGGCGTTGTAACCGCGTTCCTCCTCTTCGGAGATGGCCCACGAATCCCAATAGATGCCGAACTCATAATCCTCGAACTCGTATGCGTAGCGGACCATGACCTTCTTGTTCTTGAAGGCGTCTTTGAACGCGTCGCCCAACGTCTTCTCTATACCGGGAATCCAGGTCCGGTTGGCTACGTGGTATGACTGGGTATGTGGTTTCCAGTAGGTCGTGATATTGGGATCATGATGTTCGCCCCATTCACCGATGATTCCCATCTCGACGTAGGCCACACGCGGGTCGTTGTCCCATGCTTCGCCCAGTTTGGCGACGAACTTCTTGACACGCTCCTGAAACGTTGGGTCGAAATATCCGCCCGTCGAAGGGGTATCGTTGTTGTCCGAACGCACTTCGCGCGGAATGTCCGAAGGCCAGTGCCAGCCGTTCAGGTCGTCGGGATGGTCCGTGTAGGTATTCTTCGGCACGCCGCCTTCGTAAGGCTCCATCCAGATAATAAAGGGACGGGGGACGACTTTGACGTTCATATCCTCGACGCCTTCCCAGCGGTGATCGCTGTAAGCGATGACCTTGTCCACGCCGTCCGACTCAATGTTCTCCATCATATTCCATTGCATGTACTCCTTGATAAGCGAGCCGTAGGGATAGGGATATTCCGACCTCTTTTTATCGATGCCGGGACCGAAAAATTCGCGGAATCCCTTCATCGGATTACGGAATGCCTGGTAATATTCATAGGGAACGACTTTCACGACACCATTTTCTATGGTTGTGCTGCCCGTGTCCCCGCTTTGCGGAAAGTGCTCGCTGTTATCTTTTTCGCATCCTGCCGTGGCGGCGAGCAGCAGGCAGAATCCTAACCGGATGATTGTTTTCATAAGTAGATTTGAATATAGTAAAATTTTGGGGCAAGGAGGCGTTTCACCGCCTCCTTGCCAACAGTCGTATCAATAGCCCGGATTGTTTTCCGTGATGGCATCGTTTGCATCCATAGCGCTCTGTGGGATCGGATAGAGTACATGGAAGTCGCGGATTGTGATGTCATAGGCGGCTTTCATCTGTTCGGCCAGCTTGCCGAAGCGGATCAGGTCGAAACGGCGCATGTGTTCACAGCACAACTCGTGCAGGCGCTCTTCGAGGAGAACATCGGCGAACTGCTGCTTCGTAAGGTTGTCCGCCGCGGTGATTTCGTCCAGTCCGGCGCGTCTGCGCACCTCGTTGAGGCAGTCGTACTTGGCATTAGTTTTGTCATCGGTGGCGTTGAGCGCTTCGGCACGCATCAGCAATACGTCGGCATAGCGGATGTAGATGAAGTTCAGGTCGTCGTTCTCGATCTCGTTGCCGTACTTTGGGTCCCAGAATTTCTTGATCGATGGCGGGGTCTGCGGAATTCCGGCGAATTCGGTCCAGAAAAAGGCTGTCTTGCGCTTGTCTTTGGCGTCGTAGCTGTCATAGAGATACTGCGAGGGGCCGAATCCGCCCCAGCCGCCGAAGGCCGTCGTACTACCCGGGATGTTGCGCGGTCCCCAATAGCTGTGCTGCAGCGAACCCTCCTCGCCCCATTTGCCCGAGTGCTTGAATTGTACCTCGAAAATGTTCTCATATTCTTTGTTTTTGTTGTTGGGCGAGAAGATGTCGGCGTAGTCGTCGTAGAGGTGGAATTTACCGTAAACCTGATTGAGAGCAGTCAGTGCCTCGCCGGGATGGCCCCACTGCAACAGTACGCGGCCCAGCAGGGCTTGCGCTGCATAACTGGTGGCACGACCCTTGTCCGATCCGGATTCCCACGATGTCGGCAGTATGCCCGCGGCATCGCGCAGGTCCTGTACGATGACCCCGTAAACGTCGTCGGCCGTCGAACGCGGTTTCATGATCTGGTCTTTGTCTACCGATGCAGATGTCCAAAGCGGCACACCGCCGTACATGCGTACCAGATCGAAGTAGAGCAGTGCGCGCACGAACTTGGCTTGGGCGATCATCAAACTGCGCGCCTGTCCGCTCACGGGGGCTTCGGAGGGCATGTCGATAACGATGTTACAACGTTTTATACCGTCGTAGCAGAGGGTGTAGTGGTTGTCGAAGAACGAATGCTGTGCCGAGAAGGTATAGTAATGCAGCTCGGCATAGGCGGCCCATCCGAGGTCGAACGGCAACACTTCGTCGGTGCCGAATTCGCCCAGTGTGATGGCGTATTTCGCCTCGAATCCCGCGGTAATGTTCTGCAGGGCCCCGTAGGCTGCCGTAAGGGTATTGTTCCAGTCGCTTTCGGTCTTGAACGAGTTTTCGGGGGTCAGTTTACTTTTGGGAGTTTCATCGAGAAAACTTTCGCAGGAAGTTGTGCACAGCAACAGCAGGAACCCCGCGGTATATATTAATTTTTAAGTTGCGTGTTTTAGAAATTGAGGGAACCTCCGCCGATGAAACTGCGCGAGCCGGGATAGGGGTTCGTGTTGTCCCATGCCTCTACGTCGTAGCCCGTGTAGGCCGTGAAGGTCGCGAGGTTCTGCACCGAGAAAAATACGCGGATGCTGTTGGCGCGGATCGCATCAGTCCAACGCTTGGGCAGCGTGTAGCCAACTTCCAGATTCTTGATGCGCAGATATTTGCCATCCTGTAGATTGGCGTCGGTTCCGTCGCCGTTGGCATAGGCGCTGCCCACGCGCGGGGCCGGGTAGATGTTGCTTGGACGGTCGGTCCGCCAGTAGCCGTTGTAGTAATCCCGGCTCATATTGCCCCAGACGTTGTAGGAATTCTGCGAACGCAGCAGCGTGTTGTTGATCATGTGGCCGCCGGCAAAGTTCATGAACAGCGTGACATCGACGCCGTAGAAACGGAACGTGTTGGTGAAACCTCCGTACCAGGTCGGGGTGCTCTGACCGGCGAACATGCGGTCTTCGCCGTTAATGACGTTGTTGGGCTCTTTGTCGAGGATCTTCCGGTCGCCGGGGTAGGCGCCGTAGACGGCAGCCTTGTCTGCTTCGTCGATCTGCCAGATGCCCTGCGAGCGGAGCAGGTAGAATTCTCCAAGCGAGTGTCCCACGAAGAGCGATTTGTTCACATCCTGTTTGCCGTCGTAGAGTTCGATGATCTCGTTGTGGTTGTAGGAGATATTGAATGAGGATGTCCACTGGAAGTTACGCAGGTTCAGGTTGACCGTATTCAGCGTGAACTTATTGTCGAGCACGCCCACGTTGGTCATCGAGCTGGTGTAACCCGATTCCTTGGGCAGAGGCACGGTCCAGAGCAAGTCATTTGTACGCTTGTAGTAACCTTCGATGGTACCGGCGATACGGTTGCCAAACAGACCGAAGTCCAAGCCGATATCCAATTGCTTGGCCTTCTCCCAAGTGAGGTCGGGATTACTGATACTGCTGTAAACGGCTCCCGAGGCGAGGCTGTTGCCGAAGACGTAGTCGAGACCTGATCCGCCCTGACTGATCTGCGCAGCGTAGGAGTAGTCACCGATGTTCTGGTTGCCGAGCATACCGGCGCTGACGCGCAGTTTGAGGTTGTCAACCCATTTGGCGTTTTGCATGAATTTTTCTTCGGAGATACGCCATGCGGCGGCCAGCGAGGGGAAATAACCCCACTGGTGACCGGGGGCGAAGCGCGAGGAGCCGTCGCCGCGCATGGTCAGCGTCACTAGATAGCGTTCGTCGAAGTTATAGGTTGCGCGGCCATAGAACGATACGAGCGTCGAGGCCGATGCGTAGGAACCGTTGGGTCCGTGGGTGGTCGCACCGCCCAGATTGTTGTATTTGGTCGTTGCGTTGAGGCCTTTCGAATCGGCTGTAACTTCTTCGTAGTCGGTCTGCGAGGCGGAGAAGCCGCCCATGACCGTCAGTTTGTGGCGGTTACGGATGAAGTCGTAGGTAACGGTGTTCTCAGTCTGCCAGTACCGCTTTTTGTTGGACATGATGCGGGCGTGCCCGTCGGCGGTGTAATGCTGGCCCATGCGGCCGTCCTCGTATTCGTTAACCTTGAAGAATACCAATTCTCCACCGTTGTCCGAACGGATGCGCAGGTTCTTGATGGGCTCCAGTTCCAGATAGAACGATCCCACGACACGGGTTTTCTTGGTGGGTTTGTCCAACAGGTCGACAATGGCCACGGGGTTGGCCTTCGTGTTGAGGAAGCCGTCGAAATAGCTGCCGTCGGCGTTGTAGATCGGAGCGGTCGGCTGCGCGGTGATGGCGCTGTGCATCGTGCCGTAGCCTGAGTCGGACTCTTCGTTGATGTTCATCAGTTTGGATTCGATGACGTTCATCCTTACGCCCGAGCGCAGCCATTTGTTCAGCGTGGCGTCCATGTTGTAACGGACGGTGAGTTTGTTGAACGAGGAGCGCTTGATGGTTCCCTGCTGGTCGTAGTAGTCGAGACCGAGGTAGTGGGTGGCTGTCTTGCCTCCGCCTGAAACCGAGAAATTGTAGTTCTGAAAACTGCCGTCCTGCGTCACGGCGTCCTGCCAGTCGGTAGATTCGCCTCGGCTGAGCTGGCGCAGTTCCGCCGAGGTCCATGTGTAAGTCTGTCCGGTGGATTCGATCAGGTCATAGTACTGTTGGGCGGTCATCATATCCTGCTTGTTCATGAGTTTTTGCACGCCGCCCGTGATGTTGAATGATACACGGGTCTTTCCTGCCGTACCTTTCTTCGTGGTGACGAGTACTACGCCGTTCGAACCGCGTGATCCGTAGATCGATGCTGAGGAGGCGTCTTTCAGGACTTCGATGGACTGGATGTCGCCGGCTGAAAGGTCCTGCAAACCACCTTGCATGGGTACTCCGTCAACGATATAAAGAGGTTCTGTTCCGGCGTTGATCGAGCCGGCACCACGGATCAAGATGCTGGCGTCGGCGCCGGGCTTCATGTTGCCCTGTGTGACCTGCACGCCGGCCGCCGCACCCTGCAGAGCCGCCGAAACCATGCCGATCTTGCTGTTTTTGAGAACGTCAGGCTTGATGGAAGCTACGGAACCAGTCAGGTCGCTCTTTTTGGCTGACCCGTAACCGATAACCACCACATCGTCCATGTTGTAGTTATCGGGCACCATGCGGATTTCCATCCGCGCATTGTCCCCCCCCCACACAGGAACGGACTGGTTGATCATACCTATATATGAGAAGGTAAGCGTCTGTCCTTTTTTTGCATCGATCGAGAAATAGCCCTTGGCATCGGTCGATACGCCCTTCTGGGTGCCTTTCACGATGACTGCGACACCTGCAAGCGGTTCGGAATTTTCGTTCATCACCACGCCTTCGACCTTGTTTTGGGCAAAGCCTGCCGTGGCCAGCAGCAGTGCTGCCAGTAAAAACAATATCTTTTTCATTGCTGTTTTCGGTTAGTAGTTAGACGCTAAAATTGACGGATCGCGCGGATTCCGATGGCCCAGCCCTCCTTGTCCGAAGCTGCCGTCACGAGATTTTCCGCTTCGTAGAAGTTTACATAGTAAGCACTCCATATCGGCGCATTGTCATCGGCATCGCCTTCGGTCGACGACCAGTAGTTGTTGGCCGCGAGTCCGGCTCCCTTTTCGGCAAGCATATTTTTCTGGTAGAACAACTGCACGAGTTCCTGCTGCGAGGGAAGAAACCAATCGTCATAGACGATGCCGTCCACGGTCTCGGTCTCCGCGTCACACTTTTCGGCAGCCGATTTCTTGCTCGACGGCCATGTCTCGAACTGTTGGTGGAAATTCTTCATGGCCTCTACGCAGATACGGGTGTTTTCCTTGCCGGTGTAGATATCTTTTTTGGTGTCTCCGTGCCGGGAGGTAGGCCCCCACTGCTCGGTGGTTGAGCCGGTGTTGCTGCGTTTGGCGATCAGTCCGTGAATACCTCCGTCGGAGACGTAGTAGACGATACCGCCGCCGATCTCATCACCCACGGTTACGGCTACGTTAACCGCACCCAGACGTCCCTGTCGGTTGCCTCGGGTCAGTGTCAGTGTATTTACACCGTAGCACTGTTCGGGAACGACTACCTCAATTCCCTTGTCGGTCAGGGTAATGTCCGTCGTGTGGGATACGTTGGCCGGATAGGCATCGGAGGCGAAGACGGCCTTGTCGCCGGCTTCGAAACCCTTGCCCTCGATCTGGATCTTCGCACCCCGGGTCGTATTGTCCATCGGCATCACCAGATCTTCGATTGCAATTACATAAGCTACTTTCAGATAACTCGGCAGTGTGCTGACGAGTCCCGCGCGCTCTACGTCCACTTCGTATGTACCGGCGACGTCGGGTGGGATGACGATCGAGATACCGTAGTCGGTGACTTCGGTTACCTGCGGTGTAAAGTCTTTTTCCTGTGAGAGCGATGTACAGTAGAGTTTGTCTCCGTTGTCGAAGCCTTTGCCGGAGATTGTTACCGTCGTGCCGGGAATCGTGTTGCTCTCCGTCGGCATGACCACGTCTTTCAGAATTGGGGCCACGGGCTCCGCTTTTTGCTCGTTCTCATCATCACATCCCGCCGCTGCGAGTGCGAAGAATGAAAAGAGAAGCATAAAGTTTAGTTTTCTCATGGAAGTTTGGTTTTTTAGGTTCGTATTTGATGTTTTGGGTTGGCTGGTTAGGATTGTGCGCGTCGAAAGTCATCGATCTCCCGGCGGTAGGGAACGGAACTTTGTGCGCCGAGCCGGGTTACGGAGATCGAGGCCACGAATGAAGCGAAACGGGCCGCCTGTACGAGGTCGTGCTCTTCGGCAAGTGCGACACAGAGCGCACCGCAGAAAGTGTCGCCTGCGGCCGTGGTGTCCACGGTCTTTACCTTGAACGGGGCGATGTGCGTACACTTGGTGCCGTCGAAGCAAAGGGCTCCGCGCGATCCGAGTGTAATGAGTACGTTGCCGACGCCGTGTTTGTGGAGTATCCGGGCAGCTTGTTCGGCGGTTTCTCCGTCCGTCACTTCGATACCGGCCAAGGCGCTGGCCTCTCCGCGGTTGGGAATCAGGACGTCCACCATTCGGAGCAGTTCTTCAGGAAGGACCGATGCCGGTGCGGGAGCGGGGTTCAGAAGTACTTTCACCCCGGAATTGTGGGCGATGCGGGCCGCACAGATAACTGTTTCGAGGGGGATTTCGAGTTGCATAATGATAAGGTCGGCCGATTCGATTTCGGCGCGGGCCTGTTCGATGTCAGCGGGCAGAAGGGTGTTGTTGGCACCCGGCGCGACGACGATACAGTTTTCGCCTTCGGCATCGACGGTGATGAGAGCCACGCCCGAAGGGGCTTCGGCGTTGCGGAGTACGAACGCGGTGTCGATACCCTCTTGGCGGTATCCCTCTTCGGCGCGCCGGGCGAACAAGTCATCCCCGGTTTTGCAGATGAAGGTGACACGGCCTCCCAAACGGGCCGCTGCAACGGCCTGATTGGCCCCTTTCCCACCCGGATTCATCAGGAAGG
>ERZ1106963.3652-NODE-3652-length-12645-cov-3.013582_pt1 | contig 12645 bp, 7 predicted proteins | sample MGYA00403681_ERZ1106963 | MGnify/ENA primary metagenome ERZ1106963 (study PRJEB35170, sample SAMEA104062407) | human gut metagenome | biome: human gut; feature: human-associated habitat; material: faeces | place: Denmark | collected 2012-05-03 ...
CAGACGCCGAAGGAGATCCGGGACAAGGCGATGCTGGCTCTTTTATATGCGACCGGAATCCGGGTGTCAGAGCTTATAGGGATCCAGATGGAAGATATCAATATGAACATTGGATTTCTGGTCTGTCGCGACGGGGAGAGGGAGCGGACGATCCCATTTGGACGTTCGGCGAAAGCAGCGCTGGAGGAGTATTTAGAACATGCGAGAAACGAGCTGCTGCGTGGAAAGGGATCGGACTATTTCTTTGTCAACTGTACAGGCGGCGCGATGAGCCGGCAGGGATTCTGGAAGATTATCAAATATTACGGCGAGAAAGCCGGGATTGAGGAAGATATCACGCCGCATACGCTGCGCCATTCCTTTGCGGCGCACCTGATTGCGAGAGGTGCAGACATGCGGGCGGTTCAGACGATTCTCGGACATTCGGATATGGCAACGACGCAGATGTATGCGGCGTACCGGGGAGATTGAAAAATATCATATAAATTATAAAAATAAAGCACCTGTTTTGTGAAAGACTTGACAAAACAGGTGCTTTACTATATACTTTAGTGGTTTAAAGCGCAACTGTTTAACGCAGATGAGGAAATGTGAAGGAGAAAGACAATGGAGCAAGTACATTTAAAGTACGGAACGTCGGCGGTCGATTTTGAGATTGACGGTGCGAAGAGTGTAAAATACCTGTATGAAAATAAGATGCGGGTCATTGAAGATATAAAAGCAGAATTTCTGCATTGTGTGACGGATGGTGTGATTGGCACGAAGCCGTTAAAGGAATTGATTGCACCGACCGATCCGGTTACGATCGTAATCAGTGATATGACGCGTTTCTGGATGCGTCAGGACGTGATTTGCGAGCTTCTGGTAAAATATCTGCACGATGAGATGGGCGTGGGATATAACCAGATTGCGGTTGTGGTTGCACTGGGAACACACCGCAAGAATACGGCGGAGGACCGCAGAAAACTTGCAAGCGAGTTTGTCTACGACCATGTAGCGAGCGTGACTGACCATGACTGCGATGCGCCGGATCTGGTATACATCGGTACGACGTCCTTCGGAACGCGTGTATCGGTCAATCCGCTGGCAGTCGGCAGAAAGGTCATCTGCATCGGCGGTACGGTGCACCATCTGATGGCAGGCTACGGCGGCGGAAGAAAGAGCATCGTTCCAGGTATTGCTTCCCGTGAGACGATCCGCATGAACCATGAGCGTGCGCTGGATCCGGAGAAACCGATGACGGATGTGCGTGTCGGCAGCGGTCTGGTGGAGAACAACCCGATCAACCTGGATATGCGCGAGGCAGGTGCCATGGTACATGTTACATTCGGTATTAATATCGTGGTAGATACGTCTTCCCGCCACAGCGGTTTATTCTGTGGTGAGTTTGACAAGGCATGGCAGGCAAGCTGCAGTTATGTACAGAAGGGATACGGACTGCCGATCGACTATCAGGCAGATGTCGTAATTGCAAGCTGCGGCGGTTTCCCGAAGGATCTGAATTTTTATCAGTCCACCAAGACGCTGTTTAACGCATCGAGAGCGGTCAAAGAGGGCGGTACACTCATTATGCTGGCGGAATGCCCGGAGGGAAGCGGTTCCAAGGATTTCTTCGACTGGATTAAGCCTCTCTCTAAGGGATGCCTGGATGAGGCACTGCGTGCGTCTTTCACCATCGGCGGCTATATTTTCTACGCAGCCTGCGAGTCCATCCGTCGTTCGAAGACGCTGCTTCTGTCTTCCATGGAGCCGGAGCTGGTTCGGGATATGGGCGTAAGATCGTTTAAAGATATGAAGGATCTGCTGGCAGAGGTAGACTTTAACGGAAAAGATGTATATGTAATTCCGTACGGCGGAAGCGTGCTCCCGCAGACAAAGGAAGCCTACGAGCGTATTTGCCGCGAGGCAGAGGAAAATGGAGACGCGAAGTAATGAATATTCCGCTGCTAATAGTTATTTTATATGTGCTTCTGCTGTTTGGCATCAGTATCTATGTGTCTTACAGCCAGAAAAAGGATTCAGAGAACTTCCTTTTATATAAAGGAAAAAATAATGCGTTTGTCGTGGCAGCTAGTATCGCGGGTCTGGCGATCGGTGGTGCTTCGACGATCGGTATCGCGGAGAACGCGTTTACCGTGGGGCTGTCGGCAGGCTGGTATGATACAGCATGGGCGATCGGCGCGGTTGTTTCTTCTATGCTGGCAGTCCGTTAGCTGCGTAGAAGCCAGTACACGACCATCAGCGGTCTTGTAAGGGACCTCTACGGCACAAAGACAAGCTTTATCATGGTCATTGCCATGTGTATCATCCAGTCAGGCATCATCGCCCTGCAGTACAAGGCGGGCGGCTCGATTCTGGCATCGCTTCTGCCGGATATTTTCACGGTTCAGAGCGGTACGTTCTTCTCTTTCCTGATCTTCATGCTGGTAGCAGTGATCGGCGGTATGGGAAGTGTTTCTTTGACAAATGTACTGAATCTGGTACTGATCTATGTCGGCGTTATCCTGGCGGCGGCGCTGGTTCTCTGGAACCACGGCGGCTGGGAGGCGATTGACGTACTGACGAAAGCTGACCCGGACACACCGTACCTGAGCCTGACAGCTGGTATGGGCTGGATGGGGATTTTGAGCTGGATCGTCGTTATGCTGGGTAATACAAACTCCGTTCAGGGCGTTGTCCAGATCGGTCTGACCGGCAAGAGCGACCGTTCGGCAACAGTTGGATTCATCGTTGGCGCGATCCTGATGGTTCCGGTTGGATTTATCTGTGCACTGCTCGGTGTAGCGAGCCGTGCGCTTCTGCCGGATGCAGAGGCATCGGTGGCACTGCCAATGATCCTGATGAGCATTCCTCCGGTACTTGGCGGCATCACGCTGTCCGGTCTGTGGGCGGCTGATATGGGAACCGGCTGCTCCATGATTATCGGCCTGGCGACGACCGTCAGCACGGATATTATCGGAAAGATTCCGGGTGTTTCGCTGAATGACCGTCAGAAACATATTTTAAATAAGGTAATCGTTGTACTCAGCAGTTTGGTTACCTACCTGATTGCAACTCAGATGGGTGCGATTTTAAGCGCGATGCAGAAAGCGCTTTCTCTGGCGATCGGTACTTCGTTTATCGTCATCGGCGGTCTGCTGTGCCCGAAATTCTCCAGCCGCAAGGCAGGTTTCTGGACCATCATGGCTTCGATTGTGTCGATCGTGGCATGGAATATGGTTCCGGCGCTGGTTCCGGTATTTAAGAATGTTGGATTCTTTATGCTGGCAGTCTGCGGGGCTGTGTTTATTCTGATTAGTCTGGTGGATCCGGAGAAGGTTAAACAGTAAGAGACATTTGATTTAAATAGAAGAGTTTAAAGTAAAAAAGAACGTCAAATCCAAGCGAAAAACTTAGAATTTGACGTTCTTTTTGCATATTTATATTCGATTCGATGCTACTCAACCGTCCCGGCGTCTTTGATATAGGAAATGAAACTCTTCTTGAGCGAGGTCACGATTTCGTTGCATTTTGCATATTCTTCGCTGTCGCTGGCATACTGCTCGTCGTAGTGCGGATCCAGAATGAAGATCTTGTTGCCGCAGAAGCCTAAGATGGTGCAGCCGTTTAAATCGCGGTAATGCGTGTCCTCAAATGCGAGAATGCGGAAGAGAAGTCCGCCTCCGTTGGCTTCATAGGCTGTTTTTTCATATACCTCGTAGGAATCCCCGTTCGGAACCATGATGAGTCTCGAAAATGACTGGGATGGAAGTTTGAATGAAAAATCGTCGGTAATTACTTTGGAGCCGGTCAGCTCAATGGAGAGGTTGTCCGGGTCCTCCTGAGAAAAACTCACAACCTGTGCGGAATAATCAGCTGCATAAGACGGCGTCACGTAGAGAGCCACAGCCAGAGCCGCGCAGAGGAATAATTTCGATTTCATCCTGAGATCTCCTTTTAGTCTGTCTTTTTGTTCCCCTATATAGAAGATAGGCTATGGAATCCACAGCCTATCTTAAACTCCATATAAATTTATTATAGCACAGACGTCTTTAAAAGTCAGCTGGAAATTTTATCCAAAATCAATCCAAAATCATCCAATTCTTGACTCCTTTTTCCTTTCTGGCAGGTTCTTCTGTGCGGTGGAAAGCATCAGTTTGATACGGTTCAGCTGATTGACTTCGCTGGCCCCCGGATCGTAGTCTACGGCGATGATATTCGCCTCTGGATGGCTGGCGCGCAGTCCTTTGATGACGCCTTTTCCGACGATGTGGTTCGGCAGGCAGCCGAACGGCTGGGGGCAGATGATGTTCGTCGTGCCGCTGTGAATCAATTCCAGCATCTCACCAGTCAGGAACCATCCCTCGCCGGTCTGATTGCCGAGGGAAACGTAATGCTTCGCCATCGACGCCAGATCCTGAATCCGTGCAGGCGGAAGGAAATGTGTGCTGCGTTCCAGTTCGCGGCGGCAGGTGCGGCGGAAATACTCCAGCAGGGAGATTCCCATGTTGCACAGGTGTGCGGTGGAACGTTTGCCGCCCAGATTGTCGGCTTTGAAGTTGCTGTTGTAGAAGCAGTAAAGCAGGAAATCAAGCAGATCCGGCATTACAGCCTCGGCACCCTCGGCTTCCAGAAGCTCTACCACGTGGTTGTTTGCTAACGGGGAGAATTTTACCAGGATCTCGCCGACAATGCCAACCCTCGGTTTCTGGACATCGCGTCTCGGAAGTTCGTCGAAGTCATGGATAATACCGCGGATGTTGCGGTTAAACTCTGCCATGGATAAAGAGTGTTTCTGCAGCGATTTGATGCAGATTGCTTTCCATTTCTCATGCAGGGCATTGGCGGAACCGGCTTTTGCCTCGTATGGGCGGGTCGCATAGAGAACCCGCATGAAGAGGTCACCGTAGACAACCGCCTGCATTGCCTTGGTGAGAAGCGGCAGGGTAATCTTGAAGCCCGGATTCGTCTCCATGCCGTTGGCATTTAACGAGATAACCGGAATCTGCGGCATACCGGCGCGCTCTAAGGCACGGCGGATAAAGCCAATGTAGTTGGAGGCACGGCAGCCGCCGCCGGTCTGGCTCATAATAACGGCTGTATGCTCTAAGTCGTATTTGCCGGAGAGCAGCGCATCCATGATCTGACCAACTACGATCAGGGACGGGTAACAGGCGTCGTTGTTGACGTACTTAAGTCCTGTGTCGATAGCAGTACGGTCGGAGTTCTGCAGCACCTCCAGGTTGTAACCACAGCTTCGGACCGCCGGTTCGATGAGGTCGAAATGGATCGGCGACATCTGCGGGCAGAGGATCGTGTAGTTTTTCTTCATTTCCTTCGTGAAATAAACACGGCTGTATGCGCTGGAAACGATCGGTTTATGGTAGTGGCGCATCTCGCGCACGCGGATCGCGGCGATTAAGGAGCGCACACGGATACGTGCGGCGCCGAGGTTGTTGACCTCGTCGATCTTGAGCAGCGTATAAATTTTGCCGGAGCGGGTCAGAATATCATTGACCTGATCCGTAGTAACTGCATCCAGACCGCATCCGAAGGAGTTGAGCTGGATCAGATCCAGGTTTGGCTGTGTCTTCACATAGGAAGCTGCCTCGTAGAGGCGGGAGTGGTACATCCACTGGTCGGTGACGATCAGCGGACGGTCAACGCGTCCTAAATGGGAGACGGAGTCCTCGGTCAGCACGGCAAAACCGTAGGAAGTGATGAGTTCCGGAATGCCATGGTTGATCTCTGGATCTACATGGTACGGTCTGCCTGCCAGCACGATGCCGTGGTGTCCGGTTTCTTTTAACCAGGCGATGACTTCCTCGCCCTTCTTTTCCATATCCTGACGGGAGGCGATGAGTTCCTGCCATGCCTTGTGAGCGGCGGCGCGGATCTCCTTCTCCGGGATTGCCTGATCCTTGGTAAATTCTTCGACCAGACGTTTTGTCAGGATTTCCTCATTTGTAAATGCCATAAACGGATTCCGGAAATGTACCTTGTGATCCGTCAGGGATTCTACGTTGTTTTTGATGTTTTCTGCGTAGGATGTGACCATCGGGCAGTTGTAGTGATTTCCCGCTTCCGGGGTTTCGTTGCGCTCGTAAGGAACGCACGGATAGAAAATGTAGGTCAGTCCCTGGCGGATCAGCCATTCGATATGACCGTGCGCGAGTTTTGCCGGGTAGCATTCGGATTCGCTCGGGATCGATTCAATACCAAGTTCGTAGATCTGTCTCGTCGATTTTGGGGACAGAACGGTGCGGTAACCTAGTTCCTTGAAAAAGACCGCCCAGAATGGGTAGTTTTCATACATATTCAGGACACGCGGGATGCCGACGGTACCGCGCGGCGCCAGATCGGCGGTTAGCGGTTCATAATCGAACATACGGTGGTATTTATAGTCAAATAAGTTCGGAATGTCTTTTTTCTGTTTGTTGCCGCCCAGACCGCGCTCACAGCGGTTGCCGGTAACGAACTGACGTCCGCCGTCGAAACGGTTGATCGTCAGGACACAGTGGTTTGTACAACCCTGGCAGCGCGCCATCGTCGTCTTGTAGGTCAGGCTTAAGATCTTGTCGATCGGCAGCATCGTGGTTGTCTTGGAAGCATCGTAGCGCTCACGGGCAATCAGAGCTGCACCGAATGCACCCATGATTCCGGCAATGTCCGGGCGGATCGCTTCACAGTTCGCGATTTTCTCAAAGCTTCGAAGAACTGCATTATTATAGAAGGTACCTCCCTGAACAACAATATGATTACCAAGTTCAGATGCATCAGATACTTTGATTACCTTGAACAGGGCATTCTTGATAACAGAATAAGCAAGTCCGGCTGAAATATCAGCAACAGACGCCCCCTCTTTCTGTGCCTGTTTTACTTTGGAGTTCATAAATACAGTACAGCGTGTTCCGAGATCGATCGGATTCTGTGCATAAAGTGCTTCGTGAGCAAAATCCTCTACAGAATAATTCAGAGATTTTGCAAATGTCTCAATGAAAGAACCGCATCCGGAAGAGCAGGCTTCGTTCAGCTGAACACTGTCGACAGTCTGATTTTTGATTTTGATACATTTCATATCCTGACCGCCAATGTCCAGAATACAGTCTACATCTGGCTCAAAGAAGGATGCTGCATAATAATGAGAAACAGTTTCAACTTCTCCTTCATCAAGCATCAGAGCAGCTTTGATCAGTGCTTCGCCGTATCCTGTGGAACAGGAATGAACAATCTCTACACCCTCAGGGAGTTGATCGTAAATATCTTTGATCGCTGTGATCGTTGTACCAAGCGGATCCCCGTCGTTGTTGTGATAGAAGGAATAAAGAAGTGTTCCGTCTTCACCAACGAGAGCTGCTTTTGTAGTTGTTGAACCGGCATCGATTCCAAGAAATGCTTTTCCTTTGTATGAGGCAAGATCTTTTACCGGCACCTGATGCTTTGCATGGCGGGAAATAAATTCCTCGTAATCAGCAGTTGTTGCAAACAGTGGATCCAGACGTTCCACTTCGAAATCCATTTGGATTTTATTCTCGAGACGATTCTGCATATCACGCAGTTCCATCGGAGTATCTTTTTTGGAATTCAGTGCGGAACCAATCGCAGCAAACAAATGTGAGTGATTTGGTGCGATAATATGTTCATCATCCAGTTTTAATGTGCGGATGAATGCTTCTCTTAATTCTGAGAGGAAATGAAGTGGACCTCCTAAAAATGCAACATGACCACGGATCGGTTTTCCACAGGCAAGACCACTGATGGTCTGATTCACAACAGCCTGGAAAATGGATGCGGCAAGGTCTTCCTTAGCAGCACCGTCATTGATCAGTGGCTGGATATCTGTCTTGGCAAATACACCGCAGCGCGCAGCGATAGAGTATAATGCTTTGTAATTTTTAGCGTATTCATTCAGACCGGAAGCATCTGTCTGAAGAAGAGATGCCATCTGGTCAATGAAAGAACCTGTACCACCGGCACAGACACCATTCATACGCTGTTCTACATTTCCACCCTCAAAATAAATGATCTTCGCATCTTCTCCACCAAGCTCAATTGCTACATCTGTCTGAGGAGCGTAATCCTGTAGTGCAGTGGAGACTGCAATTACCTCCTGGACAAATGGAACACCGAGATGTTTGGCAAGTGTCAGGCCACCGCTTCCTGTGATGACAGGAGAAACCTGGATTGGTCCAAGCTTATAAAGCGCACGGCCGAGCAGATCGGAAAGCGTCTCCTGGATATTAGCGAAATGGCGCTCATAATCAGAGAAGAGGACTTCATTTTCATCATTAAGAATTGCAATTTTTACTGTTGTGGAACCAATGTCGATTCCTAAAGTATGTAGATTTTTTGCGTTCATAATTAATATCCCCAATCTTTTGTAATTCAGTTAATTTGTCAAATTTATATGAGTTACTACCTATTAAATGCGTTTGTTAGCTCGCAATAAATAACATTATACGACAAGATTCTCAAAAAGACAATGGTCATTGTAGTGTAGTAAGTGTGAAGAAATGAGCTGTAATATGGCAAAATGTCTAAGTAGAAAGGAAAGGAAAATATCATATTCTTGTTAAAAGTGTATTAATATAAAAACAATCGTTTGACAAAACAAGTCTTCCCTTGTACAATTACTGCTATACGAAGATGTGAGTGCTGACCACACGTAGTGGACAGTAATATAAAATGAAAATAGAAGGAGAATACAAGTTGAACTGGCTTGATAAATTAGAAAAAAAATTAGGTCGTTTTGCAATACCGAATCTTACGGTGTATCTGCTGGCCGGGTATGTGATAGGTTTCGCTATTTATTATTTAGCACCGGGACTTTTAGGATGGCTTACACTGGAACCGGCATATATTTTAAGAGGACAGATCTGGAGAATTATTTCCTGGGTATTGATCCCACCAACAGGAAGTTTGATTTCTTTACTGTTCCTAGTATTATTGTACTATTCTCTTGGTTCTGCACTTGAGAGAACCTGGGGAACATTCCGTTATAATGTATACATTTTTTCAGGAATACTTTTTACAGTGATCGCAGTATTCATACTGTATGGTGTGTTTTATCTTATCTATGGAATTGAACTTCCACTTTCAAGCATCGGATTGATCAGCACGAACTACATTACAATGTCTATCTTTTTGGCATTTGCTTCCATCTATCCGGATATGGAAGTTTTACTCTATTTTATTTTACCGATTAAGATGAAATGGATGGCTTTCGTATATGTAGCAATGGCACTGTATTATTTCTTTACAGGAAGTCTCGCAACGAAAGTTGCGATTGCGGCATCCTTATTGAACTTTGTTATCTTTTTCCTGTCCAGCAGGAATATGAAGCGTTTCAGTCCGAAAGAGCGGGCGAGAAAAGCAAAGTTTAAACAGCAGACGAGACCACATATGACTTATGCGAATGGGGCAAGACACCGTTGTGCAGTCTGCGGACGTACAGAACTTGATGATCCGACATTGGAGTTCCGTTTCTGTTCAAAATGTAATGGAAACTATGAGTATTGCCAGGATCATTTATTTACACATGAACATGTAAAGTAGAAAATGAGAATTGTGTAACGCATATTTCTCATATTTTACCGGAGATGAGGTATGGCAGTGCAGTGTATCAGATCAGAGTTGCAGCCGAAAGTGATACAGTGCAGCTTCGCTCCAGGTGTATAGGAACTTTATGGTTATATTTTTTAAAGGAGAGATTGACTTAGTATGAAAAAAACAAAGGTAGTATGTACGATGGGACCAAACACAAATGATAGAGAACTGATGAGAAAACTCATCCAGAATGGCATGGATGTAGCTCGTTTCAACTTCTCTCATGGTGATCATGAAGAACAGAAGGGTCGTATGGATATGCTCAAAGAGCTTCGCGAGGAAGAGCATGCAACGACAGCTATTCTTCTGGATACAAAGGGACCAGAGATCCGTACAGGTGTTCTGAAAGACGGAAAGAAGATTAAGCTTGAAACAGGGAAGACCTTTACACTTACTACAGAAGATATTGTTGGTGATGAGAATAAAGTATCTATCACATATAAGGGACTTGCAGAAGATGTAAGTGAAGGAAAGATTATTTTGATCGATGATGGTCTGATCGGACTGAAAGTAATCGGAAAAACAGACAAAGAAATTCATTGTGAGATCATCAACGGTGGTGAACTCGGAGAGAAAAAGGGCGTTAATGTACCGGGAGTACCGGTAAGACTTCCGGCAATCACTGAGAAAGATAAAGAAGATATTAAATTTGGAGCAGAGCAGGGGATTGATTTTATCGCTGCATCTTTCGTAAGAAATGCAGAGTGTATTCTTGAGATCAAGGCATATCTGAAGTCTCTCGGAGCTCCTTACATTCCGATTATCGCAAAGATTGAGAATGAAGAAGGAATCAGCAATATCGATGAGATCATTCGTGCAGCAGATGGTATCATGGTTGCCCGTGGAGACCTCGGAGTTGAGATTCCGGCAGAGGAACTTCCATATCTTCAGAAGATGATGATCCAGAAATGTAACGATCAGTTTAAGACAGTTATCACAGCAACACAGATGCTCGATTCTATGATGCGTAATCCACGTCCGACAAGAGCTGAGGTAACAGACGTTGCGAACGCTGTATATGACGGAACAGATGCTGTAATGCTCTCAGGAGAGACAGCACAGGGTAAATACCCACTCGAGGCACTTCAGATGATGGTTCATATCATCGAGCAGACAGAGAAACACCTTGATTATGATAGCATGCTTGAGAAAGAGCACGGTCATTTAAGAGGCGGAGTATCCAGTGCAATCGGATATTCATCCGTACTGGCAGCAGCAAACCTGAATGCAAAATGTATCATTACACCATCTGTATCAGGAGCAACTTCAAGAGTTGTATCCAACTTAAGACCAAGACAGGAAATCCTTGGTGTAACTCCGAACGAGAGAACACTGAGAAGAATGTCTATTTACTGGGGTGTAAGACCGCTGAAGTCTCTTGAAGTTGATACAACAGAAGATATCTGTGAAAATGCGATTGAACTGGCACAGGTAAAACAGTATGTTGAGCCGGGAGATGTTGTAGTTATCACAGCTGGAATTCCTTCAACAAATGTAAGCAAAGAGAGAAGCTTTACAAGTAATATGATGAGAATTGTGACAGTAGATTAAATTAGAAAAACTTTTAATAAGAGCCAGAACAGTTACCGTGTGTGGTGCCTGTTCTGGCTCTTATTAAATACAATCAATATATTGACATCCAACAATCAATGCTGTATAGTGTTCCTGTAAAGAACTACTAATCAGAGGGATGGCGCTATGGACGAAAGTAAAGCAATTGAATATCTGATGCATTTTGGAATGTCCCGGCAGGAAGCAACTGTTTATCTTCGGCTGATCGAAGCAGGAAAGCAGACGGGGTATGAGATTGCGAGAGATACAGGAATCTCAAGGTCGAATGTGTATGCATCACTGGCAGCTCTGGTTGAGAAAGGGGCTGCATATCTGGTAGAAGAGGATGCCAAGCGATATATTCCGGTTCATGTTCAGGAGTTCTGTGGTAACAGAATCCGCAGAATGGAAGAAGAACAGAAGTGGTTGGATATGAATCTTACGGGAGAACAGAAAGAAGAAGAAGGATATGTTACGATCGATGGTCAGGAACATATTTCAGATAAGATCCATAATCTTCTGACTAATGTGGAAGAAAGAGTGTATTGTTCCTGTTCCGGTGTCTGTCTGGAACAGTTGAAAGGACAGTTAAAGGAACTGACAGAAAAAGGAAAAAAGGTAGTTCTTGTGACAGATCATCCATTTGAACTTTCAGGGGCGATCGTTTATGTGACGAAAGAAAAAGGAAATCAGATTGGTCTGATCACAGATTCTAAATATGTACTTTCGGGTGAGTATGGACAGGAGAGCAGAAACACTTGTGTCTATTCCGGACAGAGAAATTTCGTTACGCTGTTTAAAACAGCACTTGCGAATGAGATAGAATTAATCAAAATACGCGAAGGAGAAAATGAAAATGAGTAAGAAACCATTTGTGACAAAAGAACAGGTTGAAGAGATTGTAAAAACATATCCGACTCCGTTCCATCTTTATGATGAGAAAGGAATCCGCGAGAATGCAAAAGCATTAAAGGAAGCATTTGCATGGAATCCGGGATATAAAGAGTATTTTGCTGTAAAGGCAACTCCGAATCCGTTCCTTTTACAGATCTTGAAAGAGTATGGATGTGGTTGTGACTGCTCCTCTTATACAGAACTGCTTATGTCAGATGCAGTTGGAATTGATGGTCATGATATTATGTTTTCCTCTAATGATACACCAGAGGAAGATTTTAAACTTGCGGATAAACTTGGAGCAATCATCAATCTGGATGATATTACACATATTGACTTCCTTGAGAAGACAATCGGACATATTCCGGAGACAATCAGCTGCCGTTATAATCCGGGCGGAATATTCAAGATCAGTAATGATATTATGGATAATCCGGGAGATTCAAAGTATGGAATGACAACAGAGCAGATCACAGAAGCATTTAAGACACTGAAAGCAAAAGGTGCAAAAGAATTCGGTATTCATGCATTCCTTGCCAGCAATACAGTGACAAATGATTATTATCCAATGCTTGCAAAAGTTCTTTTTGAACAGGCAGTACGTCTTCAGAAAGA
>ERZ1106963.3668-NODE-3668-length-12594-cov-8.697265_pt1 | contig 12594 bp, 9 predicted proteins | sample MGYA00403681_ERZ1106963 | MGnify/ENA primary metagenome ERZ1106963 (study PRJEB35170, sample SAMEA104062407) | human gut metagenome | biome: human gut; feature: human-associated habitat; material: faeces | place: Denmark | collected 2012-05-03 ...
CACCCCGTTTCTTTGCGCAAGAGCAAAGAAATGGGGTGGAACGGGCAGTAGGGGGCGGCGGATTTTGCCCAAGGAAACGGCGCACCCGTAAAAGGTGCAAAAAAGACGCCCCGCGGTGGGGCGTCTTTTTAATTACAGGCTCACGTTTTCCAGGTAGTGCTCGAAGAGGGCGTTGAGGTAGTTTGCGGCGTCCTCGCCGCGGCCCTCGTCGATGAGTTCGATTATGTGCATGCCCTGCTCGTACAGGGCCTTCTCACCCCAGAACCTCGCCGAAGATTCCCACAATATGCTCCCCACGCCCCGGAAGGCGTTCATTATGAGCGGAAAGAGCTGGTTGCCCGAGAGGGTGCAGATCTTGTAGTGGAAGCGCGCGAGCGCGGCGGCTACTTCGGAGGTGGTGGGGGAGAGCAGGCTCGCGGCCTCGAACTCGGCCATCATGGAGCGGAGCTCCTCCATGTCCTTTTCGCTGTGCTGGCGGCCGAGGCGGATGAGGGAGCCGCCCTCTATGGCGCTGCGCAGCTCGACTATGGAGACGACCATCTGCCGGTCCAGCTTGCCGCCGTTGTAGCGGAGGATGGCGTTGAGGGTCTCGAGGTTGCCGGTCTCGGCAAAGTCGGCGACGACGGCGCCGCGCCGGGGCGTGACCTCGATGAAGCCCATGCGCGCGAGGTCCTCGAGGCCGAGGTGGACGATGGTCTTGCTGATCTTCATCTGCTCGGCGAGGTCGCGCTCGGAGGGGAGCCTGTCGCCGGGCTTGAGCGTGCCGGAGAAGATCATGCCCTCGATACGCTCGATGAACAGCTCTTTTATTGTCGGCGCTACGATCTGTCCGAAATCCAAATGCAGTCCCTCCTTTCTGGTCAAACCAATAGTAACATGTCCGGGCGGTCAGGGCAAGGCCCGGGAGGGGAAAAGTCAAAAAAAGGACGCGCAGCATAGCGTTCATTCTGCCGCGTGTCCTCTTTTCCGCGCCGCTGCGGGGTGCGGTCGGCGCGGGCAGGTCCGGCCTCGGACGTGGGAAGCGGCGAGAGCTCCGTTTCCGCAATAAACGGCACTCAGCGCCGGCGTCTCCGGCCCCGCCTTGCCCGGTTCGCATCCTCACCGCCGCGCCTGTGCGGCCGCGCCCGGCGGCTCTGCCCAAAGCCCCGGACGCATGGATCGGATCAACTCTTCTGCGGCGATCAGGTCAAATCAATCGCCTATTGATAAAAATATATCACAAAGCGCCCGTTTTATCAAGGAAAACGGGCGCTTTGGGCATTTTTGTATATGTGCACATAAGTCTTGGTCAGACCTTATACCACGGAGCTCTCCCGGCGGTTCTGCCTGGCGTCCACGGCCTCGCGCAAAAGCGCGTACAGCAGGGCGCAGACCGGCACGCCGAGCAGGGAGCCCAGCACGCCCGCGACGTTGCCTCCGACGATGACCGCGCAGAACACGGCGACACCCGGAAGGCCGACAGATTTGCCAACGATGCGCGGGTAGATGAAGGCCCCGTCCACCTGCTGGATGGCCAGCACCATGACGATGAAGAGCAGGGCTTTTATGGGACTTACGATGAGTATGAGCAGCGCGCCGATGACCTCGCCGATGAAGGAGCCGACCATCGGGACCAGCGAGGTCACTCCAATGACCACGGAGATGACCTCCGGGTAGGGGAAGCGGAAGATGCGCATGCAGACATAGCAGAGGACGCCGAGGATGCAGGAGTCCGTGAACTGCCCGGCCACAAAGTTTGAGAAGGTCTCCGAGGCCATGGAGGCGATGCGGCTGATGGCGGAGGACGCCCGGTGCGGGAGGAAGGCGTCTATGCAGCGCTTCATGAAGCGGCCGATGCGCTCCTTCTGCGCGAGGACGTAGACGGCGACGATGAGGCCGAGGAAGGTGTTCATAACCGTGCTGATGACCGAGCCGCCCACGTCCGTCACGGTGCTGACCACCGAGGAGCCGGCGCTTACCATCGAGGAACCGGCGCTGGACGCCGCCTCTTGGACGTTGGCGGAGCCCTCCTTGAGGTAGGTGGTGAGGTCGGAGAAGACCTGCTCCCAGTCCACGGAGAAATCTTCGAGCGCGTCCACGGTGATGCCGAAGCCGGAGAGGAAGTCCCGGAGCCACTGCACGACGGAGTTTATATAGTCCGGCAGCTGGGAGGCGACCTCCGCCACCGTGGCGGTGAGCTGGGGCAATATGACGGCGATGAGGATGACGATGACGCCCAGGGTCACGACCAGCGCGCAGACCAGCGAGACCGGGCGGCGCATTTTCCGCACATAGGGGCGCCGGTCCTCGGACATGCCGTAGAAGACCCGGTTTTCAAAGAGCTTGAGCGGCACGTTGAGCACAAAGGCCATGGCGAGGCCGGTTATCACAACGCCGAAGACGTTCCACACCGTCGCCACCGCGCCGTATATCGCCGCAAGATTCTGCGCAGCGGTATAGAGCACCACGGCGAAGGTGATGATGAGCAATATTATGCGGACGTTTTTGCGGTCAAGCTTCATGCTTCGCCTCCTCCACGTCTAATCGTTACCATAATACACACAAATCAGTCCCGTAGCAACCCATTTTTGCTAAGGCAAAGCCCCGGCCGCTTGGGGCCGGGGCGGGCATGTCAGGCTATGCCGAGCAGGACGTTGAGGTCGAGGGCCTCAAATCCGGGCTCCCAGACTATCTCGGCGTCGGATATCCAGCCGTTTATCTGGTCGTCGTAGAGCAGGGCGGCGGCGACGGCGCGCAGGTTATAGGGCGTGCCGGTGGAGTCGTACTGCAGGACGGAGGCGTCCGGGCTGAGGGGCTCTCGCAGGATGAGGTGGTAGCCGAAGCTGCTCTCCACGATGTCGCTGAGCTGGCCCGGCTCGAGCGCGGCCGCGGCCTCGGAGAACTCGGTCACCATCTCGCCGGAGGTGAAGCAGTAGCCGTCAGGATAGGCGGCGAGGCCGGTGTCCTCGCTGTTTTCCTGCATAAGCGTGTCGAAGGCGGTCTCCAGCTCCTCGCCGGTCTTGCCCTCGAGCTGGGCGCGGATGTCCTCCATTTTGGCCAGCTTCTCGGCCTTGGCGGCGTCGTCTATGGCGTTGCCCTCCTCGTCGGTGGTGAGGAGGAGTATGTGCTTGGCGCTCATGTAGCCGTAGTCGTTGGCGAAGTCGAGCACCTGCTCGTCCGTCAGCTTGTCGCCGCCGCTGCCGTAGATGTCGGCATAGGCGCGGGAGTAGAGGGCGGCCATGCGGTTCATGTAGTCGTAGAGCTCGCGGCTGACGTAGTTCTTCTCCAGGATGGCGAAGAGGTCGTCCTCGGTGCCGTCCTCGCCCACGAGCTCGGTGATGTCGCTCTCGAGCAGGGCGGCGATGGCGGCCTCGTCGTCTTCGGTGAGCGTGACGCCCTCGGCGGCGGCGTTCACCTCAAGGGCGTGATACTGCACGGCGTAGTTCTTGGCCTCCTCCTCGATTACGCCGCCGATGGTGGAGTTCTCGTCGTAGATGTAGGGCACGGAGAAGTCCGCAACGGCGCCGAAGGTGCCGGAGTACTGGGTGTAGCAGTAGTAGAGCCAGTAGAAATACTCGCCCCAGGTTACGGGGGAGCCGTCCACGGTCATTACCGTGGTGTCCAGGTCATAGGCGGCGCGGGCGCCGTCCCAGTCGAGGTTCACGGTCTCGCCGGTGGTCTCGGGGCTGGCCTCGGGGGAGGCGGTGGCGTCCGCTTCGCCGGCGCTGCCGCAGCCGGAGAGCACCGCGAGTATGAGCGCGGCGCAAAGTGCGATAGATACTAGTTTTTTCATTTTATCCTCCTTGGTTTGTGTCCGTATTCTTATCCGTCGAGGCCCAGGCTTCGGCGAAGCGGGAGGCTTCGTCGAGCACCCTGGCCTTGGGCGGGAGTTTGAGCGATATCCTGGGCACGGAGCCGGCCTCGACGCGGATGCGGCCCTTGTATTCGGGCCGGGCGTAGAGCTCCGAGACCCGGGCCATGTCGAACTGCGCGAGAGTGAAGCGCAGCGTGCCGGCCTTTTGGGAGATGTCCGTTATCCCGGCGCGCCCGGCCTCGCCTCGCAGCAGCGCCACGCGGACCAGGGCCGTCACGGCGTCGGGCGGCTCGCCGAAGCGGTCGATGAGCTCGTCGAGCACGTCGTCCGCGTCCGATTCCGTGCGGATGAGCGCTATGCGGCGGTAGAGGTCCATGCGCTGCTCCGAGGAGGCTACATAGCTCTCCGGGATGTTGGCCGAGATGGCGAGGTCCGCCGTGGAGCTCGCGCGGTTTACGGGCTTTTCGCCCTTCTCCTCGAGGACGGCCTCCTCCAGCAGCTTCAGGTACATGTCGTAGCCGACGTCGATGAGGTGGCCGGACTGCTCGGCGCCGAGCAGGTTGCCCGCGCCGCGTATCTCGAGGTCGCGCATGGCGATGCGGAAGCCGGAGTTGAACTCCGCGAACTCGCGTATGGCCTCCAGCCGCTTTTCCGCGATCTCGGTGAGCGACTTGTCGCGCTTGAAGGTGAGATAGGCGCTGGCCCGGCGGGTGGAGCGGCCCACGCGGCCGCGTATCTGGTGCAGCTGGGCGAGGCCCAGTTTGTCGGCGTCCTCGATTATAAGCGTGTTGACGTTGGGGATGTCTATGCCCGTCTCGATTATCGTAGTGCACACGAGCACCTGGACGCGGCCCTCGACCATGTCCTCCATGACGCGGGAGAGCTGCTCCTCGTCCATCTTGCCGTGGGCCACGGCGACGGAGGCGCCGTCGAGCATCTCCGCTATGCGCATGGCGGTGCGCTCGATGTTGTCCACACGGTTGTGGAGATAGTACACCTGTCCGCCGCGGTTGAGCTCGCGCCGCATGGCGTCCGCGAGGACGCCCCAGTCGTGCTCCATGACGAAGGTCTGCACCGGCAGGCGGTCCTGCGGCGGCTCCTCTATCGTGGACATGTCGCGTATGCCCGCGAGGGCCATGTTCAGCGTCCGGGGTATCGGCGTCGCGGAGAGCGTCAGGACGTCCACCTGACGAGCGAGTTCCTTGATATGTTCCTTGTGCGAAACGCCGAAGCGCTGCTCCTCGTCCACTATGAGCAGGCCCAGGCGCTTGAACTCCACATCCTTTTGCAGCAGCCGGTGCGTGCCGATGACGAGGTCGCACTTGCCGCTCTTCAGGTCAGCGAGCGTGGAGCGCATCTGCGCCGGGCTGCGAAAGCGGCTCATGACCTGTATGTCCACGGGGTAGCCGAAAAAGCGCTGCACCGCCGTCTGATAGTGCTGCTGGGCCAGAACCGTGGTCGGCACGAGGATGGCCGCCTGTTTTCCGCCGAGGATGCACTTCATGACGGCGCGCAGGGCGACCTCGGTCTTGCCGTAGCCCACGTCGCCGCAGAGCAGGCGGTCCATGGGCACGGGCTTTTCCATGTCCGCCTTTATCTCCTGGATGCAGCGGAGCTGGTCGTCCGTCTCCTCAAAGCCGAAGCGCTCCTCAAACTCCGCCTGCCAGGGCGAGTCGGGCGGGAAGGCGTAGCCCTCCTGGCGGCTGCGCTCGGCATAGAGCTTGATGAGGCCCTGGGCCAGCTCCTTGGCCGCGGCCTTGGCGCGGGACTTGGTGCGCTGCCACTCCGTGCCGCCCAGCTTTGAGAGGCGCACGGGCTTATCCTCGCCCGCGCCGACGTATTTCGTCACGAGGTCCAGCTGCGTGGCCGGGACGTAGAGGCTGTCCGTGCCCGCGTAGCTTATCTTTATGTAGTCCTTCTCCGCGCCGTCCACGGGTATGCGGACCACGCCCGCAAAGCGGCCTATGCCGTGCTGCTCATGCACCACGAGGTCGCCCACGGCGAGGTCGGCGCAGGAATCTATCTTTTCGCCTACGGCCTTTTTGCGGCGCTTCTGGCGCCTCAGGCCCGCGCCCATGATCTGGGTATCCGTCAGCACCGCGAGGCGCAGTGTGGGGTACTCCATGCCCGCAGAGAGGCCTCCTGAGGTGACGGAGCACTGCCCGGGTCCCGGCAGGCAGCCTATGTTCTCCGCGGCCGTGGCGCGGACGCCGGCCTTTTGCAGCATCTCCGTGAGGATGTTCGCCCGGCGCATGTCCCCGGCGAGGACCAGGACGCCGAAACCATTATCCAAATACTGCCCCGCGTCCTCCGCCGCCTGCTGGGCCGAGCCCGCGTAGGAGGGCAGCTGCTTTGCCTGTATGCCCGTCACGCTGGCCGTGTTGAGCGGATAGCGCCCGGCGGCGAAGGCGTCCGCCATGTACACCGCGCGGCCCGCCATGCGCTCGAGCACCGCGTGCTCGGCAAGGCAGAAGTCCTCCGCCTTCGCCGTCATGCGCCCGGCGGAGACCAGCTCCTCCACGTCGTGCGCTATCTGCTCGGTATAGTCCTTTGCGCGGTCCATGAAGCGGCCGGGCTGGTCGAGTATCAGCGCCGCGCCCTCGGGCACGTAGTCAAGCGCGCAGGCGCTCTCGCCGTAGATCAGGGCCTCGTACCGGTCGGCGGCGCGCAGCTCGGCCCCGGCGGAGAGGCGCTCGGCGTCCTCGCGCAGAGTCTCGGCCAGGCGGGGGGAGCCCTTGCGCTCCGCCCGGGCGGCCAGCTTTTCAAGCTCCGCGGCCAGGGCCGAGGCCCCGCCCTTGCAGAGCGAGGGCAGCGTCTCCGCCGCGGGCAGGACGGTGCATTCGGAGAGGTCCTCCGTCCGGCGCTGGCTGCCGGTGTCGAAGCAGGAGATGGAGTCTATCTCGTCGCCCCAGAACTCCACGCGCACGGGCTGGAGATGGGCGGGGGAGAAGAAGTCGAGTATGCCGCCGCGGCGCGAGAACTGGCCCGGGCCCTCGACCTGGACGGCGCGGGAATAGCCGCAGCGCAAGAGCGCGTCCTCCGCGTCCGCGGGGTCGAGGCGGGTCTGCATGTCGATGCTGAAGGCCGCGCGGCGGAAGGCCTCCGGCGGCATGGCGCGCTGAAAGACGCCCTGGGCGGTCATTATCGTGATGCGCGCGCCGCGCATGAGGTCGCTGAGCGCGCCGAGGCGGCGCTGCTCCGTCTGGCGAGAGACGGCGTCCGCGGAGATGAAGACGTATTCGCGCCCGGTGAGCACCACGGGCCGCTCGCCCGTGAAGGCCGCGATGTCCACGGCCAGGGCGTCCGCCGAGGCCTCGTCCGGCGTGAGCAGCACGACGGGCGCGCCGGTCCTGAGCTGCAGAGCCGCGGCAAACTGCGCCCGGTGGACTCCGGAGAGCCCCGTTATGAGCGCAGGAAAGCCGCCTCTCTCCCCCGGCATGGGGAGGGCGGCAGCCTCAGGTATGTCGAAAAACGCCTTTGCGAGAATCGTGATGTCCATAACCATTGCATTATACCAGAGCTTTCTGTCAAATTCAATAATATCCGGTCGGCTCCGGGGGCGATATACTATTATTTAATTAAATATTGCCGGCGAGGCCTAGACAAAACCCAAATGTGTTATTATAATAGGTGTAGAATCATATAAGTATGCGCCCCTCTCTGGAGGGCGCATTTTTCTGAGGGGGAAAAAGATGGACTCTTTGAATTCCGTGTGGCAGAGCATCCTCGCAGAGATCTCCAAGAACATCACGTCCACGGCCTACAACACCTGGTTTGCGGACTGCTCTCCGGTGGAGCTGGGGGAGACGAACATGGTCATACAGACCACCTCCGACTTCAAGCGGAGCGTAATAACCAGCCGCTTCGGCGAGGTGATACGCACCGCGCTGCGGGAGATCTTCTCCTGCGACATGGACCTCGTCGTGCTCACCACCGAGGAGCTGGAGATGCAGAAGCAGCGGCACCACATGACGGAGATACCGCCCGAGATGGACGGCTACACCTTCGACCGCTTCGTCGTGGGCCCGTCGAACAAATTCGCGCACGCGGCGGCGATAGCCGTCGCCGAAAACCCCGGCAAGACCTACAACCCCCTCTTCATATACGGCAACTCCGGCCTCGGCAAGACGCACCTGCTGCTCGCGATCGGCCAGCGCATCCACGACCACAACCCGGAGAGCCGCATCGTCTATGTCAGCGGGGACGACTTCACGAACGAGATGGTCCACTCTATCCGCAACGGCATGATGGACGAGTTCCGCAACAAATACCGCCTCGTGGACCTGCTGCTGGTGGACGATATCCAGTTTATCGCCGGCAAACAGAGCACGCAGGAGGAATTCTTCAACACTTTCAACAACATTTACAACGACGGACACCAGATCGTCATCACCGCCGACCGGCCGCCGATGGAGATGAGCCTGCTGGACGACCGGCTGCGCACCCGCTTTGAGGGCGGATTGATGGCCGACGTGCAGCCGCCCGACCTCGAGACCCGCACGGCGATAATCCGCAACAAGGCCGCCCAGCTCGGCATGTGCCTGCCCGACGAGGTGGTCACCTACATCGCCGAGAACATCACCTCCAACGTACGCCAGATCGAGGGCGTGGTCAAGCGCCTCACGGCCTACCGCGAGATCATGGACGACAGCATCACGATAGCCTCCGTCAAGCGCGCCATCAAGGACGTCATCCGCGTCGGCGCCTACATACCCACGCCGGAGGTCATAATCGAGGAGACCGCGCGCTACTTCTCCATCACCGCCGCCGACATCCGCGGCCAGCGGCGCTCCAAGAACCTCGCCAAGGCCCGGCAGGTGAGCATGTACCTCATGCGCAACCTCACGAATCTCTCCCTCGTGGACATCGGCAGCCAGTACGAGGGCCGCAACCACTCCACGGTGCTCACCTCCATCCGCAAGGTCGAGGACCTCATAAAGACCGACCCCGAGATCTCCGCCACCGTGCGCGACATCTCCTCAAACATCAATTCGCGCTCCTGAGTTTTACACAGCCCCTCGTTTAAAAACTGTTAACTCTCTGTTCAAAACTGTTCGCAAAATTTTCTGCCTTATTTTACCTGTTATCTTCGGTTCAAAACCCACAATCGCCATGTTGAAAACTTTTCTCGATTTTTCAAGGGCTCCGAACGGTTTTCAACATTTGAACACGCCTAATACTACGTCTACTAAAAATTATCCTATCTATTTATCCTAGGGCGAAAAACCGCGCCCGCACAGCCAAGGAGGACGACATGAAATTTTCCTGTGAAAAGCACCTTTTGCAGACGGCCGTAGCCGCCGCATCCAGAGCCGCTTCGGCCAAGAGCCCCATCTCCGCGCTCGAGGGCCTGCTCATAGAGGCCGGGGCCGGAGTCCGCGTCACGGGCTACGACCTCAAGAAGGGCATCTATATGAATATCGAAGCCGATGTGGCCCAGACAGGTTCCGCCGTTTTGATGACGGCCAAGCTGTTTTCAGAGATGATGCGCCTGCTGCCGGACGGAATAGTCACCGTTGAGGTCGGCGAGGACAGCCGCGCGAGCGTTAAATGCGGCCAGAGCGAGTACAGCTTCATGGCCCTGCCTGCGGCCGATTACCCCGAACTCCCCGAGGTCGACGAGAGCGAGGCCATCCGCATACCGCAGAAGGTGCTCCGCAGCATGATAGACGAGAGCATTTTCGCCGTCTCCACCAACGAAAGCCGCCCGGTCTACATGGGCAGCCTCTTCGAGCTCGAGGGCGGCCGCCTCACGATGGTCTCCGTCGACGGCTACCGCCTGGCCATCCGCCGCGAGGAGGTCAAGGGCGGCACCGAGGGCATGCACTTCATCATCCCCGGATCGGCCCTGCTGGACGTTGAGAGACTGTGCGGCGATTCCGACGAAGAATTCCTCCTGAACGTCGGTACCAAGCACACCTCCTTCACCATAGGCGGCACGGTCGTCATCTCCCGCAAACTGGAAGGCGACTTCCTCAACTACAAAAAATCCCTGCCGGAAAACTTCCGTTATACGGTAAAAGCCCTGCGCGAGGACCTGCTCGGAGCGACGGACCGCGTCTCCCTGGTCGTCGACGAGAAGATGAAGAGCCCCGTCCGCCTCGTGTTCGGCGACCAGAGGATAGACTTCTTCTGCAACACCCCGCTCGGCAAGGCCGGCGACGTCTGCCCCTGCGAGGGCGAGGGCGGGGACACCGAGATAGGCTTCAACGACCGCTATCTCCGCGACGCCCTGCGCGCCGCGCCGGTCAAGGAGCTGGAGGTCTGCATAAACACCGGCTCCTCCCCCTGCGTCATCCGCGCCGCCGACGGCAGCGACGGCTTCACCTACATGATACTTCCGGTGCGCCTCAAGGCCGGGGAGTGAGCATGGAAAAGATAGAGATAACCACCGAGTTCATAAAGCTCGACGCGCTGCTCAAATTTGCCGGGCTCTGCGAGACCGGCGGCGAGGCCAAGCTCTGTGTCGAGGACGGGCTCGTGAAGGTGAACGGCGAGGTCTGCCTCCAGCGCGGCAAAAAAATACGCCCGGGCGACACCGTGGAGCTCGACGGCGAGGCCGTTGAGGTGGCCTCCGCATGAGGGTCAGCCGCATAGCGCTCTCGGGCTTCCGCAACTACGAGTGGGAGAGCTTCACCTTCGACCCCGGCACCAACGTCATCCGCGGCAAGAACGGGCAGGGCAAGACGAATCTGCTCGAGGCCGTGTTCATGCTGACGGGCGGGAAGAGCTTCCGCACCCGGTTTGACCGCGAGATCGTGGGCTTCGGCTTCTCCTCGGCGGAAATCCTGGCCGACGTGGAGGCCGCGGGACGGGAGCAGACGGTGAAAATAACGCTCGCGCCCGGGCAGAGGAAGCAGATACTCGTCAACTCCGTCAAAAAGAGCGCCTCGGAGCTCGCGGGGACCATGACCGCGGTGCTGTTTTCGCCGGACGACCTGGCGCTGGTGCGCGAGGGGGCGGCGGTGCGTCGGAGGCTGATGGACACGGCGATAAGCCAGCTGCGCCCGGGCTACGCCGCCGCGCTCTCGGATTTCAACCGGCTCTACGAGCAAAAGAGCGCCATCCTGCGCGACTGGCGCGAGAAGCCCAGCCTGCTGGACACGCTGGACGACTTTTCTGAGCGGCTGTGCCGCCTCTCGGCCCGGCTGACGCGCTACCGGGCGGCCTTCTCCCAGCGCCTTGCCGAGGCCGCGGCGCCGATAAACCGGGACTTCTCCGGCGGGGCGGACGAGCTCACGATGAGCTACAAGCCCGTCTCAAGCGTGGAGAACCCCTTCGCCTCGGAGCGGGAGATATACTACGCCATCTGCGACCACCAGGAGAAGCACCGCGAGGCGGAGCTCGCCTCCGGCCAGTGCCTCACCGGCGCGCACAAGGACGACCTGGAGCTCATGATAAACGGCAAGAGCGCCCGGAGCTTTGCGTCCCAGGGCCAGTCGAGGACGGCGGCGCTCTCAGTAAAGCTGGCGGAGCGGGAGATATTCCTCGCGGAAACGGGCGAATATCCCGTGCTGCTGCTAGACGACGTGCTCTCGGAGCTGGACGCCGAGAGGCAGGAATTCGTCTTGAACCGCATCGGCGGCGGGCAGACGCTCATCACCTGCTGCGAGGACGACGGCGTCGCAAAGCGGACGGGCGGCCGGGTGATGACCATCTCCGGCGGGAGGCTCGTATGATATACCTCAACCTCGGCGGCGGCAGCGTCGTGAGGCGCAGCAGCGTCGTCGCCATCTGCGATATAGACAACACCACCTGCTCCCGCGCCACGCGGGAGCTGCTCGCCGCCGCGGAAAAGGCGGGCGAGGTCATAAACGCCGCGGAGGACCTGCCGCGCTCCTTCGTGCTCTGTGAGGAGGGCGGCGAGCGCCGGGTCTGGCTCTCGTCCCTATCCTCGGCGGCACTATCCAGAAGATAAGGGGAAGCTATATGTCCGACATAAGCGAAAAGATCACCAAGGAATACGACGCGAGCCAGATCCAGGTGCTCGAGGGCCTAGAGGCCGTCAGGCTCAGGCCCGGCATGTATATAGGCTCGACCTCGTCCTCCGGTCTGCACCACCTCGTGTACGAGATCGTGGACAACGCCATCGACGAATCGCTGGCGGGCTACTGCGACAACATCGAGGTCGTCATAGAGCCGGGGGACGTCATCTGCGTCACGGATAACGGCCGCGGCATACCCGTCGATATACAGGAGCAGACGGGCAAGCCCGCGCTCGAGGTCGTCTACACCGTGCTGCACGCGGGCGGCAAGTTCGGCGGCGGGGGCTACAAGGTCTCCGGCGGCCTGCACGGCGTCGGCGCCAGCGTCGTCAACGCGCTATCCGACTGGCTGGAGGTCAGCGTACACAAGAACGGGAAGATCTATCAGATGAAGTTCTCCCGCGGCGACATCACGCAGCCGATGACCATCGTCGGCGAGACCGACCACACCGGCACCGTGGTCCGCTTCCACCCGGACCCCGAGATGTTCGAGGACACGGTGTTCGATTATGACACGCTCCACACCCGCATGAGGGAGCAGGCCTTCCTCAACGCCGGTCTGCGCATCAGCACTGAGGACAGGCGCGAGGGCAAGGAGCAGAAGGACGTCATGCACTACGCGGGCGGCATCCGCGAGTTCGTGAGTTTCATAAACCGCAACAAGACCCCGCTGCACGACGACGTCATCTATATGTCCGGCTCCCGCGAGGACTCCGAGTGCGAGATAGCCATGCAGTACAACGACGGCTACAACGAGATCCTCGTCTCCTTCGCCAACAACATCCACACGCCGGAGGGCGGCATGCACGAGACCGG
>ERZ1106963.3671-NODE-3671-length-12578-cov-25.903458_pt1 | contig 12578 bp, 13 predicted proteins | sample MGYA00403681_ERZ1106963 | MGnify/ENA primary metagenome ERZ1106963 (study PRJEB35170, sample SAMEA104062407) | human gut metagenome | biome: human gut; feature: human-associated habitat; material: faeces | place: Denmark | collected 2012-05-03 ...
TCTATATAAATATTAATGGAAAAATATTCGATATTAAAATAAATTAGAAAATTTATTTTAAATTATTTAATCTGTTTAAAAATGTAAGTTGTATATTTAAAGATATTTTTATGTTATTTAAGTAGTAAGGTTTCATTTAAACTAAAAGATTTTGATGATAAATAAGAAGAAAAGCAAAAGAAAATAAAAAAATAGCATTGCAATATGTAATGCTATTCTTTGACTAAATTTAGTTAATATATTGAGAATTTTCTTTGCTTAATAATTTTTCACTTATAGATATTGAATCTAGTATTAATTTGACAAGTTTCTCGAGAGTGGAATTGCTCTTAAAGTCGCTTTTACAAACATAATTTACTCTATTATCTAAAAGCAATTGCTCAACAATGTCTTTCTTTTGAGGTTGATATACAGCAATTGATTTACCATTTTTTTCTTTAATTAATGTCATGCAAGGAATATCGGTTATTCCGTCACCAAGATAGATCATGTTTCTAAATTCCACGTGTTTTTCATTTACTTTTTGATTTACAGTTTTATCATCTATCAAATTGGTTACCCCCTTACAAATTCTGAATAAATATTGGGTTTTGAGGGTATAATTAACAATACATTTAGGATAATAAGCGATACCATTTTCATCATATAAGAATTCACAACCATAAATGGCTTTGAATTCTTTCGCAATAGTACTTCCTTCGATTATTTCTTTGTTGCCTGAAGAAATAATATAGTGTTCTAATTGAAGACCTAAACTATCAGCATATTGGTTTAAACGTTTAAACCAGGTTAAAACGCCTTCATAAAATTTTATGCTTCTACCTAAACTATGCAAGTATTCTTTTGTAAGATCAATGCCTTTTTCTTTACATTCTTTAATCATAGTATGAAGATAAGCTAAAGTTGATTCAGTACCAGTTTTTTTGACAAAATCACCAGTCTCTTTCCAAAATTCTTCACTAGTCATTCCAAGATTTGGAATAAAAGAAAAAGCTTGCATATCATCAGTTGCCAAAGTTTTATCAAAGTCATAAATAAGTGCTACTACTGGTTTTGTCATATTTTCACCTCATATCAATTAAATATATTTTAAAATCTTTATAATTAACACCATATTATAAAGTTATCTACTGATTTAATTTTATCATATTTTTTTATAAATAATCTATATAGATATCATCATCGGTAAAGGATATTTTACATGGAGTATTAGTGATAAGAGGAATAGTTGGTGGCAAATGACCGATATCAACATCTAAAAGAATAGGAATATTTAGATCTTTCAAAAAATCTTCAAGGCTTTTATTGAAAGATAAATTCCCAATATTTTCTCCAATATGCATTGGTCTTCCTACAATCAATCCATTGATATTATCAAACCATCCTGCTTCTTTTAATTGAAAAATAGCCCTTCGATAACTTAAAACATTGAGATCGCAACTTTCGAAAAAGAAAATTATGTCGTTTTGAGATTTAAAATATTCTTTAGTTTTATCAAATTTTGTTCCGCATAAAGAAATTAAGCAATCTAAACATCCACCTAATAATTTTCCTGAAAATGGTTTGGTATAATTTATTGCTGTAATTTTTTTGGGAGTATCATAAATAAGATTTCCTAAAGGATCAGGTGAAGCATTTTGGGATTGATATTGTGGGTAGCCATGGAAATGTTTCTTTCCGTATAGGACATCTAATTTTTGCTTAAAATATAAAGAATTATCTTCATAGTAGAATGTTCCGGCACATGGTCCATAAATAGTTTTAAAATTTAAAAATGTTTGGAGAATATATGATAAGTTGGTATTATCGGAATACCCCATAAATAGTTTAGGATGTTTTCTAATTTCAGAAAGATTTAAATAAGGAAGAATTTCATTCATGGTTTCGCCACCGCCGACTGACCATATAAAATCAGCATCGCTTTTAAAAGCTTTTTCAATCTCTTCTGCTCGTTTTAAAGGAGTGTTACTCCCCATGATTCCTTCATATAACCAAATGTTTTCTCCTTCGATAATTTTGAAGTTTTGTTTTTTTAAAAAATCAATAGATTTTATCAAACGTTCTTTGTATGGAAAAGAAGCGGCACCAAAACTTGGAGCAACTAAGTAAATTGTATCTCCAGAAGATAAAAATTTAAAATTCATTATATTTCCTCCAAATATATTATAAATTATATGAAATATATTTTGTTATAATTAAAAAGGGGACTTTAATTCATTATGAAAGAAAAGAATTTAGCGTATTTAAAATTGCTTTCAGAATCTTATCCAACTATACAAAGTGCTGCGACTGAAATAATAAATTTAAAAGCTATCTTAAATCTTCCTAAAGGGACAGAATATTTTTTAAGTGATATTCACGGAGAATATGATGCATTTACACACCTTATGAATTCTGCTTCTGGTGTAATAAAAGATAAAATAAATGAAGCCCTTCCGGAAGTTAGTGAAGAAGAAAAAAATCTTTTGGCAACTATTATTTATTATCCAAAAGAAAAACTGGATTATCTCCAATCTAAGGGAAAATTAAATAATGAATTTTATTTTAAAATATTAAATTTGTTGATTTCAGTAGCAAGATTAACTTGTTCAAAATATACACGATCTAAAGTAAGAAAATTAATATCTCGTGATTTTGTCTATATAATAGAAGAATTATTACAACAGAGTTCAATAAAATTAATTAATACTGAGGATTATTACAATGAAATTATTTTAGGAATAATTCAGACTGATCGCGCTAAAGAATTTATTGAAGAAGTTAGTAATTTGATAAAGAAATCCACTTTAGATCATATTCATATTCTTGGTGATATTTATGATAGAGGTGCTGGCGCTTTTAGAATTATGGAAACTATTGTCAATACTCGTTCTATTGATATAACATGGGGCAATCATGATGCAGTTTATATGGGAGCAGCTACTGGAAATAAAATTTGCATTGCTAATGTAATTAGGACATCATGCCGTTATAATACTTTATCTACGTTGGAGGAAGGATATGGCATTTCTTTAAGGCCTCTTGTAACTTTTGCTCTTAGAACTTATGGAAATGATGACTGCAAAGAATTCATTCCAAAGTCTGAAGAAGCTGTTGATGCAGAAGATTATGATATTAAAGTAATTGCAAAAATGCATAAAGCAATTTCTATAATTCAATTAAAATTGGATGGACAATTAGTACTTAAACATCCTAATTATAAAATGAATAAATTAGCAAAACTACAAGATGTTGATTTTAAAAATAAGAAATACATTCGGGATGGAAAAAAATATAATCTTATAGTAGATAATTTTCCGACGATAGATTTTTCTTCCCCATATGAATTAACTTTTGAAGAAAATGAGCTGATGAAAAAATTGACACATGCTTTTAGGCATTCACAAAAATTACAGCAACATGTTGATTTTCTTTTTTCTCATGGATCAATGTATTTAGCGTACAATAATAATCTTTTATATCATGGGTGTATTCCTACAAATAATGATGGAACTTTTACTAAATTTTATGATGAAATTGGAAAAGAATATTCTGGAAAAGAATATTTAAATTATTGTGATCGAAAAGCAAGAGCATGCTACTATTCAAAAGTTTGGAACAGCGATGAAACAGATTTCTTTTACTTTTTATGGTGTGGAGAAATATCTCCTCTTTATGGTAAAAATGATATTACTACTTTTGAAAGATATTTTTTAGCAGAAGAAGATTTAAAAGATTTCCCAGAACCTAAAAATCAATATTATAGTTTTGAAAATGATTATAATTACTGTCAAAAAATTTTGAATGAGTTTGATATTTTTGATGAAAATGGTGTAATTATCAATGGGCATATGCCGGTAAAAATTAAAAAGGGAGAATCTCCGATAAAAGCTGGTGGAAAACTTATTATCATCGATGGTGGAATATGCAAGGCTTATCAAAAGGTTACTGGAATTGCTGGATACACTTTAGTTTATAATTCTTATGGATTGAAACTAATTGCACATCGTGTTTTTGAATCGAAGGAATTAGCAATTCAAACCAATAAAGATATGATTCATTCAAAAAGTAGCATTTCAAAAGAAAAGCCACGAAAGTTAATTAAAGAAACAGATAATGGTAAAAAGATACAAGAGAAAATAGATGATTTAATGAGTTTGTTGAAGTGCTATCGCCAAGGTTTGATAAAGCCGAGGGATTAACGTTTCTTTGCTTTGTCCATCAAAGGATGGTCGATGTTTTTAAACATTTTAATATGTTCAATGCCAGCTTCTAAAAATATATTGCTGTTTTGTTTATAGCCATTATTTTCATAAAATTTAATGGCTTGTTTTTGAGCATCAAGTGTTATTGCAATCGGGGTGTGTTTTTGTGATAATTTTTTCTCGACATAGTGAAGCAAGGAGGAGCCAATACCTTGATTTCTATATTCTTTTAATATGCAAAAACGTTCAATCTTTACATTATTTTCATCGATGTTTTTAATTCTTAAAGTTCCAACAGGATTGTTATCTTTGGTAACAAGATAATATTTGTAGTCAAAATCAGCTTCCCCAAATTCATCTTTTGGATCTATTTTTTGTTCTTCTAAAAAGACTTTTGATCTTATAAAGGTTATATATTGATAGTCTTTAGCAGAATAAGCTTCGTGATAAAAAAAACCACTGCCATCATTATAACCTAACATATTAAACCAGAGATCTTCATGTTCTATATTGGTGAGCATAGTTGAAAAATTATCATAGCTATCCGGAAAAGTTGAGTAATGGTTAGCTAATATTTTTTTGAATAGAGCTCTTTGTGATGTCTTATCATTTGTACAAGTACTTTTTATAATAGGAATATTATATTCTTTTACGAAAGAGATAATATCTTTTTCACGGGCATATATTAAAGGTCGAATAAATTCTATTTGTGATCTTTGTAAAAACATTTTTGGAGAAAAAGTGGCAAGTCTTCCACCATGGGTCATATTCATAATTAATGTTTCAATTGCATCGTCATTATGATGAGCAAAAGTCACTTTTTTAAAACCTAATTCATTTGCTACGCGATTTATTGCTGCTTTTTTCATCCTTGAACAGATTGAACATGGAAGTTGGTCGCCTTTCATGTGTTGCTTTAAAATAGGATAAACATTTGTGGCATCAACTACCCGAAAGTCTATTTTATTTTCTTTAGCAAACTTAAAAATTGGCTCCAAATTATTTTTTGGAAATCCTAAATCGAGCATTACTCCGGTGAAGTCGAAGTCTTTATCGGTAAATTTTTGATATATAGAAAGCAGATAAAGCAAAGCCATTGAGTCTTTTCCACCACTGACGCCAACCATAATTTTATCACCTTTATTAATCAGCCCAAAATCAAAATCAGCACGGCGAATATCAGCTAATAATTTCTTTTTAATATCCATATTTATTTAATTTCAGATTCTATTTCTTTAGCTATTTTTTCAGCGTTATCTCCAATTAGAAAAGTTATTTTAGTTTCCATAATCAACGATTTTATTTCTGGAACAAGTTTTGAGTCGAATTTATCAGAAGTTTTTACTCCTAGAGCTAAACGTGTCATTTTAGCGGAAACATTAGTAATGTTATCTTTTCCGCCAACAGAATCAATTATTTTTTTAGCGAGTTCATTATTGGTGGGTATGGTTTCAATTTTATTTTTTTTCTTCTTTTTGCAAATCAAAATTATTCCTACAACAAGTAGAATTAAAAATATGATAGATCCAACAATTATTCCAATAAGTAATTCTTTATTCATATGTTACTCCTTTTAATTTTCTTTCATTGCAAAACTATTTCTTAGACGATTATATACGTTTTTTTCGTTTAAGTGTACTAAATAAAAACCAAAATTAGTTTTTTTGACTTTAAAGTTGGTACAATCTTTTCCAAAATCAATAACTTTCATATCACTGGCAATAGTTATATCAATCTTATTTTCCATATTAATTTCTAAAATATCATTTTCATTTAAACAAATTGATTTAAGACTATTATGGTAGAGGTTATTTTCAATTGGCGCTATTATATTATACTCGTATCCATCGTTAGACAAAAGAATTGTTCCGCCAAGAGAATGGTTATATCCAGTAGATCCAAAAGGAGTTGAAACGCATATTCCATTTGATGCGCAATAACAAAATGGGATATTATTTATGGCTAATGAAAATTTCATAGTGGCATAAGGATTTGAAAAAATAAATTCATTTACACAAAAAAAAGTTTTATTGTTTCCAGTGACTTCGAGCAATTTGTGTTTTTCTATAAATGGAGTAAAATTTTCTTTGTAATCTATGAATTCATTTATATTTTTAAATTCTGTAAAAAAGCCTAAAGAATTTGAGGATTTTATTGAGATAAAGTAACCTTTATATTTATTTTCTTCAATAGCTTTGATTAATGTTCCATCTCCACCATAGACTATATTTAAAATTGAATCATCTTTAATATCAGGAGATTCTTCAATTAGATTAATAAAAGATTTTGCTGCATCATTCAATATTGATGAAATTTTTTCAAAACCTGGTTTGATATATATTTTATAAGATTTGAAGGCTCCCATAAAATTCTCCTTTATAATTTTATATTTATAGTGTATCATAATAGCGGAAATAAAAGCCTATTTAAGGAGTTAGATTTATGAATAATAATATTGAAATTGAAGCTAAAGTTCTATTGACTAAAGAACAATATGTAAAAGTAATGAAAGCGATGCACTTAAATATAAAGGATCAATTTGTACAAACTAATTATTATATTGATTCAAATCAAAGAATTTTAAAGAAACAAAATATTGCTCTTCGTGTAAGAGAGTTAAAAGGCAATTATACACTTACTTTGAAAACACCGATGGCCGAAGGTCTTTTGGAAAAAAATCAAACTTTAAGTGCTGTAGAATTTTATGATTTGGTTCATTCTAATAAATTCCCAGAAGGTGATGTTGCAGATTTCTTGGAATTGTTAGATGTTGAAATTAAGGATTTAATTATTTTGGCTATCCTTCAAACAAAGCGATATGAATATCCATATAAGTCAGCAAGTTTAGCATTGGATGAAAATAGTTATAATGGTAAAGTTGATTATGAACTTGAATTGGAAGATAGTTCAATGGCATTAGCTAGAGAAAAAGTTCAAGAAATTCTTAATGGTTTAGATATAAAATTTGAATTCAATCATGTTTCTAAACAAGCTAGAGCAATGTCGACAATAAGTAAATAAAATTTAGCTGCTATCGAAAGCAGCTTTTTTAATGACGTTTGATGCGCATTTGTTGTACGTTTTTATGAAATTAGGAAATTATTGAATGCACTTTGTGCATAATTTGCTGATAAATTAAAAAAATATTTTATTTAAATTCGATAATGCTATAATTTTTTTAGAATATTAGGAGGTATTATGATATTCAATATTTATGGTACCTATTCCCTTTATCAACTTTTGGGATGGGCATTAGTGTTCGTCGGTTTAATCGTATGTAATGAACTGGCACGAAGAACAAAAATAGGTGGTATCATCTTCTTCTTAGCTATTCCAGCTTGTTTGACAATTTATTTTGTCATTTTGACTATCTGGGGGAAAGTCGATCCTAATTCCTGGGCAGCTAGTAACTGGACATTTACTAAGATGAATTCATGGTTCCACTATGCAAAGTTGTATGCTGCCACAGCAGGATGTATCGGCTTCATGATGATCAAATATGGCTGGGGAATTGGTAAAAAGAATTGGTTTAAACCTTTCCCATTCATCATTGTTGCAATCAATATTTTAATTGCTTGTGTCAGTGATTTCGAATCAGCTATCAAAGGTGCTCAAGCAGCAACTGAAGGAACAGCTGGTTGGTGGAAATCCAGTGAAGGCGTCTGGTTATATGGCGGATGGTGGAACTGGGTTAATGGTATTGCTGGCCTTATCAATATTGCATGTATGACCGGTTGGTGGGGAATTTATTCTTCAAAGAAAAAGCAAGATATGTTATGGCCTGATATGACATGGGTATATATTATTGCTTATGATATTTGGAACTTCGAATATACATATAATAATTTGCCAACTCACTCATGGTATTGTGGTTTAGCATTATTATTAGCTCCAACCTTTGCTAATTTATTCTGGAATAAAGGCGGTTGGATTCAAAACCGTGCAAATACATTGGCCATATGGTGTATGTTTGCTCAAGTAGTTCCTTATTTCCAAGATGCTTTACCATTTAATGTTGTAACATCTGTTTATGGTCCTGCTGGTGATCTTTCTGTAGCAACTGGAGTATCTGCACCGACTGTTGCTGATCCAAAGGCACAAGGAGTAATTGCGATATTAGCACTAGCGGTTAATGTGGTGGCGTTGACGATAATTATAAGGCGCGCTATTTTGCAAAAGAAGAATCCATATACTCACGAAATCTTTACGGATCAAAAAGATTTCCAAGAAGCAATGTTAAGAAGAGAATAAAAAAGACCAGTCCGTTAAAGCGCAGTTTCCTTAGGGAATTATTAAAACTAAATTATAGAATTGCGCTTTCAAACGATGACAAAAGGTTCACGGAAAAATCCGTGAGCCTTTTGTGTATCAAACAACAGAGATGTTATGTGGTTAAAAAAAGATTTAACTGTAATGAATAGAAATGAAACGCAAACGGAACTCATCCAGAATACATTGTTTATAATATTTGAAGCGAAATTGCAAGCAAGACATGTAAGAAGAATGCGATAACAAAGAAAAGACAGATAAGCATTGATTATAATCTTTATAAAATCTTAACGCCATCAACAAGAACCCTAATGCTATCTTTATGAAAAATATGATATCATAATAACGATAAACGGAATCGAGGCTTTTGCATGGGAATACTAAAAAGGAAACTATCATCCTTTCAGATAATACTAATAGAATTCGCGGGAGTTATTTTGCTCGGCGCATTTTTACTTACCTTGCCGATTTCTTCAAAAACTCACGAATGGACATCGTTTATCGACGCCCTTTTTACTTCGACGTCCGCCGTATGCGTAACGGGACTTATCGTGTTCGATACGGCAACGCACTGGACGATATTCGGGCAAATTGTTATATTATTGCTGATTCAAATCGGCGGCATGGGCATCGTTACCATAGCCGTGTCTCTTGCCGTTATTTCCGGCAAAAAAATCGGGCTGTTCAGCCGCGAAACAATGAAAAATGCGATTTCTGCGCCAAACGTGAGCGGAATAGTCCGCCTGACCGGATTTATAATCAAAGGTATATTTTTGATTGAACTTATCGGCGCGCTTGTTATGATGCCCGTATTTTGTATAGATTACGGCGCCGAAGGAATTTGGCTGTCGATTTTCCATTCCGTGTCGGCGTTCTGCAATGCCGGGTTCGATATTATGGGGACGAAAAGCGGCGAATTTACTTCTATCACTCGCTATTCGGCGCAACCTGTCATCAACATTACGATTATGTTGCTGATAATTATCGGCGGTATCGGTTTTTTGGTATGGGAAGACGTTTGCAAACACAAGTGGCGAATCAAAGAATATCGCACGCAAAGCAAAGTGGTATTGATTGTAACCGCCGCGCTTATTGTTTTGCCCGCGATATACTTCTTCTTTTTTGAATTCGGCGATTTACCTGTCGGTAAGCGAATACTTGCTTCTTTGTTTCAATCCGTAACGACGAGGACGGCAGGGTTTAATACGGTAGATCTTACGGCGATCAGCGATACGGGATTATACCTGATGATTATTCTTATGTTGATAGGCGGTTCGCCCGGTTCGACCGCAGGCGGTATGAAAACGACGACGGTAGCAGTTTTATTTTCTTCCGCTTTTTCCGTGTTCAGAAAAAAAGACAATGCGGAACTTATGAAACGGCGCGTTGACGATGAAACGGTTAAGACGGCTTCGGCGATATTTATAATGTATATAACCCTGTTTTTATTAGGCGGAATGGCTATAAGCGCGATTGAAAATTTGCCTGTTACGTCATGCCTTTACGAAACCGCTTCCGCCGTCGGCACGGTAGGTCTTACTCTCGGAATTACCCCGACGCTCGGAATTGCGTCCAAGTTGATTTTGATATTATCTATGTTTTTCGGACGCGTCGGCGGATTGACGTTAATATATGCCGCTTTCGGTACACATAAAAAGCAAGCGGCAAAGTTACCGACGGATACGATTGCAGTCGGTTAAGGAGGTTTTATATATGAAAACGAAATCTGTTTTATTGATAGGTCTCGGACGTTTCGGGAAATACATCGCAATGAAATTACACGAATTAGGACACGAAGTCATGGCGGTAGACAAAAACGAAGAAAGAGTCAACGACGCTATGCCTTATGTGACTGACGGACAAATCGGCGACAGCACGAACGAAGCGTTGTTGAAATCGCTCGGCGTAAAAAACTACGACGTCTGCATTGTAACTATCGGCGGAGACTTTCAAAGTTCTCTTGAAACTACCTGCCTATTAAAAGAGTTGGGCGCGCAAAAGGTTGTGTCTCGCGCCGAACAGGACGTGCAGGCAAAATTTCTTCTGCGTAACGGCGCAGACGAAATTATTTATCCCGAAAAACAACTTGCCACATGGGCTGCAATCCGTTACAGTTCCGACCACATTCTCGATTACATAGAACTCGGCGATTCCTGCTCGATATTCGAGGTTTCCGTTCCGTCGGCATGGGTGGGGAAATCCGTTGTAGAAATCGATATTCGCAGAAAATACAACGTAAATATTATCGCGACAAAGAAAAACGGAAAAATCAATGCCGTTGTTACCGCCGACACGGTTCTCTCCGCAGAAGAAACGCTTTTAGTTCTCGGGGAATACAAAGCAATGCGGAAATGCTTTGATATTTAACAGCCGTAAAAACGGATTGCCTACTGCCACAAAAATTAAAAACGACTCAGAATTATGGAGTTCTCGATCCGTGGCAAATATTCTTGAAAATTTGGAATATACGGGATGCACAGTCAATTTCAAGTCGTATAAGAAGTCGTATAAGTCAAAAAAGCGCATTGATTTACCCAAAGAAGACTGGGCAATCTTTGAAAACACGCAGGAAGCGATCATTGACAAGCAGACTTTTGAAACTGTTCAAAAAATTCGTCAGGCAAAACGCAGACCGACCGATATGGGCGAAATGAGTCCTCTTTCGGGACTGATTTACTGCGCCGACTGCGGAAAGAAAATGTATCTTTGCCGTTGCACGACGATGAAACAAAAAGAATACTTCAACTGTTCGACTTATCGCAAAAAGAAGAGAAAATACTGCACTTCTCATCAGATAACGGTCGAAGCGTTGGCGGTTATAATTCAGGACGATTTGCGGCGAATGATTTATTTTGCGCAACAGCAAAGAGAAATGTTTTTGCAGACGTTACGGAAAAATGTCGCAACGAGAACGGGAAAAGAACTGAAAGAGTATTCAAAGGAAATTAAAACTTCGGAAGAGCGTATCGAACGGCTGGATAAAATCATTGAAAGCCTTTACGAAGATAAAGTCGAAGGTAAAATTTCTGAAGAACGATACTTAAAAATGAGCGATACATACGAAACCGAGCAAGCCGGTCTGAAAGAACGGGTTAAAACGTTGAAGTCGGAAATCGCGAAAGCGAAAGAAGACGACGATAAAATTCTCGATTTTATGATGCTTATTTGCAAGTATAACAGTTTTGAAGAACTCACGCCCGAAATACTGCGCGCGTTTATCGAAAAGGTCGTTGTTCACGAAAAGACGAAAGTAGACGGACATTACAGACAAACGGTAGAAATCTTTTATAATTTTGTCGGAGCGATCGACCGCCCGATATGGGGCAACGAACTCTCCGACGATGATGATTGAACCTCACAAACAGCAAGAGAAAAGGCGTGGCATAACGCCACGCCTGACTTTGAACCTTGCGCCTTTACCTAAAATTCCCTATGGAAACCGCGGTAAAGGACTGGCTTTTTGTTTAACAATTTTCATCACCGCCACAAGAATCAATTCTATGTTGGCATGTATTATATGTTGGACAATGTTCAGATGAACAATACATTTGAGCAATTCTTTTGGCTTTAGGGATGAATTCGTAAATATCTTCCTCATTATATCCAACTTGAATTCTATTATCAGCTACGATGATAGGTCTTTTTAAGACAGTAGGATTGTTTTTTATAAATTCATATAGTTCATTTAAGGACATATCATTAACATTGATATTTTTTTCTTTCATTATTTTAGAACGTGGAGAAATAATTTCTTCAGTTCCTTCTAATGATTTTTCTAAAATTTCTTTTATATCTTCTTTAGTTAAAGATCCAGAAAGAATATTTTTTTCTGAAAAAATGATATTTTGATCTTTAAACCATTTTTTAACTTTACGGCAAGATGTACAAGATGGCGAAACATAAATTTTTATCATAGATGCCTCCTCATATTTAATTTGTAATATTTTTATTGTTTTTTGCAAAATTATGTTATCAAAAAATATGTCTATATTCAATTGCAAAATATTAAATCTTATTTTTCAAAAAAATGCCAAATAGAGAAATATTCAAAAAAATGACAAAAAAAGTAAAAAAACATTGACAAAAGAAGAAGAAGTTGGTAATCTATTGAAGTTGACGCCGTTA
>ERZ1106963.3674-NODE-3674-length-12572-cov-10.317328_pt1 | contig 12572 bp, 10 predicted proteins | sample MGYA00403681_ERZ1106963 | MGnify/ENA primary metagenome ERZ1106963 (study PRJEB35170, sample SAMEA104062407) | human gut metagenome | biome: human gut; feature: human-associated habitat; material: faeces | place: Denmark | collected 2012-05-03 ...
GGCAGTACAAGACCGAGAAGGAATATCTCTGCATGAAAAACGGCGAGGAACGCGGTTTTACTGCCGCTGAGTTCCGGACGGCGCAGGCTGATGGCTGGGAGAAGCAATATCCCTACAAGGTCGGCAGAAAGAAGGTGTACATGACACCATCTGCTGCTGAGACGCAGGGGCTTGTCCGGGCTGACAAGCATCCCAAAAGCACCCGCTATGGCAGGCAGAACCCCATCTCCGAACGCTGGAACAGTGAGGAGCAGCTTGTGGCATGGCGGGCGGCGTGGGCTGACGTGTCTAACCGCTATCTGGAACGTGCGGGACGGGAGGAACGCATTGACCACCGAAGCAACGCCGCGCAGGGTATTGATGAGATTCCCACCATCCATGAGGGCGTGGCGGCGCAGGCGTTGGAGCGCAAGGGAATCATTTCTGACCGCTGCGAGATCAACCGGCAGATCAAGGCAGACAATGCGATGCTGCGGGAATTAAAAGCTGAAATTAAGAAACTGGCCGCATTAGTTGCCCGCACCGTTCCTGCCATAGCAGAAGGGCTGGAGAAGCTGCGCAGCCGTGTGCTGATCTACTGTTATCAGCTCTCTCACATTTGCAGTGGCAAATCTCATATTCAAAAATCTCTTGCCGTATGGAAGCCAGAACTGGAGCGTTACACCGGTCTGGTGCAGCAAATCAAGGCAAAAAGCAAAGAGCGCAAAACACTGGTTGACGAGAAAAAGGAATTGCCAATATACCATGTAAAACGCCACAAGGCGCTGGCTGTCCGCATTGCCGAGCTGACAGAAGATTTAGAGGAATTGCGTTTCGAAAAGGCACTCCTTTTGCAAAAATTTGAGTATGCAGAAGATGCAGGCGCAGAGGCATTCCGCAAGGATATTGCCACCATGGAGGCCGGTCTGAAAAAGCTGGAGACGCAGGAACAGAAACATTCCGCCGAGTTGGATAAGGCTTTGACCGAATACGCTGAACTGAAAGCGCAGGCTACGGAGTTTGACCCGGTGGAGTTGTATGAAGCACGGCGGGCCATCCGTCCTACACAGGAAAAGGAGTCAGAAAAGCAGTTAGAGGATGCCATGCATGAGAAGCTATCTCTTATTATGCTGCTCAGCGCCAAGCAGGAAACATCCCACCTGCTTGGAGCGGATGCAGAAGAACGGCAGGCGCGGCAACTCATTATGCACAGAAATCAAGAACAGTATCGAAATTCTCTCAGTAAACGAAAAAGAAATGACCCTGAGCGGTAATCATGTATAAAGGCGGTGGCTCATACGAGTCGCCGTCTCTATACATGGGGCATGTCGTTGAGCGTTGTGCAGATCGTTCCACAGGAAGATTATTGCAGATAACCCTATGGCATACAACGAGTTGTTCGCCCTTGCCTTCGTTGCGCCCTATGTGGCAAGCGAAAAGAAAATTCCACCAACGGCCGTGCAGGAAATGATGCGCCGCTCACTCTATCATATCAAGTGGTATTTTGCAAAGACCGACTTGAATACCGACAAGGGCAAGGCGGAGAACAAAAAGAGCGTTGTCAAATACGCCAAATGGTACACGCCCGAAAAGGAAGCGAAATACCCGACCTCCTTCAAGGTGGATTTTGTCGGGCAGCCGTATGAGGGTGCCTGTTACTACCGCATTACCCGCTGCCCGATTTGCATTTACACGGAGAAACTCGGTGTTTCCGAACTCATGCCGTTGTTCTGCGAACTTGATGAAGTGATGATCACGCTTCAGCACGGCGTGCTGCACAGAAAACAGACGCTGGCGAATGGCGGAGAGTATTGCGACTACTTTATTACCGGAAACAGAGAATAAACGGAGAAGCTCGTATCGGTCAATAGCTGATACGAGCTTCTTTTCATATTTTTTAGATTGTGTTTCTTCAGACCTTCCACCCGGCGGCCTGCTGCCGCTCCACCACGAAGCGGCGGTAGAGCCCGTCAACAGCAACCAGCTCGTCATGCGTGCCCTGCTGGACGATCTCACCGTGATCGACCACAAAAATTTGGTCGGCATGGCGCACAGTTTTCAGCCGGTGAGCGATCATGATGACTGTCTTATCGTGGGTCAATTCCGCAACGGCCTCCATCAGTTCCTTTTCATTTTCCGGGTCGACATTGGCAGTGGCTTCGTCGAGAATGATGATGGGTGCGTCCTTCATAATCGCCCGGGCGATGGAGATGCGCTGGCGCTCACCTCCGGAAAGCGTCGCGCCGCCCTCGCCGATGACGGTGTCAAAGCCGTCCGGCAATGCCATGATAAAGTCATAGCAGCGCGCTTTTTTCGCCGCAACCTTTACTTCCTCCATGGAGGCGTCGGGCTTTCCGAAGCGGATATTGTTGGCGATGGTGTCCGAGAACAGATAGGTCCGCTGAAACACAAAGGAGAAGTTGCGGATGAGGCTGTCGTAGCTGTACTCCCGTACATCCCGACCGCCGAGGCGCACGCTGCCGCCCTGCACGTCCCAGAACCGCGCCATGAGATTGCACAGCGTGGTCTTGCCACTTCCGGACGGACCGACGATGGCCACGGTGGTTTTCTCCGGGATGGTCAGGGACACATCGTGCAGGATGGGCTTGCTGTCATAGGAGAAATCTACATGGCAAAGGGAAATGTCCTCACTCTCCGGCGACAGCTCCTCCCCGTCAATGTCCATGGGTTCTACGCGCAGAATTGCGCTTGCCTTATCTACGCCGATGTCGATGGAGCGGAACAAAGCCGAAAAGCTTCCGGCGCTGTCCAGCTGCTCAAAGAGGATGAACGAGCAGATCAGCATCAAAAGGCAGTTTGTCAGCTCCATGGTGCCGCTGAAGTAAAAGACGATAGCGGCCGCGCAGACGGCAACGCCGGTGAGCTTGTTGACAACAAACTGCGCCAGCATATAAAGCACCGACGGGATCTCCATAGCAAAGGACGCCCTGCGGGCTTCCTCCACAGCGCCGTGTACCTGCGTGGCAGAGTCGTGGGTCAGGTCGAAATTCTTGACCTCGGCGATGCCCTGCACATATTCCAGCACCTTGGACACAAGGCGCTCATCGGCATTGAACTTCCGCTGGGAAAGGGCCTGCTCCGAGCGCTGCATGGCGGCGTTGACGGCGAAGAACAGCAGCAGTCCCGCCAGCGTAATAAGCCCCATACGCCAGTCAAAGAGGAACATCATCGCTGCGATGATGCCGGAGGTCAGAAAGCCGCGGGTCGTGACCATTACCACGCGGGTAGCCACATTCGCCATGTTTTCCATGGTGTTGGTGGTGACGGACGTGACCTCGCCGAGGCTGTTGTCATTGAACCAGCCCATAGGCAGGTAGCGCAGGTGCTCGGCGATTTCGATGCGTTTGTTGGCGCAGGCTCGGTAGCCCGCACGGGTCTGGAGCATGGTAGCCTTCATGTTGATGGCAATCGTAATGATCAATGAGATCACGATAATGCCGAGGCTCGTCCATAAAGTTGCCATAGTGACGTTCCTTTCCAGCAGCGCCTGAATGACGATGGCGGCTGCCGGAATACGCATGGCAGAGCAAATGGCGCTGACCACGCCCAGCCAGATAGATGTTATAAACAGCCTGCGGTTGTCCACCCCGCAGAAGGCAAAAAATTTTTTCAGTGTCTTGAGCATTACGCCACCTCCCCGTCGTCTTTGACGCTGATGTGGGCCTCCCACATGGTTTGATAAAGGGGGCAGGACGCAAGAAGCTCCGCCTGCGTGCCGGTCGCTTCGATCTTGCCTTGATTGACAACAATGATCTGATCGGCGTCCGCAATGGTGGACAGCCGGTGGGCAATGACCAGCAGCGTCTTGCCCCGCACCAGCCTTCCCAGTGCCGACTGGATGACCGCCTCGTTTTCCGGGTCTGTATAGGACGTTGCCTCGTCGAGAATGACGATCGGCGCGTCCTTCAGCATGGCACGGGCAATGGAGATGCGCTGCCGCTCACCGCCGGAGAGGTGACCGCCGGAAGCACCGCAGACCGTCTGATAGCCGTTCTCCAGCCCCATTATGAACTCGTGGCAGCCGCATTTCTTCGCGGCGTCAATGACCTCCGCATCGGTCGCACCCTTTCTGCCCATGCGGATATTGTCCATGACAGAAAGGTCAAAGAGGTAGTTGTCCTGCGACACATAGGCGATGTGCTTCGTGCACTCCGCCAGCGGCAGCGTGCGAATGTCCACGCCGCCCAGGTCGATTTCTCCGTCCTTCACATCCCACAGGGAGGCGATGAGCCGGGCGATGGTGGATTTTCCACTGCCGGAAGGCCCGACCAATGCGTTGACCGTCCCCGGGGCAATGTGCAGATCGATTCCGTGCAGTACCTCCTTGTCGTGATAGGCAAAGCGGACATCTTTCAGCTCGACGGCGTTGTCCGCAGGCAGCTTTTCCGCACGTTCCGGACGCTGCATATCCTCGCCGGACAGCACCTCCGCCACCTCACCCACGATGGTCGTCACCTGCGCGATGTCATCGGTGTAGGAAAAAGCGGTGATCAGCGGCTGCATAACGCCGAAGGACAGAACAATGACCGCGAGAAACGTCTCCGCCGACAGTGTGCCGTGCATATAGAGAAGGCAGCCCACCGGCAAGATGCCGAGAAGTGTCGAAGGGAGTATCGCCATTCCGGCCACCTGTCCGAACAAACTCCCGCGCATCCAGTCGATGAAGCAGTCCGCGCCCTCTTTTGCGGCGGAGACGAACTTTGCATAGCTGGTCCTGGACTGACCAAACGACTTGATGACCTCAATGCCGCTGATGTATTCCACAGCCGTGTCGTTCAGCGCCTTTGTCGCGGTGACCGTGCGCTGAAACTTCTCGTTATAGCCGCTGAACATGGACATAAAGCAGATAATGCCCAGCGGCACGACGATCAGCATGGAAAGCCCCATGCGCCAGTCCTCCATGAACAGCAGCACCAGCACCGCCAGCGCGCCCACAATGTTGGCAGTCATCTCCGGCAGCAAATGGGCAAGGGTGGTTTCAATGGAGTCCACGCGCTCGACGATAATGTTCTTATAGGAGCCGGAGGAATGATCCAGCACCGTGCCAAGGGGCAGCGTCGCCAGCTTATCCAGCAGCCGTGTGCGGGTATTGGCCAACACATGGAAGGTGGCGTGATGGGAGAGGGACGTGGACACGCTGTGCAGCACATAGCGCAGCACCCAGCAGCCCGCCATCCATGCGCAGAGCGTCAGGCAGCGGGGAAGCTCCGCCGTGCCGTTTACCAGTGCGGTGATAAGCCGGATGATGATGAAATACGGAATAAGCGAGCAGGCAACGCCCAGCAGCGCCGTAAGGACGCTCAAAGCGTACTCGCCGTACCGCCCTTTTGCCAGCTCTGCCAGCCACGAGGCGGCGGAGCGCTTTTGCTTCGTGTTCTGATTCATGGGTAATTCCTCCAAGGCAGATCAGGCAGCCAGATGCTTCTTCACGATGCCCTTGCCGATAGCTGCTCCGATGAATGCGGCCACGATCACACCGGCCACCAGTGCCACGGATACCCAGGACTGCAGCATCTGGGATGCGGCAAGGATGGCGTCCTGACGGCCATCGGTGACCATCTGATCCGCCATAGCCTTGGCTGCGATGGCGTAGGGAATGATGGTGCTGCCGAATGCAGCCAGCACCTGATTGATGATATAACTGACGGTCAGCGCCTTCGCGTTGCCGTAGCCCATCTTCCACAGCAGCAGCTCGGCAATGGCACCGGAGAGAATAAAGAGGATGATGTACGGCAGGTATCCGCCCATAATGGCGCGGACAATGCTGTAAATGAGGATCGCACCGGGCTTTTTCACCTTCGTGCCGATGATGAAGTAGACGATGCCCTCCAGCAGGGCGAAAAACACCGGCATCAGAATGATGGTAATGGGCGTTGCGTACAGGACGGAGCTGGCGAAGAAAATGACCACATTGATCAGAGCCAGCAGGACAACGGTGATGATGTCCTTGATTTTCAGTTTATTGGGGTTTGCAGCACTCATGGTTAAAGACTCCTTTTTGAATGGAATATGGTTGAACGTCGCAGAGACGGCGATCACAGGATAAGGCCGGCGGCGATCGATGCCGCCAGCAGGACGCAGAACACAGCATCCCACGCAGAAAACCGAAGCGACAGATAGTTGCTTTTGCGGCGGGTTAAGTCGATGCCCCGTGTTTCGGCGGAGGCGGACAGCGTTTCGGCGATGCGGATAACGCGCAAAGCCATCGGCACGGTCAGTATTTCGATATAGGATGGCAGCGCACGCAACTTTTGCCATGGCGTCACAAACGCGCCCCGGGTGCGGATGGATTGCCGCAGCAACTTCATGTCTCCCGACAGAACGGGGAAGAAGCGGAAAATCACCGCCACGATCATGATCAGCCGCTCCGGTAGGCGCAGATTGCGCAGCGCTGCCAGGGTACGGCTGGCTTCATTCCGCCCAATCAGCGTCCGCATGGAAATGCCAACGGCAATGATCCGCGGGAACAGCACCAGCATAAAGGAAAACACCGTGCCCGGCAGCAGAGCGTTTGCCGCCCACAGCAGCCCAAAGCTCATCCCGCCTGCCAGCGCCGTTCCGAGCCAGCCGTCCGCTGCGGTCAGCAGGATCAGTGCCGTATATACGGCATAAACTAAGTGGTTGTTGGATGTGGAGATCACGACCAGCAGGGCCAGCCAGTAAAGCAGCTTCGTTGCCGGGTGGAATCGTTCTTTATGCTGTTTTTTCGCAGGAGCATTGGAAAGATGGAAGCGCTCCATATATTGCCGTACCGCTTGCAAATCTCGTTCCGAATGAACGGGAAATTCTATTTCTGCATGCCCATCCGACAGCCCAATGCAGCGGTCACACGCACCTGCAATTAGCTCAGGGTCGTGGGTGATGATGAGAACAGTCTTTCCTTTCCGCATCTCCCGGATCAGCGCTGCGCACCGCTCCAGACTTTCCGCGTCCTGTCCTGCTGTCGGCTCGTCCAGTATGACGATCGGCTTGTCGGATAGATACGCCATCATCAGCGTCAGACGCTGCATCTGCCCGCCGGAGAGGGAAAAGGGATGCCGGTTGCGGCAGTCCCACATATCCATACTTTTCAGCAGCGCTTCCGTTTTTGCTTCAAACTCCGGTGTCACCGCATGGCCGTATTGCAGTTCGTGCAGGACGGAGCCTGTGAAGAACTGGAACTCCGCCTCCTGAAGGATGAACAGCACTTGCTTTTGCAGCTGCTTTGGATTTTGCGACTTTCCGAAAAGCATTATCCTGCCGCCGGAGGGGCGGTAAAGCCCTGCAATCAGCTTGCCGATGGTCGTTTTGCCGCAGCCGTTTGCGCCCACAAGGCCGACGATCTCATGCTCACGGACGGAAAAGCTGACACCAGAGAGGGTATCTCCGGCCTTCCTGCCGTATGTATAGCAGACATCTGAGACGGCAAGCGCCGTCGGCGCGGTTTTCGGCAGCGGCTCTTTCTCCGGCACGGTGATCTCCGCAAGGTCGAGCGTGCGCAGAGAAAGTGTTTGTCTCCGCTCCACTGAGAACGCCTTTGCCTCTGCGGCAGTATATTTTCCTTTGATCTCGCCGTCTGCCATGACCCAAAATTCGTCGGCAATGTCGGCAAGATAGTAGAGTCGGTGCTCGCTGAGCAGCAGCGTTTTGCCCTGCTTTTTCAGGGCAAGCAGAATCTCTTTTAACTGCTGCGTGGCTGCAAAGTCCAGATTGGCCGTGGGCTCATCCAGCAGAAAAATATCTGTGTCCATTGCCCACACGGACAAGATGGAGATGAGCTGTCGCTCGCCGCTGGACAACTCGTAGACATTGCGATCCTTCAGCCGCTCCAGATGAAAGATCCGGAAGGCCTCATCTACCCGCCGTCGGATTTTATCTTGCGGCAGACCGTGATTTTCAAGACCGAAGGCCACTTCATTGGAGCTGTTCACGGTGAAAAACTGGCTGCGAGGATCCTGAAAGACCGAGGCGGCCAACTCGCCGATCTCGCCGATACGTATTCCGGCGGTGTCCTGCCCATTCAGGCGGCAAAAGCCTTTTAGCTCTCCCTCGTAAAACTGGGGGATTAATCCGTTGATGCACCGTAGCAGTGTGGACTTTCCGCAGCCGCTGCCGCCGCAGAGCACCACACAGCGTCCGGCTGGGATGCTGCCGCCGACTTTTTGCAAGGTGGGCTGCTTTTCTTCTGCATATTGAAATTCAAATTCAAAATCTATCATCGCAAACTCTTTTCTTATTAGTTAGCCGTCTCTAACCAGTGGCCGTAAGAAACGGACGGATGGACCGTCCGAATTAACTTTTCGGATTTATTGCAAGGTATCGCATAGCTGCCGCCAGCCAGCGTTGGTGAAATCAAGGACTGCCTGTAAGCAGGTAAGCATTCTGCCTTCCTCCATATGCTGATCCAGCAGCTGGCGGAAATACCAGAACTGTGAGCCCATCAAAAGACGGATCGCATCGGCATTTGGCGCTTTCCCATAGATATGCGAAAAGAATTCCACCGTTTGTTCCGCTTTTTGATCCATTAGTTTATGCAGCACGGTTTCCATGGAGCTGCCATCGCTGCGGCAGAAAAATAAAGTGCAGTCATTGCAGTGCTCGGTCAGCAGTTGAAAATATACCTGTTCTTCGGCGTTTATGGCGCGGAGGATATCATCCGGCTGCGCGCTGCACTTTGCTTTTTCGTATTCTTCCGCGATGGGGGCAAAGAGAACCTGCATCGTCTCAAAAAAATCCTGAAGCAGACTGGCAAACAACGCGTCTTTATTCTTGTATCTTGTGTAGATTGCCCCCGTAGTAACACCGGCTTTTTCGGCGATCTTGTGCAGAGAGGCTTTCTGAAAGCCGTAAGCAAGAAATTCCGAATAAGCAGCCTGAATGATCCCATCATCCAGGGAATGATCCCTATTGGCCATGTCTTCACTCCTCTGCGCCTAAATAATAACACCATTATCGATAACGACATTATTATAGCGTTCTTTTTGCTGCTTGTCAATGCGAATTGCACACTGCTTTGCAAAAACACTCCTTGACAAATCTCGTCTCAGCGAACGATTCTGCGCAAATTTGCCGCAGACAACGGCTTGCACATCGTAGACGAGTACGTTGACGACGGTTGGAGCGGAACGAACTTCGAGCGCCCTTCATTCAAACGCATGATGGCAGACGTGGACGCGGGTAAGGTCAACTGCATCGTGACCAAAGACCTGTCCCGCTTCGGACGCGAGCACGTGATGATGGACTATTACCTCGAGTTCGTGTTCCCGGAGAAGCAGATACGCTACATCGCCGTCACCGAAAACGAGGACACCGAACGCGGGTTGAGCGATTTCGTTCCCTTTAAGAACTTATTTAATGAGTGGTTTGCGAAAGACACAAGCCGCAAGGTTAAGGCCGCGCTGCACTCCAAGTTTGCAAACGGAGAGCGGATATTTGCCTATGCGCCGCTCGGGTACAAGCGTGACCCGGATAAGAAAAATGCCCTCGTCATTGATGAGGAAACCAAGAGGATCGTCGAAAAGATTTTCGATATGGCGTTCCACGGTGCAGGAGCCGCGAGCATAACTCACAAGCTCATAAAAGAGCAGGTGCCGACTCCCGGTTGGCTGCACTACACGCGCGACGGTAAGTTTGCAAATATCTACGCAGATGCTCCCGAAGAGAAACGCTACGCTTGGACTATTGCACAGGTGAAATCCATCCTCAAGGACGAGACATACATAGGCAACACGATTCACAACAAGCAGACGAATATCTCGTACAAGAATCAGAAGCGTGTGCGGAAACCTGAAAACGAGTGGCAGCGCATCGAAAACACGCACGAGGCCATCGTCAGCAGAGACGTGTTCGAGCAGGTACAGGAGCAAATCGCCAACCGCCGCCGCAAGATGAAAGACGGCACGAGGCAGATATTTGCCGGGCTGGTAAAGTGCGCTGACTGCGGCTGGTCGATGGCGTATGCCTTGAAAACTCAGAGCAAGACGCCATACGGCATCTATCGTTGCAGTAAATACGGGCAAGGCACGGGGCACTGTACACCTCACTACATCCGCTACGACGTGCTCTACACCTACGTTCTCGCCAGAGTCCGCTACTGGGCGAAGCAGGCCGAGATTGACGAAGACGCTCTACTTCAACGGCTCCTTAAAACCGGCGACAAGGAGCCCCTTGCAGCGTCGAAGAAGCAGACCAACGAGCTCACAAAAGCCGAAAAGCGCAAGGCCGAGGTTGACCGCCTGTTCGCCAAGATGTACGAGGACTGGGCGGCGGGACGCATCTCGGAGTACAACTTCAATATGCTCTCGCAGAAGTACCAGTCCGAACAGCAGTCACTGACAGAGCAGATTGAAGCTCTAAAAAGTCAGCTCACCGTCCAAGAGCAGTCCACGGCAGACGCCGAAAAATGGGTGAAGCTGATACGCCGGTACACCGACCCGACCGAGCTGACCGCCGAACTTCTCAACACGTTGATTGAGAAAATCCTGATACACGAAGCCGTCAAACAACCCGACGGCACCCGCGAGCAGGAGGTAGAAATCTTCTACCGCTTCGTTGGCAAAATTGATTGAACGTAAACCAGAGTCTTTAAGTGCGTGAAACCGGCGAGGCTCTGCCGGAGACGGCGAAGCTCGCGGCGTTGGGCACGGCCCTGGGCGTCAGCCTGGACTGGCTGCTCTCGGACGCTGAGCCGGAGGAGCCGGAGGAGGAGCCGGCGCGGCCGGAGGACTGGACGGACAAGCTCCCGCGCATGGTCCGCGGCGCCGCAAAGCGCTGGGGCTGGCTCGCGGGCGTGTACCTCGCCGTGGTGGGCGCCATCTTCACCGGCATGGGAGCGCTGGTGCGGGCGATGATCAAGAGCATGGTGGGGTCTTTTTCCTCGGCGACGGAAGGCATGAGCAATTTTTTCAACGGCATGGAGATGCTCGTGCCCGGCGGGAGCAGCATAGCCTTGAACACGGGGAAGGCGGCCTCCGACCTCTCGGTCAACAACCCCGTGTATATAATGGGGAGCGGGTTCATGATCTTCGGCCTCATCCTCCTCGCGGCGGGCGTCGTCCTCGCCATCGTGCTCAAACGCAAGAGCCGGTCATAATTAAAAGCGCCGTCTCAAAAGAGACGGCGCTTTACCGGGTTTTAGGCGGATTCGGAGTTTTCTTCGCGCTCACGGAAGAGCAGCGTCACGCACCAGAGTGCAGCCAGTCCGACCAGCGTGTACACCACGCGGCTCACTGTGGCGGTCTGTCCGCCGAAAAGCCACGCCACTATGTCGAAGCGGAACAGACCGATGCTGCCCCAGTTCAGCCCGCCGATGATGGCGAGTATGAGTGCGATGCGGTCCATTATCATGCCTCGCAGCCTCCTTTTTATCTGACTTCGAGCTTTAGCATACCCGACGCCGGGGGCAAATATTCATTCGACAAAAGTAGTGCCGCATCGACGCCCTTCGCTCTTGCAAAGGCGGGGCTTTTGCGTTATTCTTTCATCACAGCTTATCCAATTGCTGACCCGCCCCACGGCGGGCCATCATGCGGGGACCCGGCTCATATCTTTATCCCACAACCCTGTTTTGGCGGACTGTTCGCGCAGTCCGCCGCCTTTTTTTATTTATTTTTTGCTTTTTACATTAAAATTATCATCCGCCCTTTTTCGCGGGACTTTCCGGGGCGGCGGGGCTATGCTTTCACTATAAACGTCGTATGCAAAGGAGAAAGGTCATGCCCGCACTATTGACCAGGACCCGCGTCGGACGCGGGGGGATCGTACAGGTACCGGTAAACGAAATAGACCCGAACCCGAACCAGCCGCGCCGGGTTTTCGACGGAGAGAGCCTCGCCGCGCTTGCGGAGAGCATAAAGCAGTACGGCGTGCTCTCGCCCATCAGCGTGCGGCTGCACTACGGCCGCTACGAGCTCATCGCGGGCGAGCGCCGCCTCCGCGCGGCCCGGCTGGCGGGGCTCACGCGCGTGCCCTGCCTCGTCCTCGACGTGGACATGGAGGAGTCCGGCCTGCTGGCGATGGTCGAGAATCTCCAGCGCGAGGACCTCGACTTTGTCGAGGAGGCGCGGGGCATCTCGAACCTCATACGCATGTTCGACATGAGCCAGGAGGAGGCGGCGCGGCGTCTGGGCCTGAGCCAGAGCGCCGTGGCGAACAAGCTCCGGCTCCTAAAGCTGCCGCCGGACATACTGGCCGCCCTGCGCGACAAAGGCCTGACGGAGAGGCACGGCAGGGCGCTTCTCCGTCTCGGCACGCCGGAGGAACAGCGCGCCGCTCTCGCCGCCATCTGCGACCAGGGCCTCAACGTCGCCCAGACCGACGCCTACATAGACGCCCTCCTCACCGCCAAAAAGGCCGAGGAAAAGCCGGCCCGCCGCCGGGCCTTCATCCTCAAGGACGTGCGGGTGTTCCTCAACACCCTGACCCACAGCCTCGACCTCATGAAGCAGGGCGGAATCGCCGCCGGGATGAAGAAGCAGGAGACCGAGGACGAGCTCATTGTGACCATCTCGATACCGAAAAAATAAGCGCAAAGGGAGGAGCCACGCCTAGGATCCTCCCTTTGCGTTTGAATTGATAAAGCACAGTGCAAAAAA
>ERZ1106963.3677-NODE-3677-length-12559-cov-4.072297_pt1 | contig 12559 bp, 9 predicted proteins | sample MGYA00403681_ERZ1106963 | MGnify/ENA primary metagenome ERZ1106963 (study PRJEB35170, sample SAMEA104062407) | human gut metagenome | biome: human gut; feature: human-associated habitat; material: faeces | place: Denmark | collected 2012-05-03 ...
AAATATTGCGCCGCAAAGGTAAGAGCCTCCGGCTCCGCCTCGCTTCGCCACGGCGAAAGCGGAGCGTTATCGTGGGTGCCGGTATAGTAGACACAGTTTTCAATGCAGCGATGGGGCAGATAGGGGCTTTGTCCCTGTGGGTTGTCAAAGGCAAATTCCAGCACCCGCATTCCCGGAAGACCGGAGACGCTCAGTAAAGCCGTGACCTCCGGGGCGGGGGTACCTAAGTCCTCAGCAATGAAGGAAAGGTTGGGGAACCAGCCGGTGAGGACACCAACCAAATCCATGCCCGGCCCCGGCATCCAATGTCCGTTTTTGGCGGTGGTCTCTCCGTAGGGAACGGCCCAGTAGGCGGCAAAACCCCGGAAGTGATCAATGCGGACTACATCATACAGCCGTGCCGCACCGTCAATGCGGCGAATCCACCAGCCGAAGCCATCGTGCTTCATGGCCTCGTAATCGTACAGAGGATTTCCCCAGAGCTGTCCTGTTGCGGAAAATCCATCTGGCGGGCATCCGGCTACAGCTGTTGGCACATTCTCCTCATCCAGCTGGAAAAGCTCCGGATGAGCCCAGGTATCCGCACTGTCCATAGCTACATAGATCGGAATATCCCCAATGATCTGGATACCTTTTTCATTGGCATATTTTTTCAGTTTCATCCACTGTTCATAGAATTTAAACTGCATATACTGCTGAAATTCAATATCAAAATACAGCTCTCTGCGGTAATAGTCCATAGCGTTTTCCCAGCGGAGACGGATATCCTCCGCCCATTTGGTCCACTCCACACCGCCAAACTGATCTTTCACAGCCATAAAAAGTGCATAGTCGGAAAGCCACCAGTTGTTTTCCGCCACGAATCTCTGATAATCCGGATTCTCGCTGATGTTGCTGTTTTCGTATGCTTTGCGGAGAAGTTTATAGCGGCCTTTGTAAATCTTCTCGTAGTCTACGCTGTCCGCCCTTTTTCCCCAGTTGACTTTCTCGCATTCCTCTTTTGTAAGAACTCCCTCTTCCACCAGAGCCTTCAGGCTGATAAAGTACGGATTTCCCGCAAAAGTGGAAAAGGACTGGTACGGAGAATCTCCGTAGCTTGTCGGGCCAAGGGGAAGGATCTGCCAGTAGCTCTGTCCTGCTTCTTTCAGCCAGTCCACAAAATCATAGGCACTTTTTGAAAAACATCCGATACCGTACTCTGACGGCAGGCTTGTGATCGGCATCAGAATGCCGGCTGCTCTTTTATCCATATCTTTTCTCTCCTTATGTTGAGCCCTGCATCTCAGAGCATCTTATCTATTATCCTCTCACGGATGCATATTCATATAATCTACGCAACCGTTTGCGTAAATTATACGTCCATTTTGCATGAAGTGCAATGCATTTTTGTCTTTTCTACCTTTCTTACAATTTTTACATCCTGATTTTGTGCAGTTTTTCATCATGCCAAGCAGAAATCTGTCTGCATCTCACTACCTGATTCTCTGTGCATCTGTTTTTACGCAATTTCATGCAATTTTACGTGCAATATGTTTGACAGTATCCTTGTTATGAACTACAATATCTCTATCAGACTGAGATAAAAAAGCCGGATCAGAGGCATACTTCCGCTTTGATCCGGCATATCCATAAGGAGGCAAATTTTATGGCAGTAACCATCAAAGATGTGGCAGCTCTGGCCGGGGTGTCCCCTTCCACTGTTTCCAGAACCTGCAAGAATAATCCATCCATCAGTGAGGAAACCAAGGAACGTGTACGAAAAGCCATGGTAGAGCTTGGCTATGAGCCGAATTTCCAGGCCAGCAATCTGGCCGCTCAGATTTCCCGTTCCATCGGTATTATCCTGCCTCCGTCACCGAAAGAAACTTATGAGAATTCTTTTTACCTGGAGGCGATCCGTGGAATCAGCCACTACTGTAACGCCCATCAGTATATCAGCACCATTGTCACCGGACAGAATGAAGAGGAGATTCTGACTGCAGTCCGTTCCATGTCCAGAAGTGGTAAAGTGGATGGATTTATTGTTCTTTATTCCCGTGTGAACGACCCTGTCATTGATTTTCTTTTCAGTGAGGGACTTCTCTATATCCTTATCGGAAAACCGGCACAGTACACGAACCACACGATCTATATTGATAACGATAACCTTCTGGCCGGACAGGAAGCCACCGAATATCTCTATGCACTGGGCCACCGGAAGATCGCATATCTGGGTGTCGATAATTCTCTGGTCTTTTCCGCAGACCGAAAAACAGGCTATATGGCAGCTCTTCTGAACCACGGACTGACGGTACAGCCGGAATATTGTATCGAAGTTCCGGGAGTATCCCAGAATGAATTTCAGGAGCTTCGGAAACTGCTTACAGGTAACGACCGTCCAACCGCCATGCTGGTCAGTGATGACATCCTGGCACTTTCCCTGGAGCGTATCTGCATGGAAGCGGGGATTTCCATACCGGAAGATCTGTCCATCCTTTCCTTTAACAACTCACTGTTTGCCAGACTGACCTCACCCCAGCTGACTTCCATTGATATCAATTCCGGACAGCTTGGAATGGAGGCAGCTACGCAGATGATCAGCCATATTGAAAACCCGAACCTTCCAGCTACGAAGATCATTGTGCCCCATCATCTAATTGAGAGGGACAGCTGCCGGAGGATTTAAATGCCTCTGTCGGCGGATACATTATCTTAAACATGATCGAAGCACTTGCGATTTATACAAAAATATGCACCTCCCTTACTGGTTGTTCATCAATACCCAGTCTGAAAAGTGCATATTTTTTTCAATTCTTTCTATAATGCTTTCTCATAACACCAGTACATATGTCCCCAGAGTTCGCACTCTCCCACGCTCTCAAAATTCAGCTTATCATAAGAACGGAGCGCTTTTACATTATCTTTTGCAACAAGGAGATGCACGGCCTGATATCCCCGGTTCTTCAGTTCTTCCATCACGCCCACGAGAAGTTTCCGGGCAATTCCCTGGTTCTGAAATTCCTGGTATACTCCCACCCGGGAGACTTCCGCTGACGGCACCATGGTTTTCGACCAACATGTGAGACATTCCACGTTTGGATCATCATCAATGGAAATCACACCTATGATATTCCCGTCATCGTCCCGCATACAGAACAGGGCATCTCTGGAAAAATCAAATTCCACCTCTTTTTCTGTCGGGTAGTCTTCTGTCCACACACAGTAGGGCGTTCCCAGCAACGAACGATATAATTTTAAAACGGTATCTGCCTCTTCTTTTCTTACACGATCAAATTTCATTTTTCAATCCTCTTTTCTCCCCTGCCTTCGCCAGCACAAGAAGTACGACAAAGGTAATGATCTCCGAGCTCAAAAATGAACTCCACACTCCGTTGATCCCAAACAGTCTGGAAAGGATCACCGCACTGATGGCAATGGCGATCACTCCACGCATAAGAGATCCGGTAATTGCCGGAACAGCACGGTCCACTGCCGAAAAATATGCCACCAGCATAATGTTGATCCCTGCGAACAGGAATCCCAGGAAATAAATCCGCAGTCCCACATGGGCATAATCCAGAAGCTGCTGATTATTTTCACTGTTAAAAACAGCGATCAGGTTGTCCGTAAATCCCCACACCACCAGAATCGTCACCGCTTCCAGCACTGCACTGGCGATCAGACTCCAGCGAAGCAGACTTTTTACATGGTCACGCTGTCCTTCTCCGTAGCTCTTACTGATAAGCGGCTGGGCACCCTGTGCCAGTCCGTTAAAGATGGACATTGCCACAAGAGAAAGGTTGGCCACTACACCGTAGGCTGCCACACTTACATTTCCTGCAATTCCCAGAAGCAGCATATTAAAGATAATGGTGATGATCGCTGAGGAAAGCTCTCCCACAAAGGCTGAAATTCCAAGCTGACAGCACGAAATCAGGTGCCGGATGGAGGGGCGTACCCAGCGAAATCCTACATGGTTCTTTTTCCCAAGATAATGGGTAGTGCAGATTGCCATTGTGATGGCAGGGCTGATGGCCGTTGCCAGGGCTGCTCCTGCAAGTCCAAGCTTCATTGGAAACATGAAGATATAATCAAACACAATATTAAACAGACTGGCAGAAATCGCACCGGTCATAGCTGTGGATGTTCCCTGGTCATTTCTTGCAAAAGCGGTAAACGTATAATTGGTCATAAACAGTGGCGTAGTGATCAGCATGATCCGGAGATAACTTTTTCCAAGAGCAGTCAGTCCCGCATCTGCGCCAAGAAGATGCAGAAATTTCTCCGGTGCAAAAATCCCTGTAATGATAAAAGGCACACTGCACAGAACGCTCCAGAAAACAGACTGGAGAAAATAGTGATCCGTATTTTCCCCCTTGGCCCTGTTGATCCCGAATCGGGTGGCCGAACCAATACCGATCATGGCTCCGATGGCATATACCACACCATATACCGGAAGGATCAGATTCAGAACAGCCAGTCCGTCCGCTCCGGAATGAACCGATATAAAAAATGTATCCGCCAGAATATAAACCGATATCCCGATCATACCTGCAATACTCTGAAAAATATACTTAAAAAACTGTTTCAGCATAAATTCGCAATATCCTTTCCTGATTCTGCAAAAGTCTGCTCCTAATATTATAATACCCCACTCAAAACTGCAACTCCAACCGAAAAATATCACACTACATTAGCGATAATAACACTTTCCGCTGCACCCATTGGGAAACATTGTACGTTTTATCGTACACTGGAATTTTTCCTCATTTTCCGCCATTTCCAGAATATCCAGTGCAGTCCGCAGATTCCGGATATCTTTTTCCATGTGATCCACATAATTTCCACGGCCAACCAGCTTGAGATGAGTGATCCCCGCCTGCCTCATCCTGTACAGGGCACATAATCCACAACCGGTTTCTCCACAGAGATAGCCTGTGTCATCATAAGCAGATGGATCTGGCTCCTGCTCCCAGGACCGTTCCTGAAGAATCTGCAACTTTTCCGGAACAACATCACTATCCTGTACCGTTCCAAGCCAGTAAGGCACCCTGCAAAGATATCCCATCTCATCACAATGCAGAGAATTACAGAAAGCTCCCGTAAACTGACACATTTCGTTGAGCACAAAAGCTTCGAATTCCATCCCCTCTTCCGGCCGGATGCCTGCCTGTTTTTCCTCCTCTCTCTCTGCTGCGATCACGGACTGCATATCCTGGAATGTATTTTTCCGGTGAAAAATTATCCGCTTCAGCGGAAAACGCCGGAACATTTTTACCATCTCACTGTTCACTTCCCCTGTCTCTCCGCTGAGATGGATCTCACAGGAAATCCCCCTGTTTTTCAGATAAACAGGAAGTGCCGGATCTGCAAGGATATAGCTTCGAAATCCCAGTTCCATGCACCGTTCTATAATATCCCCGATCTCCGGATACTGTTCTGGAAGATAATACAGAGAATTGAAGGTGAGATGTACCGGCTTTTTATATTTTTTCACCATATGGGAAAGGATCTCCAGCTCACTGTATGCGCCAAGCTGCACATTGTAGCAGAGAACTTCTCTGCGGTTTAACGGCATTATCGTGCCATATTTTTCCGCCCAGGAAAACGGAACATAGCCGCAGAAAAATTCATCTGCTCCTGCCTGCACGAAACGTTCATATTCATCTATGGACCCTAATCCAGCTGTGATTTTCATAGTTCTTTCCTCCCTGTCACAGATTCACAACAATACGGTCCGGTTTTATTCCCTTTATTTTTTTCCACATTTCCGGTGACTCCAGAAATGTTTTATCCACACCGAACAGAGAGTTATACCGTCCCATCATGTGTAAATGTTCCGGGTAAAGCAGTGCGTATTTTTCGCAAAATTTCGGACAGTATTCTGCAAGCTGCTGCATGCCACGATCCCCTGTAGTACACAGGGCATACAGCGGACAATACTGGGAAGTATTTGTCTGATAAAAAGGCAGATGAAGACTGTTTTTCCCAGGTGGAAACTCCTGTGGATACCCGCAGGATTCCCATTCATATCTGTGGATATGAAATTCTTTCGCCAGAAAATCCCGGTAAAATTCCGCATTCAGACTGTTGTGCTGAAATAATGCGGTATCACCGGATTTATATTTCATCCGCGGATCTTTCTTACATTTATTGAGCAGTGTCCCAAAAACCGGACTTAAATGTGAAGTTTTTCCACGTAGTATCTCCACCATGGCCCAGTCATTGACCACAATTTCCACATTCACCCCATGAACACAACACCAGTTATCCACTTTTTCCAGAAGTTTTTCCACGGACGAAAGCATAAATTCCCGGATATAGGAAAATGCCAGTGTAACCTCCAGGTCTTCCGAACGCATTTTATCCATAATAGAAAAAAGCTGTTCTTCTGTTGGAAACAGGTTATGGCAAAACTGATTTCCAATATAAAATCTTTCCGGTGTGCGACCTGCAAGCCAGCTTTGAGTGAGATGATTTTTCTGCCAGTAATACGCCAGAAAATCCGGCAGAGGCCGACACAGATATTCTTCATAAAGGGAAGTACCGTTTAATTCCAGAGCAAACTCTGTCCCTTTGTTCCGGAATGACCTTTCTGTGTCTGTAGAACTTCTATTATTGCCATATTTTCCACAATTCCGCACCAGTTCTTTTTCCGGAACTGCCGGATACGACACTTTTTCATTTCTGCCAGTTCTCAACTCCTCACACATACTGCCACGTTCTATATTCTGATCTGTATCCGGATTTCGTTTTATGGAATCTCCTTCAAACCACAGCTTCTTCTGTTCTTCCAGACTCCCGCAATGCACTTCATCAAGTTCCGCAGGATAACCAGTCAGTGCCTCCGCCAGCTCTCCATCGTCACCATTCAGTTTCAGACGGATATATCTGCTGTATTCTCCGGCCAGCCGCTGAACTTCCTGTACATAGTCTTTCTGCTCTACTTTCACAGAATACTCTCTGAAAAAAATGTCTGAATTTTCCTGTAAACGCCGCTCTTCTGCTGCCAGCATCACTACGTTCATTTCAAACTTCCGGATCTCCACCTTCCGATACCCGGCTTTTTTCATATCATAAAAACAGATCAGAAAGCACTCCGGTTCCGGACATTCTTCTGCCAACCGAAACCGAAATCCTTCTTCTTCCAGCTCTGTGAGCCGTATTTCTTTACTGTCCATAAAACCGGACAGTAATCCAAATGGTATCATAGAAATCCTCACCGGAAAACCCACCTTCCTTCAGACAAAAAGAGAGATGCCATATGCTTCCATACAGCACCTCCCAACACTTCTTATTATTTCACTTCAACTAATTCAATTCTGAAATTCAGCTCTTTACCTGCCATCTCATGATTGGCATCAAAAGTAATAGTCTTCTCATCTTTTGCGTTTACTTTAACCGGGAATGGCTGTCCATACTGGTTGGAGAGATATACCTGCTGTCCCACGGTAAGATCCTCGGAACCTGGAAGCTGTGCGATCTCAAGAGTAAAGATGGCATCCGGATTCGGCATTCCGTAAGCTTCCTCCGGCATCAGGTGCACATCTACCACCTGTCCGACTTCCATGTTTGCAACTGCCGCGTCAAAACCTTTGATCATCTGACCGGCTCCGCAGATGAATTCCAGCGGTTCGCCACGGTCATAGGAAGAATCGAACTGTGTTCCATCGTTAAATGTTCCTCTGTAATGGGTACGGCAGGTTTTTCCAACATTAGGACCTGTGATAGCCGGCTGGGAACCACATCCGCCACCACAGTTTCCACAGGAATGTCCTTCCTCATGTCCGCCGCAGGAGTGTCCATCTTCATGGCTTCCGCAGGAATGTCCCTCCTCATGATGATGATCACAGTTCACACCGGTAGATACCAGCTCACCTTTCAGATAAGCCTCTACAGCCGCATCTGCATCACCCTGTGCTCCGGAACATAACTCAATACCAGCCTCAGCAAGTGCACTCTGTGCTCCGCCACCGATTCCTCCACAGATCAGAACGCTGATTCCCTGCTCTGCAAGAAGTCCTGCAAGTGCACCATGTCCGGTACCATTGGAACCGATCACCTCACTGGAAACAACCTTATTATCCTCTACCTCATACACCTTGAAAAACTCAGTTTTTCCAAAGTGCTGGAAAATGTTTCCGTTATCGTATGTTGCTGCAATTTTCATTTATAAAACCCTCCATCAATCAGATATATGTCTCATTAGTATAGCCTGTTACCAATATAAAAGCAAGGATAATCACCAGATCTTTTTTCCCGTTTCCATATCTACAAGATCCAGATAGACCACACGGAACTTTTCGCCAAATTCCTGATCTCTGTGCCAGTGCCCAAAATACCACCGGGTCAGTGAATCATATACCGTCTCACTTACATACTGCAGATAATTTTGCAATTGCCGTTCTTCCATTGCCGAGTGGTATCCACCAAGTGAAGGTATAAGATTTAATGGACAGGTATGCGTGATCACATAATCCACTTTACAGTCACAGGCCTTAAGATTTTTATTTCCGTTCTTATAATCTTCCTCAGAGGGAATCTCTTCCTCCCAGTAACTTTTGTTCAGGGTACGATATGCCCTGTCTATGGAAAAAGCTCCTCCAAAACAGAATATTCGTTTCCCTTTCAGACAAAGAACTTCTCCTCGAAGCACATGAATGATCCTGCTTCGGATCATATGGACTCTGGCATTATTCCATTGTTCAACAGGGAATTTATTCAGTGCACGGTGATTTTCATGATTTCCATCCGCAAAAATAATATATCCGTTTATTTTCTGAAGAAACCGGTCTACATCATCCAAAAATACATGCTCATCTCTGTTATCCCAGAATACAAACCCAAAATCTCCGGCAACAAATAATGCATCTCCCTCTCGAAGCTGTCTGGTAATCATCGTTAATGCCGCAGTATCACCGTGCAGATCTCCGGTAATAAGCAATCTTCCTGATATTTCTGTTTCCATACTGTTTCAACTCCTCTACTGGTATCTGTAACATTCTCTGACCTTCCATCTGATGCTCTGCATAACCGTAACAGAAGAATACCTGTCAGCCTCCAGCGTCTTACATCATTCTCTCACAGGTAAGATAATCTGTACCCCAGTTTTTATAGCAGTCTGCAATCCTGGAATCTGTAAACAGCCACAGTGCGACCTTAATATTTTTCGAATGCGCTCTGGCTATTGTAGCTCTGTTGGTACATCCATACTGAGCACTTACGTCAAATTTATATCTGGCACATTCATTCAGCGCTGCACTGGTGATCTGATCCCGGAGTATCCACTGTATGCTCACGGTTCTGTTTATCTGTCTGAGCATGATCAGCGGTTCTTCCTTAAACGAGATCACAACCGGACTTTTTCTGGATTTTTTTATGATCTGGTTAAACTTTGCAACACCATTCTGATCCAGGTTTGATTTGATCTCGATCACCGGTGTCATGGAATATTTATTACAGCACTGAAGATACTGTTCCAGTGTAGGAATAATATTATTCTTATATGCAGAAGCATTTGTTCCTGTAATAACCGGATACTTCTTTACTTCCTGATATGTGAGGTTTTCAATTCTCTTATCAACGCCACACATACGCAGCAGATTAGAATCATGAAAAATCACAAATGTCCCGTCTTTTAACTGTCGTACATCGGTTTCTACATACTTCGCACCTTTCCGTCCTGCAAGGCTGAAAGCGGGAAGTGTGTTTTCCGGTGCTTCCAGACTTAATCCTCTGTGCAGGATCGTACCAGAACTTCCACTCAGAGGTGCATTGGATGTACCTGTCTTTTTGTCTCGAACGTATACCTGTATGGTATTTTTTATTTTCTTTCCACCATCTGCCGTCACTGTGATCTTTACAAGGCCGGGAGCCTTTGCTGTAATTTTTCCCGTCCTGGATACTGTAACAACGGAACTGTTGGATGTGGCATAAGTTATTGTTCTTACATATGCATTTCCCGGATGGACAGTTACCTTCAGTGTTTTCTGTTCCCCTTTATCCATTACGATTTCTGAAGAAGTCGAAACTGATTTCAGTTCTGCTCCGACAACCACTTCCGCAGATGCAATATACCGGTTTCTTCCCAAAGACACACAGGTTATTTTGACTGTGCCTGTTGTTTTTGGTGTTACAATACCACTGGATGAAACTGTCGCGATTTTTGTATTCGAAGATTTATAAATTGCCACGCTTCCATGCTTTTCCGGCTTCAGCTGTATTGTTTTTCCTGTTTTTGTTTTTATCGGAGTTGTTTTATATCCGGTAAAATCTGTGTATATGAGCTGATTATATGTATACACTTTACAGGAAATTTTTTTTCCTCCATAAACAGCATAAATCTGAACATTTCCCCAGCTCTTTGCGGTGACTTTTCCATTGGATATGGCTGCAAGTTTGGGATTGCTGCTTTTCCACTGGACTTTCTTTGGATCTACTTTTCTTCCATTGTTGTAAACAGACAGCTCTTTGGTTTTTCCTACCTGCACAGAAGCTGTTTTCTGCTCAAAATGAAAACTTTCTGTTGCCGCTGCTGCCGGTACTGAAAAGCAGATCAATAAGATAACCATTGCTATCAGACCTCTGATTTTTTTCCTCATACTGTGATTCCTCCTAAAAACATTCTGTAAAGTTATTATGCCGTAAATATCGGACATTTACAAGTTTCATATCTCTGTTTTATATGCAAAAAAACACCTTCCGGATCCAATCCGGAAAGTGTTTCTGCTCTGTTGTTTTTCAGTTTATAATTCTACATTGCTGCTGTTTGTAAAAACCGGATAAACTGCCGGAATGTGCCGCATTCCAACTCTTACACATAATTCCGCATACGCAACCGCCAGAAATGCCGGATCAATGATCTTCATCGGAAGTTCCTTTTCCAGCTTTTCTCCATATCCTGCCATTCCAAGACAACCTAAGATGATCCCGTCGGAATGATCTTCCTCCACTGCTTTTTTGCAGACAGCTTTCAGATATTTTTCTGTAGCCTCCGGATTGGTGCGCAGTTCTCCGATCGGAATATCCAGCGCCCGGACTGCTGCCATTTTTTCCCTGGCAATGCCGTTTCGCATCAGACGGCGGTAGGTTCTTGGAATATTGATACTCTCGGAAGTCAGCACCGTAAAACGGTTGCAGATCATGCTCGCCGCAGCCAGACTGGTTTCTCCGGGACCGATCACCGGAATTCTTACATTTTCACGGATGGAATCAATTCCCACATCGCTGAAGCAGTAGATCACAATGGCATCGTATCCTTCTTTTTCCGCACGGATACTCTCCTTCACCATTTCCGCCGCAGCAAAGGCCTCATCTGTATTACAGTCCAGCTCGTCCGGACCTTTTTTGATACAGTCCACGGAAACCTCTGCATCGGAGGAAAGTGCCACTTTCAGCATTTTCTCACGTGCATCCATAGTTTCTCTGCTCATGGCCTTGTCTGACATGATTACTTTTATTTTCATTTTTTATCTGTTCTCCTTTGCTGCCTCCGCAGTCCATACCTCAGATTCTACTCCGATATCAGATGCCACAAAACGCCTGCCTGGATTTTTCTTATAATTCTCATATGCTTTGGTAACCAGTTTTCTTCCAACCAGAAGTGTCGGGATGTTGACAAAGATCAGGATTACATTGATCAGGTCAGATACATACCACAGGTTATCCAGCTGAAGTCCGGATAATACAGTCAGGGTTCCAAGTGGAACGAAGATCAGCGCTCCAAGGCATCTTGTAAAATAGATGAACTTTTTATTCTTGGAAATCTTGTTTGCAGCGATCTCTGTATAAGTCAGGTCACAGAGAAGTGTTGTAAATGCAAACAGTCCAAATGCAACGACCACGATGATAAATACGATCACATCCAGGATTCCGTCTCCCGGTACCAGCTCCTTGACGGAAGTCAGGAACGTTCCGATCTTGTTTGCCTTCATCACATCCCAGTCAATGGACGGATTATTCCAGATAGCACCTGCAGTTACCACAAAACCAGCCAGAGAGCAGATCACGATGGTATCTACAAATACACCGATGGACTGAATGAATCCCTGCTCGCACGGATGATTGGCATCCGCAATAGAGGAGGCCTGTGTTGCAGTACCCATACCAGCCTCATTGGATAAAAGTCCTCGTTTCAGTCCCTGTGCCATAGCCACACCAAATGCTCCGCCAAAGATAGCGCTTGGTTTAAATGCTCCTACAAATACAGCCGCAAAGAATCCCGGCACTTTTCCGATATTCAGAACGATCAGTACCAGTACGATGAGAACATATAACCCTGCCATAACCGGTACAACCGCATCGGAAAATTTTGTTACGCTTTTGATTCCGCCAAATGTGATAACTGCGATGACCACGATAATGGCAACTGCGATCACATAGTACAGGGGATCTGTTACCTGTGTTGTTTTTCCTGTTACTTCATCTGCAATAGAGCTTACTGCTGTAAATACATGGAACGTATGTACCGGAATACTCAGCATGTTGTAGATCAGATACATGATACATATTGCTGCTCCGATCCATGCTTTGTTTTTCCAGATCTTCTGGATATAGAAGGTAAAACCTCCTACGTATTCGT
>ERZ1106963.3688-NODE-3688-length-12524-cov-6.977865_pt1 | contig 12524 bp, 7 predicted proteins | sample MGYA00403681_ERZ1106963 | MGnify/ENA primary metagenome ERZ1106963 (study PRJEB35170, sample SAMEA104062407) | human gut metagenome | biome: human gut; feature: human-associated habitat; material: faeces | place: Denmark | collected 2012-05-03 ...
AGCCTCCTCGCTCCGGAACCCTTTGCGATTTTACAGAAAATTCGTTACACAGACACATATATAATGCATCTATCTGAAAAATGCAATGTTTTTGATACTCCGGACTATTGTTTTTGAGAAAAATCTGACATATATTTAAACAGCAAATTATTGAAAGGGAAATTATGGATAAGCAACTTATTTCAAAACAAATTCCACTGTCTTCAGGCTGGGATGTCATCGTTGTCGGCGGAGGTCCCGCCGGATGCACGGCCGCGGCGGCCGCCTCCCGGCTGGGGGCGAAAACGCTGGTCATTGAACAGACCGGAGCCCTCGGCGGAATGGGGACGCAGGGATTGCTTCCGGCCTGGTGCCCGTTTTCGGACGGCGAAAAAATGATCTATCGCGGACTTGCCGAAGTCGTTTTCAACCGCGCATCGGCGTTTGTTCCGCAGAATGAGGCGGGAAAGCTCGATTGGGTTCCGATCGACACAGAAGGCCTGAAACGGGTTTATGACGGAATTGTCACGGAAAATGGTGCGGAAGTCCTGTTCCATTCGTTCGTCTGCGGGGTGGAGAAGAAATCCGACCGGGAAATCGACGCGCTTATCGTCGGCAACAAGCGCGGACTGACCGCATATCAGGCGAAAACCTATGTGGATGCCACCGGAGACGGGGATATTGCCGCATGGGCGGGTGCGGATTTTGAAATCGGCGAGAAGGGAACCGGAAAGCTTCAGCTTTCCACGTTATGTTTCCATCTGGATAACGTGGATTCCTTTTATTATCCGCATACGGTACGCAACTTCATCCACGGCGGAGATCCGCGCTCGGTCATTCACGACATCATGGCGGACCCGGAATTTCCCTCCATCAATCATCCGCATTTGTGCAACAACTTTGTCGGCCCTTCAACTGTCGGCTACAATGCCGGGCATCTTGCCCTGGATACACTGTCGCCGGAGAGCGTGTCGAGGGGAATGATCGCAGGACGCAAACTCGTTTCGGATTACCGCAATGCACTGGCGAAACATGCGCCTGATGCGTTCGGCGGTGCTCACATCGCCGCGACAGCCAATCTGATGGGCGTCAGGGAAGGCCGGCGGATCCGGGGCGATTATGTGCTTTCCTGGCGAGATTATGTTGAACGCCGTTCTTTCGACGACGAGATCGGGCGCAACAGTTATTTCATCGATATTCACGGCGGCGACTCCTCCATTACCAGTGAAGCACAGGCGCTTCTCAAGGAAAAGGGGCACTGTGAAAAAGGTGAATCACATGGGATTCCATACCGTTCCCTCGTTCCGGAAAAGCTGGACAATCTGCTGTTGTCGGGACGCTGTATCTCATCCGACCGCATTGTCTACGGAAGTGTCCGGGTTATGCCGGTTTGTCTGGTGACCGGAGAAGCGGCGGGGACAGCCGCCGGATTGGCAGTAAAGAGCGGCGTCCTGAATCTGCACCATGCGGATGTCACGGAGCTGAGGGCCGAACTTTTGAAAAATGGCGCATATATCAAATGAAAGGATGTTTTATCATGAATGGAGAATCCTTTAATGACGCAGGACGGAAACAGTATTCGCTTCAGCTATTCTCGCTGACAGAACTCCTGATTGTGATCGCGATCATAGCGATTCTGGCGGCGATGCTGCTGCCGGCATTGAACAAGGCGCGGGAGAAATCGATGGCAATCGCCTGTTTTTCGAATTTGCGTCAGATGGGGCAGGTTTTTCAGATGTATACGGACACCTATGATGATTGGCTGCCTCCGTCGGTCGACTACAGCGACACCTACAACCGCTGGCAAAGTTATCTTTACAGTTTCTTTAAACCGGAAGTTCCTTTGGCGCAGGAAAACTGGCATACCAACTCACCAGCCCACCTAGGGACGCCTTATGCTTTTTTCCGCTGCCCCTCGCAGAAGCTGGAATTTGCCTGCCAGCATTTCGGGATCAATCATTATGTACATGGAGCAGCCGCCCCCAACGATGGAATCAGAACCCTGAAAAAATTATCAAGACCTTCTGCGCGAATGCTTGTAATGGATTGCGGAACGTTGAACGGGAAAAACTCCGGCGGAACTGACATAACCCAAGAATATTCACTTGGGATGCATCAGGCTGACGGCAGGCTTTACATCGGCCGCCGCCACAATGACGGCCCTGATATTCTCTATTGCGACGGACACGTTGACTGGAAGCGCATTTCTGCCGTTCCTGCGGATTGGGAAGATTACTTCTGGGGCTTTGGAGTAAAGAATTAAGCTGAATGAAATCACAAGGAGAAATAGACAATGAAACTGAAATTCGGCAGTTGTCTGCTGGCGTTGAGTCTGCCGCTGCTTGTTCCGGCAGGCAGCCTTTTCCCGGAGTTCGATGAAATCCCCGCGGCCCTGCGGTTTCCCCGGCGGGCAAAAGCAACCATCAGCAAGGACGGTGATTATCTGATCAACGGAATACCGCGTTTCATGATCGGCACGGAACTTGATATTGAACGTATTGCGGAAGATATGATGCCGACGGAAGGCTATCCGGACAATCTGAAGTGGCTCTATGAAGGCCCTCTCTCCTACCGGACGGCACAAAGGGCCGGAATTGATGCGATCTCCCTTCAATTTCCGCCGAACTGGATTCACGAAATCTATCCGGCATGGAAGCCTTACCGGCCCTCAGGGAAAAATAAGGAATACGCCAGCCAGGTTCTGGCAAACGGTCTGCCAATCCGCATGGACACCTCCTGCCAATTCTGGAAACATGGGCGGCTCGCCCTGAAACGTCTGCATCCGGAACTTCATGAACTTCTGCCGCAGGAAGCGTATGGGAAAGGGCATTTTATCGAATACAACATCTTTCATCCCGAAGCACGGAAAATCTACAAACGCTACTGGGAAGCAGCACTGGACATGTATCAGGATGAACTCAACCGGCCGCCGATTGACGTTGAACTCTTCAATGAACCGTCTTACGACGATCCATCCCCGTACAACCGTGAACTTTTCGCAAAATACCTTGAAGAGAAGTATGAATCCGTTGACGCGATGAACCGGCTCTGGCGCACGGAATACCCCTCATTTGAGGCGGCGTCACAGTTCCGCCAGCGCACGGATCATGCGGGACTTTATGTGGATTGGGGGAAATTCATGGAAAAAGGCATGACCGATATCAACCGGTTCGGCCGCGATGTCGTCAAGAGCAAAAGCCCTTCTACCACAGTATCGTTTCAAATTATGGGTATGGACAATTATCGCCGCCTGCCGGCCACTAACATGAACAGTTATGAAGTCCAGAAACTGATGGACGTCATAGCCCTTCCCACCGGAGCCGGCCTGGAATTCAGCACCGATTTCGACCGTGCCCCGGCACGTTCGGTCGAAGCTCCCGGCAATCCCGGCGGCATTGGAGAGGGAATGCTCATGCGCGCTTTCTACCTTAATGTGGGAGAAGGCAAGCCGCTGATCAATGCCGAAGCATATACCGGCAATACGTTCGATATGATTTCCAACCAATTGTGGATGGACATGATCCGCGGAACTTCCATTACCTACTTATTCGGCTGGGGCAAAGGCGCGCAGAACTGGAAACCGCGCGGAAAGGCGGAAGGCGGGAAACGCTTTGCGGAACAGTACCGTTATCCGGTACTCAACCCATATGGAAAACCGCCGGAAGCAATTGCCGCGCTCTATCATACCAAGGCGGAAATTTTCCGCTTCAATGACTATTTTGTTCCACGCGACCGCGGCGTCAAAGCACAAGTTGCGCTTCTCTTCTCCTATCCTACGGAACGCTTCGGGGGCTTTTCCGGCAATTCCATAAAAAATGAGATCCGCACCTATACATCCGCTCTCACCTATGCCCATTATCCGCTGGATGTCATCATGGAAGAACAGTTGCCGGAAAAGCGCCAGGAGAAGTACAAGGCGATCGTCGCCGCCGGGATCGGCAACACTTATCCTGAAACCCTGCCGGCTCTGGAGGAATTCGTCCGCGGAGGGGGCATTCTGATCGCCGCCCGCGACACCATGCCTCTGGACGAATACGGCAACCCCGTGCCGGGACTTTTTGACGGGCTGACGCTCAAACGGCGCAAACAGAGTGAACCGGTCGTGATTGTTCCCGGCGCGGAGCTTCCCGTACCCGATTCGCTGCCGGGCAGAATTACCGGACGCAACGACGCGGATTTGACCCATTCCGCGGATTGGCGGGTGATCGCCTCTATGAAGGACGCTCCGGCGGTCCTGATGAAAAAAATCGGCAGAGGAACGGTCTACTTTATCGTGCCGCAAATGCAGGATTATCCGGTCGCGGCGGTGGCGGGAGGCTTGCTGCGCAAACACGGCATTGAGCCGGAACTGGATCTTCGCCGCATACCGCAAAACGACCTGGCATTAAATCTGGAAGCGCACGTCGCCAGGCGCAAGGGCAATGTGCTGGTCTCTTTGATGAACGCCGACCGCTATCCTAAAATGATTTCGGTCAAGCTGCCGGGAGGGACCGCCTTTGCCGCGGATTTGCTGAACAACCGTGCATTGCCGATTGAGAACGGGCGCGCCATCGCTCTGGTCGGAGCCGGCAGAAAAGCGGTTCTCGGTTTCGGTCCGCAGGAGAAACTGGAGTCCGAATTCGGCAAACTGCCCGCCATCAGCCGGGAAGAGCTTTCCGGCGAATTCCGGCAGGAGGAGGAGAGGAAATTGGAAGCAGAACGCCTCAGAAAGCAGGCCGCCGCGTTCCGTTATGAACTCAACTTGGCTCAAACCTTTACCATTGATCTGCGTCCGTTCGCCAACTCTCTCTACTGGGACAACACGGCCGGAGACGGCAAAGGCGGATGGACGGATCAGGGCAAGGATAATTCCCTTGACAGCGTGCCCTGGGATCCGGAGGTTTTGCTGGGGGTGCCCTGCGACTTCATCCGGTTCGATATGAACGGCGACAAATCCTGCATCGTCCTGCATTCGAAGTCTGTCAAAATCCCGCGTCCGTCCGCTGTCAACGACATCCCGGTCAATGCCAAGGTCAGGCGCCTGTTTTTCTTCCATACCGCTGCGTGGGTGGGGTACGATACGCCGGTGATGACCTACCGCATCCGTTACGCCTCCGGCAGAACGGTTGACATTCCGGTTGTCGCCGGGCGCAATATCGGCAACTGGTGGATAAGTTATGCGCCGCCGAGCCTGCGCAAGCACATTGCGTGGAAAAATATGGATGGCAAAGGCATTTACCTCTACTGCTGGGAAAATCCCGATCCGTCCGAGGAAGTCCGCAGCATCGATCTGCTTTCCGCGAACAACGAATCCGTCGGCATTGTGATCGGCATCACCGCCGAACGCTTTGTGCCGGGCAGCCGTATCCCGGTCGCCATCGGCAGAACCGGCGGGTGGGGAGGTGCCAAACCCCGTCTGGAAAACGGCACGGTTTATGTGGAGATCGGCAGCGATTTGAAAAACTGGGCGGGTGTCGGCATCGAGTTACGCACCGCCATCCCGGTTGCGGAGCTGAAGGACAAGATGTTGAAATTCGAGATGAACGGCGGTAAAGATGCCTTCGGCAACAGCAGAGGCGGTCAGACGCTTCAACTGGTCGGCGACGGCACACGCATCATTCTGGAAAAGCCGGACAACGACCCGGACTCGTTTGAGTCGTACAGCATTCCGGTTTCCCGCCTGGTCCCGGAACATTCCAAAGTGACCGAACTGCGAAAATTGACTTTCCAGTATGTCGGTTCCGGCGACAGCGGTTTTGAAGTGCGCAATATCACCTTTGAAGACAACCCTTCAATTTCAAAATAAGGAAAGGAATTCAAACAATGGACCACAAACAATTTCGCAGCCTTGTTCTTTCGGCGGTTCTTCTCGGGGGCGGCTTTGCTCTTGATTTTGCCGCACATGCGGCAGATCAGGCCGTTCAGCCCGTATCGGAGAAAAAGGACGGCACTCTTTATTCCGTAGACCTAGCCAAATACGCCGGTTCCGCCCAGACCAGACTGGAGAAGGATCCGGAAACCGGCGAAAACATCCTTGTTTTCGATTGCGCCAGGCGTGGCTACTGCGTTACGGAACGCATTCCGAAAAACATCGTTGCCGGAAAAACGATCCTGATCCGTGCCGATATGGAACAGAAAGATGTGACGAAAGGCAAATATTTCTGGGAAACCGCCAAACTGCAATCTTCTTTCCGGAAGGCCGGCGATAAACACTCGACCATGCGGAATATTACGGTTCAGCCCGGAACTTCTTCTTGGCGCCCTTACGGTTATATTCTGGATGTTCCGGCGGATATCCAGAACGACCTTGAACTGATGATCGGGCTGCAGAATGTTTCCGGCATGCTCAAAGTCAAAAATATTCAGATTCGCGAACCTGTCCCGGTTGCCTCGGAAGGGCTGACGCTGTCCGGCTCCACCGCCCCTAAAGATGCGACCACTTATCGGAGCGGTGAAGAAATGGTGTTCAATTTTTCGCTTGCTAACAGAGACAACCTCGACTGGAAAAATTATCTGATTGAGATCGAACGCTCCGGCGACGACGGCGTCACGGATCGCCGGACCTATCCGGCACAGGCGACCGTCGCCGCGAAAACCGCCATCGCTGGGCCGGGAGTCGTCCGCATGGTCGCCAGATTGTTGACCGCGGACGGCATAATCGTCAAGAAAAACGGCAAGGAGATTACCTTTACCATGAGTGGGATTGCCGATTTCGACAAAATCCAACCCGGCGTTGCGGAGCCGGAAGATTTCGATGCATTCTGGAATAAGCAGAAAGCGCTGCTGGCGGAAGTCCCGCTGAAAGTGCTCAAGTTCGAGAAATTCAAGGAGCAGAACGGCAAAATTGCCTATGATGTGCAGGTAGCCTGTGCCGGGGAACGGCCGGTTTCCGGTTATCTGGTGATGCCTCGGAATGCTGCTCCGAAATCGTTGGAAGCCAAAGTGATTTTCCAGGGGTACGGAGCGACCGGTGCGGAAGCCCCCTGGGGGAAAGCCGATGAAAAGAGTCTGGCGTTTCAGATCAATGCGCACGGTTATCCGAACGGCCTTTCTCCGGCGGAGTATAAAAAACTCGGAACCGGAAAAATTTTTGACGATAAATCCAATGAAAATCCGGAGATGGCCTATTTCAAAAATATGATTCTTCGCGCCGTGCGTGCGCTGGAATATGTTCAGACGCTACCGGAGTGGAACGGTAAGGATTTGAAAGTGGAAGGCGGCAGCCAGGGCGGTTATCAGGCGATTATCGCCGCGGGAATGCTCCCGGATCAAGTGACCGGCTGCTACGCTTTCATTCCGTGGTGCTGCGATCTGGGCGGCGTGACTGTCGGACGCCTCGGCGGCTGGCGCCCGAACTACACTCCGGCGCTCCGCTATTTCGACCCGGTCTATCATGCGAAACGGATCAAACATTCCATCGGAATCAATGCCGGCCTGGCGGATTATGTTTGTCCTCCCTCCGGTATTGCCGCTCTCTACAACAACATCTCCTCCGCTCCGAAACGCCTGCGCTTTACGCAGGGGCTGGAACATGGCGGACGCGGTACGGATTCATGGTTCCGCGAAGTCAGGAAATAAACTCACATCAAGGATTGCCAAATGCTGATCACGAAAACAGAAATTCCTCCGTCTGGCTGGAACAGCTTCGACTGCTATCTGACCACCATCAACGAGGAGCAGACACTGGCGAATCTGGAACAGTTTCTCCGAAAGCTGAAGCCTGCCGGATATGAATATTTCTGTCTGGATGCCGCCTGGTATGCGGACGGCGATGCGGAACTCGACGAAGATCTCCGCAGAGTCGGCCAGAACCGCAAAATGCATATCGACGAATTCGGGCGCTTCATCCCTTCGCCGGTCAATTTCCCGCACGGGCTTCGCCCGATTGCCGACCGCTGCCATGAAAACGGCGTCAAGTTCGGCGTTCATCTCATGCGGGGAATGCCCCGTATCGCCCTGGAACGGAACACCCCCGTAAAGGGGGCCGGCTGCCGGGCGCGGGATATTTACGATCCGGACAACTTCTGCTCCTGGTGCGACTATACGGTTGCAACTGACGCCTCCCAAAGCGGCGCATTCGAATATTACAGGAGCGTTCTCGAATACCTGACCGAAGAACTTGCCGTGGATTTCATAAAACTGGATGACGTCGTGGAACATCCCGACCATGTGGCGCTGTTTGCGAAAGCGATCGATTCCGTCGCCCGCCCGGTTCTGCTGAGCCTTTCTCCCGGTTCGCAGGACATCTGGAGGGGGAGCTGGAAATTGTACGAACCTTATGCGAATATGATCCGCGTGACTGCCGACGCATGGGACCACGATGCAGTCAATGCGCTCAAACTTCAGCGCTGGCATGAATTCGAGGAACTCAGCGGCCCGGCCCTCTGGGCGGATCTTGACATGCTTCCCCTCGGAGCGCTTCAGGTGACGACTCCGCAGACCAAGCCGACGGAACAGGGGGCGGCGCGTCAGAGCAACCTGACGCCTCTCGGCAAGAAAACCATGATGACGATTTTCGCCATGAGCTGCTCGCCGCTGATTTTCGGCGGAGACCTTCCGCAGACGCCCGATGACGACATCGCCTGGGCGACGCACCCCGGAATGCTGGAGTGCAACCGCAACGGCATCGTCGGCAGACGGGTCACTCTGATGCGCCATATAGATGTCCGCCAAACCCCGCACAAAGCCGATCCCCGCCACGGCTGGCTGGGGATCTTCAACATCGATTCGGTTCGCAGACATGTGAAATTGACTCCGGAATTGCTTGGTTTCCAAGAAATCCCGCCGCTCTTTGATGTCTGGGAGGAGCGCGATGCGCATGTGAATCCGGACGGCATATTGGAGCTGTATCTGCGTCCCGGCGACTGCGCTTTCCTGAAATATTGAAAATGCGGTGATCCGGCATTAAAACTGAAACCTTTCTTCGGATTCTGGAAGGATTGCTCTGCGCCGGAAATGCCGGCGCGGAGAACCCTCTGGAATTTCGCGAATATACGCAAACGGTCCGCCTGGAATTTCTCTCTCCCCGGGAAGCGCAGCAAGCACAGCTTCTGGCAAATCCTCTGCCGCGGAATTACAAACTCGCAGTGTCCGCCCGCTGGGACGATTCCGTCTGGGAACACCTTCGGACTTTGGAACACATGAAAAAGTACGGGTTGAAAGGGACGTTCTATCAGAATAATCCGGTTGGGTGCCTCCGCCGTGATCCGGATTATCTGAAGACGCTGCAGACCGGCGGGTGTTCCAGCGGGCTTCATACGGTCACCTATCCGCACTTGCCCTGCGTGGATTCCGTCTCCCATTTCCGCGAATACATGCGGAATCGGATCATGCTTGAAGTCTCGGCCCAGGCCTGTATCAATTCCCAGGGCCTTCCTTTCTGCGACTGCTGGGAGCCGGTGGCGCATGTCACGGGTTCCATCGGTCACGGGATGTGTGCCGCCGGAATCATTTCTTCGCCTGATGTGACGATGAAATCCGAACACCGGCCGGCTCTCGGTCACCCGCCGCGCAGCCATGCCTATTCCCGCATTCTGACCCCGGGCGACCGAGAGCCGAAACTGGCGGTTTTTGAAAAACAGCTGAAGAGCAGTCTCGCCGATGCGGAGACCTTAAGAGAAAATCCCTCCATCTCCATGGCAATGCATTCCTGGCATTCGGAAGAAGGGTTGAAAACACTGGATCTGATTTTTGAACGCCTCGCCCGGCGACCGGACTGGTGGTACTGCAATCAGAACGAATATGGAGCCTATCGGTATGAAGCGCTGAATTGTTCGGTCCGCAAAGAAACACAGGACTGCGCCGCCATATTTTCCATAACCCGCATGACGCCGGCGGAACTGGGCGCCGACGTGCCTCTCTGGTTTACCGAAAGCGCAGCCACTCCGTTGAGAGCGGCGGGAGGGCGGTTGCACGGCATGCTGCTCGAAGTCCCTCATGATTCACGGCGGGAAGTTCCGCGGAAAATCGGGAGGATGATGAAAAACGGAACTTCCTCCGAGTTTCCGGAATTGAGTCTGACCCTCGCTTCACTCGGCGCCGGCAAATGGTGTGCGGTGATCAAGAATCAGGGGCGGAGCGATTTGCGGGAGTGCGAATTTACATTTCGTTTTCCCGCCGTTTTGGAAAAAGCTGCAATGCGTGCCGATCTGCCGGCGGTGAAAGCCGGAAGTTCCGCTTCGGTCACTGTGCTTCAACCGTCCCGCAGACCGGAACTTTATTTCCAGTACGGCGCCCCATATGCGGCGCTCCAGCTGGATTTCCGGCGGAACGGCAAACAGAACCGGCTCTATGCGGAATGGGAGGAGCCCGCTCCGGAGAAACTGCCGCTGCCGCCCGATGACGCCACCCTGATCTGTGAGATGCCGCCCAATGCGGATCCGGCCGGCATTTCGCGTTCGGATACCGTGTTGGCGAAGTCGTGCCTGACGGCTTCCCGGCATATCCGGAGACGGAAGAATGCGGGCCCGTATTCCATTCATCCCGTGATCGACAATCGGAAATGGCCGCGTGATACGGCTGTGCTGGCAATTCTGGATTTTGAAACGGATTCCGCATCTCCGCTTCAGTTCCGCAGCCGTTCGCTGGAAGCATGGCTGAAATGCGAAATCTGGTTTAACGGAAAGAAAATCGGTCCGGCGCATTCCGGAATGGTTGACCTGCAACCGCTCAGCGGACGCAACCGGCTGGTATTCAGGACACCGCCGAACCATGGAATCGTATTTACTCTGACCGGCAGGGAAGATTCGCAAATAAAATTTCTCAAAACTGAATAACGGTTTGTTTTGATCATAAATTGAAGAAGGAAGAAAGAGGCATAGGATGACCTGGCTTGACTGGCTGATCGTAATTGTTCCAGTAGCACTATTGATCTGGATATCGGTTTATTCACGGAAGTATGCGCGGGGAGTCGTGGATTTTCTGGCGGCGGGACGAGTTGCCGGACGCTATATTATTTCCGTGGGAGATCTGGCCGCAGGCCTATCCGTGATTTCTCTTGTGGCAAACGCCGAACAGTTCTACCAGACCGGTTTCGCGGTCAGTTTCTGGGGAGCCGTCACAGCCCCGCTCGGCATATTCATGGCGTTGACCGGATATTGCCTGTACCGCTGGCGCGAAACACGCAGCCTTTCCATGGGGCAGTTCCTGGAGCTTCGTTACGGGAGCAGGTTTTTTCGTGTTTTCTGCGCTGCTCTGCGTACAATTGCGGAATTGATCACAAACGCCATCGGACCGGCCATCGCGACCAATTTTTTCATCTACTACCTCGGCCTTCCGCATCGAATTACGGTCATGGGAATCAATCTGCCGTGCTACGTAATCATCGTAACGCTCTGCCTGTGCCTCGCGCAGGTATTCATCTGGCCCAGCGGACGCATTTCTCTGCTGATCACGGATACTTTTCAGGGGCTTCTCAGCTATCCGATTTTCGTGATCATTGTGGGATACATCATTCTTAACTTCTCATGGACGAACGATATTGCGCCGGTCATGCTGAACCGTGTTTCCGGTCAGAGTTTTCTGAATCCCTACGACGTTTCGGAGCTTCGTGACTTCAATATCTTTGCGTTGGTCGTGACCTTGTTCAGTTCAGTTCTGAACCGTGCGGGATGGATCGGCAATGATACCAGCGGAGCGGGCAGGACTCCCCATGAACAGAAGATGGCCGGCGTGCTCGAAGCATGGAAAAACGGGTTCGCTTCCATGATGATCCTTTTATTGGCAGTCGTGGTGATCACGTTTATGACCGGCCCGCGTTCCATGCATTCCGACAATAAATTCAAAATTTCCAGTACAGAGATCCGTCAGGAACTTTCCGCGAAAGTCCTGGATGATGTGGTTGCCGATACAGCCGTCAGGGCAAAAGTCATGAAGGCCATTCACAAAATTCCGGAAACCTTCACGAAACAGGAGTGGGACCGGCCTCTTTCCCAGCAGCACAACCTTGATACCCCTTACTTCAATGCAGTCCGGGATACGCTTGGCGATACCCCAGACGCTCGCCATCAGTTCCAGAAGTACCGCTCACTTTATCAGCAGATGGGTGATGCCGTCCGTGGTAAGCAAAATCTTCCTGGTCGGCATGCTCGGATTATTTTGCCTCCTGATGGTCATGCTGCTGGTCTCAACCGACGACAGCCGTATTTTCAACGCCTCCTCCACATTGACGCAGGATGTGATTCTGCCGATGTTCAAGGGGCATCTGGATCAAAGAAAACACCTTCTGCTGCTGCGGCTCACCAGCGTTGCCGTTGCATTGCTGTTCCTGATGGTATCAATCTTTTTCGCCCAGTTGGATTACATCAATATGTTCATAACGATCATGTGCGCGCTCTGGCTCGGCGGCGCCGGACCGATCATGGTGTTCGGGCTTTACAGCCGCTTCGGAAATCTGACCGGAGCGTGGTGCTCAATCATTTTGGGTTCGGGCACTTCTCTGTTGGGACTTAGAATCTATCCCTAAATAACACCTAATTTTCTAAAAATAATAATACTTGCAGCAAGCTGTAGTAACGATTCGTAGGCGGCATTTGTTTTTTCATAGCGCACAAGAAGTTTTCTGAAAC
>ERZ1106963.3691-NODE-3691-length-12521-cov-3.248676_pt1 | contig 12521 bp, 13 predicted proteins | sample MGYA00403681_ERZ1106963 | MGnify/ENA primary metagenome ERZ1106963 (study PRJEB35170, sample SAMEA104062407) | human gut metagenome | biome: human gut; feature: human-associated habitat; material: faeces | place: Denmark | collected 2012-05-03 ...
GATGAAGTTAGTTTTATGCTTATTCATTTTCAAGCTGCTATAGAAAGATTAAATTTATCAAAAAAAATAGCAATAGTTGTTGAGGGATCAAAAATAAATATTTCCTTTGTTGAGGGTAGAGTAAAAAGAAATTTACCCAGATTTGATATTGTTGAAGTCTTCCCTATAAAGGAGTTTAACCAAGACTATATGGACGAATTTGATTTTATTATTTCAACCCAAGATTTTGATAATATGAAAAAACCTTTTCTTAGAATTTCACCCTTAGTAGATAATCAAGATATTAAAAATATTAGAAAAATATATTCCCAATTGTATCAACAACCAATTAATATTAAGCATATACTTTTATCAAATTTTGATGATAAATCTATTATGTTGAAAAGTAAAATTTCTTCAAAAGATGAGGTTTTAAAGAAACTGAATAATATATTAATACAAAATGGTTATGTTAATGAAAATTTCTATCAAACAATGTTAGAAAGAGAAAAAATATCACCTACAGAATTGGGAAAAGGAATTGCAATTCCTCATGGGAATTTTAATTGTGTAATCAAAGAAAAAATATTGCTCATAACACTTGATAAACCGATACTATGGGAAACAGAACAAGTAGATATTATTTTCTGTTTAGCTATTAATTTTCATGATAAACAGAAATCAAAACAACTTATTAGTAATGTTTATCATATTATAAAATCTAAAGATATTATTGATCAAATAAGAAATACAACAAATATTAATAAACTCAAATCTGTTATTGAACATTTGTAAAACAGTAGTAATATTATAGAAAAAATATCCTTAGTCAGATGGTTGACAAAGTCGGATTTTAGTAAGTAGGTAATCATCCGTACCTTGACAAAATAAGAAATCCCCCGGCACTTACCAAGGGAAGAACGGTCTCTTACTATTTTAGTTTGCTGTGACAATCAGTCGGCAGACTGGAGGACCAGGGGAGAAGTTCCAACATGGCTCCCTTTTCTGGAAAAGGACCAAGATCTTTCATCTTCTCCATCACATAGGTGAGATAATTGTACGGTTTTTGCCCGTTCAGCATAGCTGTTTCTGTAATACTGTACACAGTTGCGCTGGCCTGCGCTCCGCGGATGCTCTTTGCAAAAAGCCAGTTCCTTCTCCCGGTCGCAAAGTTTTTCAGCGCCCGCTCTGCCGCCAGATTATCGATACTTAAGTGTCCGTCCTCCAGATATCTCTTCAGATAAACTTCCTGGTTCAAAGCATACAGGACAGCCTCTCCGATCATCGAAGACCGGTCTACGGAATCCTCCAGTCTATGGAGCCACTCAAAGAAAGCCTCTAAAAGCGGTTTTGCCTGCTTTTGACGCTCTTCGTACCGTTCTTTTGGTGACTTGTCACGAATCATTTCTTCAATCTTATAGAGCATCCCGATCCGTGCCATTGCCTGATATGCGGTTGTCTCCTTCAGCTCTTCTTTGGTGAAGTCCTTTTTCAGAACCGTCAGGGCTTCATCAAATCTGCGCCTCGCATGAGCCATGTAGCCTGTCACAGCAATCCTTCCCGGAAGACTGTGGTATGCCTGGTAACCATCGCAGGTGAAATACCCCTCGAACTGATCTCCAAGAAATTCCACCGGATGGTATCCGGCCCGCGTCCTTTCATACTGAAAGAGGACCATCCGTGGTGAGCCGCTGTATTCGTCGGTGAGATAGACCCACATCCAGTTCTGGGTGGAACCCTTCTGCCCCGGCTCATCAATCACCTGAATTCTGGTTTCGTCCCCATGTAAATATTTACTCCGGAGCAGTTCTTCTTTCATCAGATCGTAAAGCGGCTGCAGATACCGGCCGGCACACTGGATGATCCAGTTCGCCATGGTCTTTGTGGAAAGGTTCAGGTCATACCGGGCAAATTCCCTCTCCTGACGTGCAAGCGGCATCCCATTTACATACTTGGCATTCATAATACCTGCCACCAGGGATGGGGTTGCCACACTGCCTTTCAGAAGGGACGGCGCTTTTTCCGGACGCTTCATGGCCCCGCATTTCGGGCAGCTGTAAACGTAAGTGACTTCCTCCACGACTTCAAACCGCGCGGGGATGAATTTCAGACGCTTTACGCTTTCCTTTGTGACAACCTTATATTTCGTATTGCAGTCCGGGCAGTAACGGTCTGCCCCCATCAGCCTGTATTCGATCACTTCGGTGGTCTCAAAGGAGGAAAGGTCTTCTTCTTTTTTGCCAGAACGTTTTTTCCTCTTATAAGAAGATGGATGGACCTCTTCTAGGTCCGGTTCCGGGGCATCCGGTTCTGCTTCCTGCTCTGCTTCGTTAAAAAGACTCAGCTGGGTATAACCGTCCGCATATTTTTCGCTGGAAGCACCAAACTGTTTCCTCCGGGCAAGAGCCAGGCGGTCAGAAAGCATCGCATTCAGGAATTCCAGTTCCTTTGTTTTCTCTTCCAGGAGCTGGATCCTTGTTTCCTGCTTCTGCAGCGTTTCTTCCTGCTTTTGACGATGCTCCTGCATGCTCTTCAGCAAAGAGAGCATATCCTCCCTGCTCATCCTGTTCAGCTGTTCCCCTGTAAAAATCGGTTCCATGACACCCCTCAACTTTCTGAAATCTCTATAGGAAAGTATACCATTATGCACGTTAAATTTCTATAAAAAAAAGCCTTCATGGATAGAGGAAAATCCGTGTAAAATCAGGAAAACTTCGGCTTTTTGCGAATTGACAGGATCTGGACTCAGACCACGATCTTCGGATGGCGTTCTTCAAAAGCGCCGCTGGGGTTCAGGGATAATCCGTCGCACAGCCAGTGGATCTCTTTCAGTGTAACTTTCCTCAGTTCATCCGGTGTGTCCGGCCAATGGAAAGAATCCCGGTCCAGCCGTTTCATCAGGATCCAGAATCCGGAGCCGTCCCACTGGAGAATCTTGATCAATGTGCGTCTGCGATTGCAGAAGGCGAACATACAGCGGGAATACGGGTCGAGATGGAATTTCAGTTTGATGATTGCGGCCAAACCGGTATAGCTCTTGCGCAGATTGGTCACGCCACAGGCCAGATAGACGGTTGTGCTTCCCGAAAAATCAAGCATAGCCTTTCAAAGCCTGCAGGAGCGCAGCCATCAGCCGGGCGGGGCAGTCTGCGTCAACTTCAATCCGGATATTTTCCGGAAGAAGGATTGTTACAGGAGAATTCCCTGCGACGGCATCACATCGCAGCTCCTGTTCTGAAGGAAGCTTTGCGAACACCGGATCAGAACTGCTTTCAGTCTGCGTGGCCTTTCCCTGAATCTTTCGAATCCAATAGCTTAGGGTAGATTGAGGTACCTCATTCTGCCGGCACCAGTCTTTGCGGGATAAACTGCTTTCTTGGAACGTATGGATCCGGTCTGCCCAAAGCGCAGTTTTTGAGATTATATTATCATTCGTATTAATTAGTATCACCTCCATCATTTGAAACTATCTTATCAAAAATGGAAGGGGATTTGTAGATACGGATTATTACCTACTTACGGAAGAAAAGCGTGGAAATGAAGGAAAGAAGGTATTGGAGAAAAAGAGGGAAACGGTGCGGTGACAGGGAGGGGTATCTAAATTATGGATAGAAAAAAGAAGCAGGGTGTAGAGATTTCTTTCTTTGCAGCAGAATGTATGGAATTTCCAGATTTTGGGAAATTTTGTGGGGAATTAAGCTTGCCGGAGGCGGTGGAGGATTTTCGGAGAATCTGTAAAAATGGGAGATCTTATGGATCGTGCATTGGATTTGTGCTGAAGGATTCAGGGATCGGAGATTATTCTGGTATCGGTTGGCCGTTTTATCAGTGTGGGAAGATTGCAAAAGATGAAATTCAACTGGTGGCAGCTTATCAGAATTTACAGGATACAGTTATGGGAACACGTTTGGGCGAAACAGAATTATGACGATTACAGTGAAGTGAATTTAAAGTCGCCTTTCCAGTAGCAGGTGGCTTAGTATGGATGATCAACATATGGGAATCCAGAGTATGTACTTTATGTGCTTTGTTCTTATTTGGGCAGAAATTTATTTTCAGGATTGTTTGGGAACAGCCAGATGGTGTCGGTGGCAATGTCACAGCTTGGCAATGAACGAGGGCAGAAGTTCTGGTCGTGGTATGGGTTTGGAAGCTGGGAGGAATGGTGCGCCTGCTTTGTATCTTATCTTGGTATGCGGATCAGTCTGGATTGATTGCTAATGGAACAGCGCCAAGGTTTTCCTTGTGTTCCGATGGGATGAACTGGTTCCAGAGCAGGGGGAAGTGGCAGGGGAGTACTTACCAGCCGTCTGCCGGCTTGTTAGGAAATGGCATGGAACTTAGATATTCCATGTCATTTCTATGTTTCCGTTGGCAATCTTGATTACTTTGACAAATGCATCTAGCACTTTCTGTTTATCTTCAAAACTTGTTTCTTCCCATGTAGATACATGATTGAATATCATATTCAAAGTGTCCGAAGATTGATTAACAGTCATGGACAAGTTTTCTTCACTTAAAGCTCTGCGTTCTGCGTCAAGTTGTTCTACTTTTTCATTGATGTATCGCATAAGCACGCTATTTGCACCAGATACCTTTTCCACTAGATCGTCTATTTCTTTATCAATCTGTGCCAATCGGATTTTGTTTTCATTTAATTTTGGATTTGTCTGTGTTGCGTTTTGCTCATTCAATCCCTCAAATTCTGCAAGTTTACTTTTTATCTGTTTCAGTACATAATTTTCTAGTTCGTCTGCATAGATACGACTTCCAGTACCTGAACAGCCCATTCCTTTTGTTATATACTTGTAACTGCAATTCATATAACGAATAGACTTCCCGGTTTTCTTACTTACTCTTGATGGACTAATTTGCAATCCTTTTCCACAGTTGCCGCATTTGACTTTGCCAACCAGCCATGAACTCTTGCCTTTGTTGGTTGTAGCCATCTGACGACTGTTCATACAGCGAAGCCTACACTTTATCCATATATATGAAGGAACACGTCCCACATGCGGAGCAAGCACGACTTCTTTATCCTTGAAACTATTCCTGCTTTTATCTTTCGATACTGTACCTTGATACAGATAGCAGCCATTACCGCCTTCCCACAATTCCATAGGATTTGTGATGTTAGCACCTTGACTGTGAAAGAACTCATACAGGCTTAAATCTGCAATCGCATAAGATGAATTTGCAAGTATCGAACTAATCGAAGATACTGTCCAATATCCACCACGAAGTTTGGGAATGTCATGTTCTAATAGGTAATTACGAATATCACTGACTGAATATGGTTCTCCATTTTCTTTGACACCCTCTGCATACAACTGATAAATCAATTCTATCTGCTGCATTTCTTCTTCAATATGAAGATAAAAAGAAGTGCGGATACCGTCAATTACAATAGGCTCTAACTTAAATCCATAAGGAACACGACCACCCATGAAAAATCCTTTTTTATTTCTGGAATAGTAGGCGTCGGTTACACGCTTTTGGATTGTTTCTCGTTCCAACTGTGCAAACACGATACAGATGTTCAGCATGGCTCGTCCGATCGGTGTTGATGTATCGAACTTTTCTGTTGATGAAACAAATTCAACATCGTATTCTTGAAATACTTCCATCATATTGGCGAAGTCCAAGATAGAACGACTGATACGGTTCAGTTTATAGACTATTACACGTTTAATTCTTCCGGCACGAATATCTCTCATCATGCATTCAAAATCAGGGCGGTTTGTGTTCTTACCACTAAAGCCCTTATCTGTGTATGTCTGATACGGCTGACCGTGTGTTTCATACTTACAGAAGTCAAGCTGACTTTCTACGGATATACTGTCTTTTTTATCGACTGATTGACGCCCATATAAAGCGTCATAGCGAGCTATATTATACATCATTTATCAATTTCTCTATGATGTATAGAATGAGTACCTCGCCCACAATCTTATTATATCACGCATATTCTACACGTACAATCATAACTTTTGTGGGCAGGGGTACTTCTTGAAAATAGAATATAAATCATGTCCGATTTCTTTTTTTCGTGTTTCTTTCACTTCCTGCGACATCTTCGGTATCAAATGAGTAACTGTGAATTTCACATCGCCAAGCGTTACCTTTTCCTGCGTTTTTGAATATACTGTATGTTCCATACGACCAACTCCTTATATGAACAAAACAATATATCCTGTTTCTGCAAGTACCCTTGAGAGCAGACAGACGGCTTTGGAAAGCTCCGCTAGTATTTCAACTATTCCCATTCTTATGGGCAGAACCGCGCCATGCGGGTGTATCATTATCCTACTGTACAGGTCGTGGCAGAGTAGCTTTTCCAAAGGCTGTTCCCAGATCAATATATGGTTCGCTCACTTTCAATAAAAAGGTCATGGCGTATAAAATCTGATGGCTCACTGCACAGCAAACGTGCCTGTCTGCTTTATTCAGTTTTCAAAGAACAATCGGCTTGTCAGCCTATGAAAATCTATTGTTCCCAACAGACTTTCATAGAGTGATAAACCAATGAACAGGGTCGGAAAGAGAGAAGTGGTAAATCACACCCTGTTGATATCACTACTTGATTTCTACTTCATAGGCTTTTATCTTTTGTATCATGCATGACGCACAAGTCCTTTTAGTTCCAAATCAACCGCCATACACACATTCCCGTATTCGTCATACAGTTTTCGCATACAACAGGCAGATATGTAACTATCATAGAAATCAATGATTTTCTGAATTGCTTTTTCGTCGCCATTCGCTGCTGAAGAAATCAAGCGGTAGGGCGGACATTTTGAAACATCTTTTTCCATACACTTATTCTTCCTTTCCTAGAATTTCTTTCATCTGTTTTAAGGCATTCATTCTGCGAATGTACGAAGTTTTTCGATTAACATTCATCAATTCGCTTATCTCAACATCTGACATATCAAGAAAATAGAATAACAATATAGTGTTTCGTCTTTTTTCTGATAACTGATCTAACGTCGCATAAATCTTTATCGCATACACATGCTGTCATACCATAAACATCATAATCAGCAACATCTAAATCATATTCATCAAAGACAGGAAAGACTGAACCATAATTTCCGGCAATTCACAGAACAGAACTTCACGTTTATTTCTACGAGCTAAACTGCGTTCATAATTCTTAATTGTCTTGTCAATGACTTTCTTCATTAACGTTGCAAACTGTAAACGGATTGCGTCCTCAAAAGAAGTTGGTTTCATCATCACACCCCCCTGCATTGTGCAAAATTTTTCTCGTTAGGGGTGGGTTCTCTCATAGCCTTTCATTCCTTTACTTTTGAAAAAAGGGCAGCGCCTGTATTTAGGCAACTACCCTCATAAGAAAAAAGAAGCTGAATAAAATCAACTTCTTAAAAAAGCTATTTCGTTACAGCCTCTTTTCTATTAGAGAGGAAAATATAAAATTTATGATATAAATTTATGATATGCTTTTAATATTTTTTTGTATAGTTTTGAATCTAATTTAATTCCACTAATTGAGTTAATTGCAAATTCAATACCTTTATTTTTTATACATTTTTGAATTTCTAAAGCTTCTTTATCTTCTGGATTATCATAACAATAACCTAATGCTATAGCTTCAGACAGAGCATCAATAGCCAAATGATTCTCTTCTGCAACTTGTGCAATACCAACTAATCTATCATTATTTGATAGTTTTCTAATTGGATCTTTAGCTATACGATAAATTGTATCTTCCATTTCACCCTTTGCAACTGGAAATACTGTTAAACTATCCAATTGCTCTTTCGTTATTGGATAAACACTTAAAATAGTTGTATTAATTTCTTTACTGACATCATTCATTAAACTCTTAACTCTTTTATCTAAAATAGCATCATTCCAAATAGTATACCCATAATAATAACCAGCAAATGCCGATGTTGCATGAGGTCCATTAACAGAGAATACCTTTAAATCTTTTAATAATTCTAAATTATCAATAGGCTCCATCCATTCAACATCATCCACATCTATATTTAAAGGTTCTTGAATTAATAATGATAATACTGCTGTTGTCCTTATTTCCAAAGCTTTATTATTCTTAGCATCAGTACTTCTTCTAATAATAGAATCTCTTAATACAACATGAGTATCTAACCATTCAATATAGTCGTCGCTTTTAGATAAAGTCATTTCCTTATAAAATTCATTTATTAAATGATTCTTATTCGTTAAACAAACAATAGATAATAAGTGTTCTGGATCATTTTTAAAACGATATTCTAATCCTTTTTCCATATCTCTAAAAGCTTTTGAAAAATCTTCTGGATAAATAGGCATCATAATTAAATCAGCATTAGCAACAGCCTCGTCTGCCTCTTTATCATTCCAAGTATATGCCTTATAATTATCTACTTTATGCTCATCAATTCGATCAACCCTATGCACTGTCACTATATAAGATCCATATTTATTTAGATTTTCAACAACATCTTTATCATGATCTATAAAAATAATATTCCAATTTGCATTACTAAATGTTTCGCCAATAAAACCTTTTCCAAGCCTACCAGCTCCAATAATAACTAAACGTTTCATTTCTTTCTCCTATTCCATGTTTGCATGTCTTCCAAACATTGTATTTGAATCCATATGTTTTCTATCCATAAGCATTCTAATGATAATATCCATAAATAAACCCTCTGATTGTTCAAATAATGAACCCATAGGTTGAATGCTTACAACATCTCCCTGTCTTTTACTTTTTGGTGAAGGTGCTGGTATTTCTATAATAACATCAGCCAATTTTGCTACTGTACTTTTAGAATTTACAGTTATTAACACGATTTTTGCTCCTACTTCCTTAGCTTTTTCAGCATGATTAATAATACTTTTTGTTTCACCACTTCCACTACAAATCACTAATAATCCATCACTTTTAATATTAGGGGTACATGTTTCTCCAACAACATATGACTTTATGCCCATATGCATCAGGCGCATAGCAAATCCTTTTACTTGAAATCCACTACGTCCTGTACCAGCACAAAATATTTCTTCTGATTTTATAATATGGTCAATAAAATTTTCTGCACTTTCAATATTAACTTTTGTTAATGTTTGCGATAATTCATTTAATACCACATTAGCATACTCTACATTATTCACTATTTAAGTCTACCTTTCATTTCTCTTGCCATCTTTGCTCGATCTTTAGCATTGTTAATTGCTCCACCAACAACAATGATTTCAGCACCTTCGTTAACAATAGCATCTATAGTTTCTAATTTAACTCCACCTGCAACAGCAGCTTTTGCATTCTTAATGACATTATTAACAACATGCAATTCCTCTAACGGATTTTTTCCTGTACTTTGTACATCAAATGCTGTATGAACACAAATATAATCTATTCCTAATTTATCTAACTCAATTGTTCTTTCGACCAAGTTTTTTACTTCAATCATATCAGCCATGCACTTTTTTCCATATTTTTTGGCACTTCTAACAACGCCTTCAATAGTTGCATTATTACTTACACCAAGCACAGTAACAATATCTGCTCCTGCTTCAAAACATTTTGTTGCCTCGAATTCTCCTGCATCCATAATTTTACAGTCTGCTAATACTTCTAGCTGTGGATATTTTTCTTTTAAAGTTTTTACTGGTAACATTCCTTCTTCTATGATAAAAGGCGTTCCCACTTCAATAACTTCTATAGAATCCTTAATTTCATCCAATAATTGAATACACTCTTCTAATGATAATGTATCTAAAGCCACTTGTAATTTCATTTTTTTATCCTCTATTAACTCATTTTTATTTTAATTCAGATGCAACCTTTTGTTTTTCAATAGCTATTTCTGCATCATCTAATGGTTTCTTTAATAAGTTTGCAACAAGAGCAGTTACTAATGTTCCTACAATAATTGCAATGATATAAGCTATTTTCCCTTCAATAATTGGAAGAACAATTGGACCACCATGTGGTGCAAAATCAAGCACTCCAGCATATGCTGCAATAATTCCACCAATAGCTCCACCAATCATATTTGCTGGAATACAGTTTTTTGGATCTGCTACAGCTAGAGGAATTGCTCCTTCTGAAATACCAATTAGACCCATAAATAATGATGCTTTTCCTGCATCTTTTTCTGCTTTCGTATATTTATTTGGTGCTAATAGTGTTGCTAAACCTAATCCTAAAGGAGCTGTACAAATACCAACAGCACAAATTCCAAAGAATTCATAATGACCTTCTGCCATCATTGCAATAGAGAATGTACATGCTGTTTTATTAATAGGACCACCCATGTCAAACGTAACCATTGCCCCAATAATGATTCCCACAACTATTTTACTAGATGATGATAAACTAAATAGGAAACTATTCAAAGCATTCATCCCAATGCCAATTGGGTTTGCAAAAATATAGATATAACATAAACCAACAAGAATAGATGTTACAACCGGAATAACCAAAATCGGTACAACTGGCAATACCATCTTTGGCCACTTTATTTTTTTCATAGCCTTTACTAAGTATCCCATAATAAATCCTAAAATCAATGCTCCAATAAATCCTGTTTTAACAGCATTACCACCAATTGTAATTTCAGTATTACATAAATAACCAACTACAAATCCTGGAGCTAATGCAGGCTTCCCTGCAACTGCATAAGCAATATATCCACATAAAATAGGAATCATCAAGAATAATCCTGCACTACCTATTTCTTGAAGATGTAATAATATTTCATTTGTAACAACCATTCCTTGACCTTCAACAGCTGTACCTCCTAGGGCAATAGCACCAGCATAACAAATACCTCCAATAACAGTTAATGGAATCATATAAGAAATACCTGTCATTAAGTTGTTTTTTATCTTTTTAAAGTCAATCTTCATTTTTCTTTTCCCCCTTTCATTATTTAATAATTTCTTCACATTTTAGAATTGCTGCTAAAGGATTTTTAATCGCATCAGCGACATCCACCTCAACAATAGGTTTCCCTTCAAATCTGTCTAACCCTTCAGCAACACACCCTGTAGCCAATAAAACAACATCTGCGCTCTCTACATCATCCATATCAACTTCATTTTCAAATCCCATGGCCCCTTGGGTTTCAATTTTAATTTCATGACCCCTTTGTTTTGCTACACTGACCAATGCTTCAGCAGCCATATACGTATGAGCTATTCCTGTTGAACAAATTGATATTCCTACAATTTTCATTCTATAAATCCTCCTCTCTTTTTTTTAATATATTAAACAATTCTTCACTATCTTTAGCTTTTAAAACTTCATTTCTAAAATCATCATGCATTAAATCACGTGCCAAGTGTGATAATATTTTTAAATGATCAGTAGTACGATTCAAAGGAGAAACTCCAATCATAAAAATCATATTAACCTCATTATTATCCCATAACATTGATTCTGATAAAGTCATTACTGCAACAAAAGACTCCTTAACAGCACTGTCACTTCCATGAGGAATAGCGACTCCATATCCAATTGCAGTAGAAAATTCTTGTTCTCTTTTCTTTACAGCAGCTATATAACTCTCGCAAGAATCAAGTTTTCCAACTTCTTGAGCTTTATTAGCCAAATATTGAATCACTTCATCCTTTATCGAAAATTTCTCTCCTGTAAAAATTAATTTTTGATCAAACATCATCATTTCCTCCTTGTTGGTGGTTCGCTTATTAAAACTTCTACTTTACCTTTAATTTCAAAATCACTACTACTTGAAGTAACAATAAATGCATCGCCCATTTTAATAGAATCTTCTTTATCAGAAACTTTTACACTTCCACTGCCTGATAGAACTAAACATAATGAATATTGCTCATTTTGAATTTTTAAATTATCTTTTATAAAATATCTACTAATCTTAAAATACTGATTATCAATATAAAGAATAACTTTATTATTGCCTAACGTTTTTTCTTTAATAGCAACTCGCGGTTCTTTATGTGGTACATCCATGACTTCTAATGCCTTATCTAAATGAGTTTCTCTTGGATTTCCCTCTGCATCCACATTATCATAATCATATACTCTATAAGTGATATCACTACTTTGTTGAACCTCAGCCATTAATATATGACCTTCTCCACCATGTAATACTCCAGGAGGAGTATATACAAAATCTTCACTCTTAAGTGGTTTCCTTACAATAAGCTTATCCCACTCCTCATTGTTAGCCATTTTTCTAAACTCATCTTTTGTTTTGGCAGTATGACCTCTAACAAGTAGTGCATTATCATCAACATCAAGGTATAAGCAAAATTCTGCTTTACCTAAATCATTACAATATGCTTTCGCATAAGCATCATCAGGATGCACTTGAACAGATGCTGCTCCATTCAGTTCATTAATTTTTACTAATAATGGAAATCTTTCTTCTTCACTATTCGCAAATAATTCTTTGTGAGTTTCAAATACTTCCTTTAGATTTTTCCCTTTAAATTCTCCATTTTTAATAATACTTAATCCGTTATCATGAGCACTAATCGCCCAATACTCTCCAACCTTGCGGTTAGGATCATCACCAAGC
>ERZ1106963.3705-NODE-3705-length-12452-cov-26.132371_pt1 | contig 12452 bp, 8 predicted proteins | sample MGYA00403681_ERZ1106963 | MGnify/ENA primary metagenome ERZ1106963 (study PRJEB35170, sample SAMEA104062407) | human gut metagenome | biome: human gut; feature: human-associated habitat; material: faeces | place: Denmark | collected 2012-05-03 ...
GGGTGGTTTCTTTCATGGAAATGCAGCACACCAGCTCTGTCACTGCAAAAATTACAGCTACGATCAATGCCACCCAACGGAAGCCTGCGCGCTCGCTGTCGCCGCCAAGGGCTCCCACCAGCAGCATGGTGAACATGGCAATCAGGGCCGAACCAACGCCCGCACAGGTACGCCCCACCATGGAAAGGTTCTCCCGGTCTTTGGGCGTGCGGGTCACGGCCGGAATCATGGACCAGTAAGGAATATCCATCATGGTATAGGTAACGCCCCACAGGATGTACACCACGCTGAAGTAGACCATCAGCGCCGCTTCGTCCATTACCGGGGCGGCAAACAGGGCGTAGAGTACCAGCGCATTGAGCAGCGTGCCGGAAAAGATCCACGGACGGAAACGCCCCCAGCGAGTACGGGTCTTTGCCACCAGAACGCCCATAAAGGGGTCGTTGAAGGCATCGAAGAATCGGGCTGCCATGAGCACCAGTCCCACAAAGCTTGCCGAAAGTCCCAACACATCCTGATAATAATACATGACGTAGGAAGCCGACAAGGCATACACCATATCCTTGCCCACGGCACCAATGCCGAACGCAGTTTTCTGTTTCAGGGTCAGTTCCATACAGCATCCTCCTTTTCAATGGTGAACCGCAGCACAACGGGCTGGGTCTGCGGTGCAGAAACGGTCAGCACGGCTTCTCCGGCATTGCCCACGGTGCGCAGATAGGTGCCGGTCATGCCGCCTTCTGCCACGGCGGTCTGCGGGCCCACAAGGGCGGCGCTGCCCTCCACCGTAAACTGCACCGGGAACTGTGCGTAGGGGGCTGGGGTGCCGTTCTCGTCCAGAATGCGCACCCGCACAGCCGCCATATCGTAAGTATCTTTTTCCCGAAGAGCCGTCCGGCTGGACTCGACTTCCAAGTGCAGCTTTGCGCTGGGGCAAAGGGTCACGCTGCGCACCACGTTGCCGTCCTGTACAGCATCGAACCGCCAGCGGGTGGCTTCGCCGCCCCAGTTGCCCACATATTTGCCGTAAAGCGCCACGCCGTCCGCAAAGGTCATTTTGTAGCGCAGCATACACCAGCCGAATTTGACTTTGTAGGCCAGCGGCAGTCCTGCCAAGCCGTATTTCCCGGCAGCCAGCAGGCAATCCCGCACAGCGGCTGCCTTGGAGGGAGAAAAGTGTTCCTGCGTTTCCAGCAGCTCGCCGATGGTATCGTCCATCACAAAGGGCGGGTGGGGCAGCGCCGTCCACTCGCTTTGGTGCAGGGCGGTGACAAACACATCGTTTTTGTACAGCCTGACCTGCTGGGCATTGCTGAAAACATAGGCTGTGCCCAGCTGCCCGGCGGGGTTATCGCCGATGTCCATGGAGGAGCTGACCGCCAGCACCGGGTCAGCGTTACCCTGACTGGCATAGACCGCCGCCGCCAATTTGGGGTTGCGGAAGCTGTCCAGCACGCCGTGGTAGCAGATGCGGTCCCCGGAGCCAAAGTCCTTGTGGGTCTGGTAGTCGAACATACACCAGCCAAAGCACCCGGCGTGCTCTCCGCTGGCATAGGCGGCGTTCTGAACCCGAACGTGCCGCAGGGCGTGTTCCTGCCGGTGCGGACCATCGTCAAAGGCTTTGGTGGGGTACATGTGACCGTTGCACTCCGAGATGAGCAGCGCCTTGCCCATATCCGGGGTCACATCCTTTTTGGGCTTTGCACCGGGCGTTACGCCGTTGTGGGAAAAATCGTTGTAGGCATAGACGTCCTCCAGCAGATGGCTTTTTTCCAGATACCGCACGCCGGAGGTGGCGCGGCTTGGGTCCAGCTGATGGGCGATTTGATTGGTGCGGGTGTAGAAGGCATCGTCATCCACGCTCTCGTTGATGCGCACGCCCCACAGGATGATGCTGGGGTGATTGCGGTTCTGCAAGAGCATCTCCTGCAGCATCTCGCAGGCGGCGTCCTTCCAGTTGTCGTCCCCGATGTGCTGCCAGCCCGGCAATTCAGTGAACACCAGCAGACCCCGTCGGTCGCACTCGTCCAGAAAATACTGGCTTTGGGGGTAGTGGCTGGTGCGCACGGCGGTGCAGTGCAGCTCCTCCTGCAAAATGCGGGCATCCTCCCGCTGCAGGCTTTCCGGTGCGGCGTAGCCGATGTAAGGGTAGCTCTGGTGTCGGTTCAGACCCCGCAGAAAGGTCTTTTTGCCGTTGAGGTAGAAGCCATCCGCCCGGAACTCTGCGGTGCGGAAGCCAAACGTCACCTGTTTGCGGTCGATGGCTTGTCCGGCTGCGTTCAAAAGCTCTGCCACGGCATGATGCAAAACCGGATGCTCTGTATCCCACGGCTGTGCGTCCGGGGCAGAAAGCTGGATCTTTCCGGTTTCTGCTGCCTGTGCGGTCTGCTCTGCCAGCAGGGCGCCGTCTGCGGTCTCCAGCCGGATGCGGACCGCTGCGGCTGCGGGCGTAAGCTCTGCCGTCCACTGCACCACGGCGTCATGCAGGGTGGGCGTGTAGACGAACAGATCGTTCAGGCGGCTTTCGGCGGTCGCTTCCAGCCAGACCTCCCGGTACAGCCCACCGTAGGTCAGGTAGTCGATGACAAAGCCAAAGGGCGGGATAGCAGGGTCCTCCCGGGTGTCCAGCTGCACGGTCAGCAGGTTTTCGCCCTCCCGGTCCACAAGGTTGGTGATTTCCACCGTAAAGCCAGTATAGCCACCCCGGTGCTGCCCGGCAACCCTGCCGTTGACCCGCACCACCGCCTGATGAGCGGCTCCGTCAAAACGGACAAACAGCCGGGGCGCAGCCTGCACCGGCGGCACCCGGAATCGTTTGCGGTAGCCGCAGACCATCTCGTAATCGGCGGGGGTGGCATAGTGCAGCGGCACCTCCCGGCAGGTATGGGGCAAGCGGACGGCTTGTTGTTTTGGTACAGGCAGCCCCTTGCCAAAGGCTTCCGTCCAGTGTCGTGTAAACTCCCAGTCCTCGCAAAAGCTGTGTTTCATCGGGGCAGCACTCCTTCCAGTAGAATCGAGATCATTTCCTCCAGTACAGCCACATACTGCACCCCGCTTTCTGCCAAACTGCGGTCTGCCAGAAAGCTCTCAATGGACGCGGTGATCATCTGCCGCAGCACCGGCAGGGACACCGGACGCATGACCCCTTCGGCCACAGCCTGCTCCAGCAGCGCCATGGTGGGCTCCCAGCCGTTTTCCAGCTGACTGCGCACCCGCGCTGCCACCACCGGGTATTTCTCGTCCAGTTCCTTCATCTGCTGCAGATCCAGCGCGGCATACTCATCCGGCATAACAATGATGACTGCCCGGAGTTTTTCCTGCAAAGTACCGCTGCCTGCCAGAATTTCCTGCTTGCAGCGGTGGATGTCCGCAAAGGCGTGGTCTACCATGTCCAGCAGAAGAGCTTCCTTGGAGGGGTAAACGGTGTAGATGGTCTTTTTGCTGATGTGCAGCAGCTCTGCCACCTGCTGCATGGTGAAATGCAGCCCCTGTTGACGGAACAACTGCATCGCCTGCGTGCGCACCAGCGCATCGAGCTTTTCCTGCATGAGCATCCTCCTTCTGGAAACCGAAGTTTTCTTTCCGGTTTCCATTCTAGTACGGAAACCCACGCAAATCAAGTGGTTTCCGCATTTTCTGCGTTTTGGCGAAGAATCAGAGAAAAATTGCAGCAAAGTGACAGTCACCCGCCCGTCTGGTTTTCAGGCGGGTATTTTCTTTTGCCGGAATATGGTGTTTCTACTTTTATCGTGGTACAATATCTTAAAGACTTTTTGATTTTGGAGGGAGCAGCTATGATCGATCATGCAAAGCTGGAGCCTGTTTTGCGCGGATACCAGGCCTATTTTTCGCAGCACTGGCTTCATGGAGAAGATTTCAAATGGGAAGCTGCACAACAATTCCACGACCACTGGAATATTGACGCGGCAGATTTTGGCGGAATGTTCAAGGAAGCCACTGCAAAGGTCTTTTCGCTTCTGGACACCGGCTATGCCTATCCCCGCGCGATGATCCTAGATTTCGCAGCAGCAGACTGTGAGGCCACCCGCACTATGTTCCGCAGTCTGTTTGATGAATCCATCGAGCTTTCTCAGCGCATCGCCGCATTTCAAGCTGCTGCCGAATCCCTGCGCATAAAATACAACGACGGCAGCTGGAACAACCACTACCAGAACACCAGTGCTGTCAGCGTCTATCTGTGGCTTCAGTTCCCGGATAAATATTATGCCTATCGGTATGCCGTATCCCGTGATATCGCAAAAGAATTAAACTTTGACGCACCACCCAAACGGGATGGTTCTATCGACTCTCTGCTGAACAGCTATCGTCTTTATGATGAACTGCGGACGGCGCTGAGCCAAAATACTGCCGTCACCCAGATGATCCGCAGCGCCATTGATGCAGCCCCTTCCGGGAAATACTGGCCCGACACACACTGGAATATTGCTGCCATTGATCTGGGCTTTTATCTGAGCCGCTATTATCTTCAGGAACAGACAGTCGCTCAGAAGGAATCCGAGTGGTTTCCCAGCAAAGCAGACTATGATCCGGGCATTACTACAGAGCAGTGGATCAGTCTGCTGAACGACCCGTCTGTCTTTACACAGAATGCGCTCCGCATTATGAAATGTATGCTGGATTATGGTGGTCAAGCCACCTGCAAGCAGCTTGCGATCAAGTACGGTGAAGCTGCCGGCTTCTACAATATGGGTTCTTCCAGCCTTGCACGAAGGGTCGTTGAAAAGACAAATTGTCCCCTCATGCCGCGCGACAGCGAAAACTCCCGCTGGTGGCCGGTTCTGTATACCGGCAAAAGCGCAGATTCCAAAGAAGACGGCTCTTATATTTGGCGTTTGCGGGATGAGCTTATTCAAGCCCTGAAAAAAACTGACCTTTCTCATATTCCCCTTTATGCCGTTTCTTCTGAAAAAGACTCTACTTCTCCCCGCCACTACTGGTGGCTGACCGCAAGTCCAAAAATCTGGCAGTTTTCCGATCTCAAAGTCGGTGAAGAACAATCGTATACATTATACAACGAAAGCGGTCATAAGCGGCGGATCTTTCAGAACATTCTGGATGCTAAGGCAGGTGATCCCGTCATCTGCTACGAGGCCAACCCCGTTAAAAAAGTAGTTGCTCTTGCAAAAATCACACAAGAAAATAACGGAAAAGAACTTTATTTTGAAAAGATCGAAAATCTAATATCCCCCATTGAATACTCCACTCTGAAAGATTGTCCGGAACTGGAAAAGATGGAGTTTTTTGTACAACAGAATGGAAGCCTGTTCAAGCTTTCGGAAGGGGAATACAACTTTATTCTGGACCTCATCCGGGAAGAAAATCCAGCACCTGTCCGTTCGATAGCATCGAACGCTTATACAAAATCAGATTTTCTGAACAGCGTATTTCTGAGCGAACCGCGCTATGACGTTTTGGTCTCTCTACTGCGCCGTAAAAAGAACGTTATTCTGCAAGGCGCACCCGGCGTTGGAAAGACCTACGCCGCCAAACGGCTGGCGTACTCCATGATGGGCCAAGCCGATTCTTCCCGGGTGGAGTTCGTACAGTTCCATCAGAATTACTCTTACGAGGATTTCATGCTGGGCTACCGGCCGGATGGCTCCGGCTTCAAACTGACCGAGGGTGTATTTTACCGCTTCTGCCAGAAGGCATCCAACGACCCTGACCGGGAGTACTTTTTCCTCATCGATGAGATCAACCGGGGCAACCTGAGCAAGATCTTCGGCGAACTGATGATGCTGATTGAAAGCGACCACCGGGGTGAAAAGATCACGCTGGCCTATAATGGGATGCCCTTCTATGTCCCGGAAAATCTCTACATCATTGGCATGATGAATACTGCCGACCGGAGTCTCGCTATGATCGACTATGCGCTGCGCAGACGGTTCAGTTTCTTTGAAATGGAACCGGCGTTCACCTCCGAGGGATTCCAGAACTATCAATCTGCGCTTGACAACGAAACCTTCAATGCTCTGGTGGAACAGGTCAAGGCATTGAACCGGGAGATCACTGCAGATGCCTCCCTTGGTTCCGGCTTCCGTATTGGTCACAGCTACTTCTGTCTGGCCGACCCTGCCGCCTGCACCGCTGATTGGATGCGCTCTGTGGTGGAATTTGACCTTCTCCCTACGCTGGCAGAATACTGGTTCGATGCGCCCGACAAGCTGCATCGTTGGGAAGAAAATCTGCGTGGTGTTTTCAATGACGACTGACAAAGGGATCTTTATCCAGAACATCTACTATATGCTCTCCTACGCCTATCAGGTGCTGCAGCAGCAGGATTATCAGTGCATTGCCTCGGAAAAGTTTGAGCACATCGACGATTTGTTTGCCGCTATCCTTGCAAAGGGCGTTTCCCGGCAGCTGAAGCAGGGGCTTTATCGGGAATATGTTTCCCGAAGTGAGACCCGGTCGGTTTTGCGGGGAAAGCTGGATCTTCCGCAGACCATTAAGGCCCGCATCCAGCATAAGCCCCAGGTCGCCTGTACCTTTGACGAGCTTTCGGAGGACAACCTGTATAACCAGATCCTGAAAACCACTCTGCAAGTGCTGCTTCGGGACGAGAATGTTTCTGCTGCGCGCAAAGTGGAATTGAAGAAAGTGCTTCTGTTTCTGGACACGGTTTCTGTCCTGCTTCCCTCTCAAATCCCATGGAAGCAGTTACATTATCAGCGGAGCAATCAGAATTACGAGATGCTACTGAATCTCTGCTATTTCGTGCTGCACGATATGCTGCAGACCACCGAAAACGGCAGCTATAAAATGACAGCATTTTCGGATGAACGCATGGCAAAGCTGTACGAGCGCTTTATTCTGGAATATTACCGAAAGCACCACACCTATCTTACCGAAGTTAAAGCTGCACAGGTCAAATGGGATCTTGTAGGAGAGCACGATGCTGCCATGCTGCGGTTTCTCCCCGCCATGCAAACCGATATTTTTCTGCGTTTCCATGAAAAAATTCTAATTTTGGATGCCAAGTATTACAGCCAGACATTGCAACAGCAGTTCCATAAAGAGACCCTGCATTCTGCCAACCTCTACCAGATCTACACCTACGTCAAAAATCAGGACGCTGCCCATACCGGAAACGTTTCTGGGCTGCTGGTCTACGCCAAAACGCAGGAAGCCATCACGCCGAATTGTCTCTTCAACTTGGGCGGCAACCAGATCGGTGCACGCACCTTGGATCTCAATCAGGATTTCCGGCAGATCACCGCACAACTGGATGGAATTGCCCAGCAATTTTTCGGGAAGCATCCTCAGCATCCGCTTTGATCTTTTCCATGTCGATTTATCCACCCCTCCTGATTTTCAAACGGGCATTTTATTTTGCCGCAATTTTGAGAATTATGATAAACTGCCCCCGAAGCAGCGCGGTCTTACGCGATCTGCTTCGGGGGCAGTCTGTTTTTGTTTTATGATAAGGTTACTGCTTTGCGCTTTCCGGGGCGACCTCAAAGTCGATCTTGCCCAGGTTGACGTCTGCGCGCACGATGGTGATCATCATGGTATCGCCCAGATTCCAGTTCTTACCGGAAACGGGGTCGGAAAGGCGCACGCCCTCGGTAAGCATGGTGCCGGTAGCGGTCAGGCTGGAAGCGGGCACAAAGCCCTCCACGCCGTTTTCCAGTTCGATGAACAGGCCGCGCTGGGTCACGCCGGAGATGCGGCCCTCGTAGCACTCGCCCAGATGGCGGCGTGCATACTCGGCCTTATAGCAGTCCTCGGCCTTGCGCTCGATCTGCATGGCGATGACTTCGCGCTCGCTGGCCTGCTTGCTGACGTCCTCGGCAAACTCGCTGTAACGCAGGATCATGGTGTCCTTGTCCGTGCCCTTGAGCTGGGCGGTCATGATACGGTGGATGGCCAAGTCCGGGTAGCGGCGGATGGGGCTGGTGAAGTGGGCATAGTCCTGCAACACCAGACCGTAGTGTCCCTTGGGTTTTTCCTCGTACACAGCCTTAGACATGCAGCGCAGCATACCGACATTGATGATCTGCTCGTAGGCAGTGCCGCGCACGCCCTCCAGAATAGCGCTCAGCTCCTTGGGGGTGGGCACATCCTTGGCAAAGTGGTCGTTGACGCCGCAGGCCTGCAGCAGACCGTGCAGACGTTCCAGCTTTTCAGCGTTGGGCTCCTCGTGCACACGGTACACAAAGGGGATCTGCTTCACGCGGGCAAAGTGGGCAGCGCACTGGTTTGCCAGCAGCATAAATTCCTCGATCATGGCCTCGCTCTCGCCGGAGGTGCGCTTTTTCACGTCGATGCAGTGACCGTCCTCGTCCAGGATCAGCTTTACCTCGCCGCTCTCGATATCCATGCAGCCGCGCTCCTTGCGCAGACGGGCACGGTGACCGTACAGCTCCTTCATGGCGGGCAGCTGCGCCAGCACCTCATGGTACTTACCGGTCAATTCGTCATCGGTGCTGCCGGCCAGCAGTGCGTTGATCTCGGAATACACGCCCTTGACCCGGCTGCGGATGACGGACTTGACAAAGCGGTAGTCGGTCAGGTTGCCGTCCTTATCCAGCCGCATCAGGCAGGAGAAAGCCAGCCGCAGCACGCCCTCGTTCAAGCTGCAGATACCGTTGGACAGCTGCTTGGGCAGCATGGGCACCACCTGATCGGCGTAGTAGACGCTGGTAGCGCGGTTAAAGGCCTCGTTGTCCAGCTCGGAGCCGGGCTTGACGTAGTTGGAAACATCCGCAATGTGCACGCCCAGCTCAAAGCCGCCGTCCGGGGTCTTGGTCAGACTGATAGCATCGTCGATGTCCTTGGTCTCGGCGCTGTCGATGGTAAAGATGGGCAGGGCGCGCAAGTCCATACGGCCCTCGCAGTCCGCAGCGGATACCTCGGCGTTGTCCAGTTTTTTGGCCTCGTCCCGCACCTTGTCCGGGAAGCGGTTGCGGATATCCTGTGCGTAGAGCAGTGCCTTTGCGCAGCGCTTGGCCTCGTCGCAGCTGCCAAAGCGCATGGCAACACCTACGCGGTGATCCTCCTGACGGTTGCCGCGCAGCAAAATCTCCACTGCCACCTTGTCGCCGTCCTTGGCACTACCTTCGCAGTCCCGCATGACCTGCATGGAGATGGCAGGGCAATCGTCCGGCACGAACTTCAGGCGGCCCTCCATGCGGTGCATGGTGCCCACCAGAGAATTTTTCTCTTCCAGAACAGCAAGGATCTCGCCTTCATCACTGCCCTCTACCCGGGGATGTGCAAACTTTTCCACCAGCACCTTGTCGCCGGGCATTGCGCCGCGGGTGAACCGGCCGGGGATAAAGATATCGCTGGTGCCGTCCTCCAGCATGACGAAGGCAAAATTCTTGCCCAGCTTTACCACCTTGCACAGCAGTGCCTTATCGGCACGGCCGCTGCGCACGGTGAAGAACACGCCCTGCCGCTGGCAGATGACAGCCTCGTGCACCAGCTGGTCCACAGCCTCCATCACCTTGCGGTCTGCACCGCGATCCCCGCCGAACTTATTCTTCAGATCTTTTACGGTGCACGGCTGATTCTGGATCGCGTGCTCAATTTTATCGCGCATTGCCATAAAATATTTTCTCCTTCACTTCCGTGGCTGTGCATCTCCTGCGGAGCACAGCCCTGCCTTGGGACGGGCACTCTTCCCCTGTCCCCTCTTTGCGGCAGCCCGCAGAACCGGCTGCCCACACTTTTTTCCGCACAGAAAAACAGCCCCGTCCGTTCACGGGGCTGCAACGCTTTCTCAGCCTGCCAGACGGCCTGCAAACAGGCAAGCCAGAATAGCGACCACAAAGAACACCACGCCTGCAATGCGGGTGACCTTGGCCAGCATCTGGTCTGCCGGGGTCAGACGTGCATTGTTGGCACCGCCCACGCTGCCGTTGATGGCACCAGACAGACCCTGACCGTGGGTGTGCTGCATGAGGGTGAGGAAAACGATGACCAGCGAAGCCACCAGCAGAATGGCACCGCCAACAATTTCGATAACAGACATGAATCGTAACGCTCCTTTTATTTGTAAATACGAAAAACTACGCAAAAATACAACTATATAATAACATAACAAAGCCAAAATTGCAAGTAGAATCCACGCATTTATCCCGTTGCTTCCAGCGCGTTGCAGACCTGCGCAAAGATATCCGCACCGGAGTACGCGGTGTGGATCGCACCGTCCTGCAATACCACAATGGTATAGCGGGGCTTTTCTGCCGGCCAGAACCCCGCAAACCACAGGTTGCAGCGCTCGGCGCCCTCCGGTGTGAACTGCCCGGTCTGGGCGGTGCCGGTCTTACCGCCCGCCCCACCGGAAAGCCCGGCGGCATCCTGCGCGGTGCCCTGCTGCACCACCTGTACCAGCATGGCGCGCAAAAGCGCTGCGCTCTGTGCCGGAATCACCCGCCGTCCCCGAGGGTGGCTGAGGTTTTCCACCGGCCGTCCTGTGGTCTCGTCCAGCGTGGCTTGCAGCACATAGGGAGCGCGGTATACGCCGTCCGCTGCAAGGGTGTTGAACAGCGCCGCCACCTGCATAGGTGTTGCCAGCAGACTGCCCTGCCCAAAGCTGAAATTAGCCAGCTGCCCGCTTTGCGCTAACTCCTGCGGGGCGGGCAGCTGACCAGCCTCGGCGGCAAGCCCTTCTGCCAGCGGCAGGCTCTGCCCAAAGCCGAAAGCCTTGGCGGCATCCAGCAAGCTTTCTGCGCCCAGCTGCTGCCCCAGACGGATAAAATAGCCGTTGCAGCTTTTTTCCAGCGCGGCAGCAAGGTCAACCTGCCCGTGCGGCACCCCGCCCGCGCAGCGAAAAATTTGTCCATCCACTACCACTGCGCCGGTGCACTCGAAAACCGGCTGCAAGCCCGCTTCCAGTGCAGCCGCCGCCAGCACCGGCTTGAACACTGACCCCACCGCGTAGCATTGCAGCGCCCGATCCAAAAAAGGGCTGTTCTCTGCCTGTAAGCTGTCGGCCAGGTGCTCCGGGTCATAGCCCGGCACACTGACGCTGGCGCGCACCGCCGCTGTGGCGGTATCCAACACCAGAATGCAGCCGCTCGTCATGGTATTCGCTGCCACTGCCTCCACCGCCCGCTGCACCGGACGGGAGATGGTCAGCTGGACGCCTAACGCCCCGCTGTCGGCTTGCAAAAGCTTGGGCGTCTCTCCGGTGCGCAGCGTGCCCTGCGCCGTCACGGCGCAGACAAGACTGCTGTTCTCCCCTGTGTCGGAAAGTACGCCGTCCAATGCCTTTTCCAGCCCGGCAGCGCCATGACCCGTGCTATCCAGATAGCCCAGCAGATGCTGACACAGCGGCACTGCGGCATACCGCCGGGCGGTGAGGTAACCGGTCAGACCAAGACGAGTGGGGTCGCAGTTCACCTCCAGCAAAAACGGGGCGGCGCGGCTGCGGCTACGGTACAAAAGCGCCTGTCCGGCGGCATCGGTACAGGCATACAGCCGGTCGTAGTTTCCCTGCCCGGGAAAGCACACCACCTGCCAGCGCTCCTCAAGACCGGTGAGCAGCCGCCCCTGCGCATCATAAAAGTTGCCCCGCCGGGCGGGCAGCTGCAAGGTGACCGTGCTCTGCGCCGCCGCCCGCGCAGCATAGGCGGGGTGCAGCGCCAGCAGATACAACCGACACAGCACCACCGCAAACCCCAGCAGCAAGGCGGCATACACCGCTAATACCCGTTTGCCGGACATGAAGCCACCACCTTTCCGTTGCTGTTAGGGTGGGCAGCAGGGGTGCGGGGTATACATTTTATACTATCCCGGTACGGTTTTCTCAACTACTAAACAGAGGAGAAAAAATAAGCAGCAAAAAAATCCCCACTATTATCAAAAGAATCTTTCTGCTTGCCTCATCAAATTCCCGTTCTCTTCGATGTTCTCTTGCCTGTTTTTTTGCAGCCTTTTCCTTTTCTGCTTTTCGTCTTTCATACTCTTCTGTTTCCATTTGAAGATGTTTCAGCTTGATTTGGCGTTCCGTTTCGGCTTCAATGATCCGGGCTTCGTCCACAATATGATGCTCCACTCTGGAATCGATCAAGTCGATCTTAGTTCCACAGTATTCACAAAACATAAATGTTCGATTTTCAGCTTTAATGTTCAAATCTGCACCGCAGCAAGGACATTTCATTATCCGTGACATACTACTTCCCTCCTCGTCTTTTTCATGAAAATAGCACAAGGACGCTATTCTGTCAAGCATTTAACAAGTCCGTATGGTAAACACATCTTTCGGTCATGTACTATATACTCTGATTATTTCATGTTATCACCGACCGATTCCGCGTCAACAAAAAGCACAGAGTAAAACAAAATCGGCACCCACTTTTCAGCGAGTGCCGGTTTGCTTATCCTATCACGCTCTTCAATTTTGGGCGTAAATCCGCTTTTGCGTGCTCCAAAAATCAAGGATTCATGCGGTTTTTAGGCAGTTATTAGTACATGCCGCC
>ERZ1106963.3706-NODE-3706-length-12450-cov-9.896168_pt1 | contig 12450 bp, 7 predicted proteins | sample MGYA00403681_ERZ1106963 | MGnify/ENA primary metagenome ERZ1106963 (study PRJEB35170, sample SAMEA104062407) | human gut metagenome | biome: human gut; feature: human-associated habitat; material: faeces | place: Denmark | collected 2012-05-03 ...
TCTGCTCGCCGCGTCCGTTCTGATATAAAAATCGCAGCGCGCATCGCTCGGCAAAGGCGCTCCAAACCGCATCGACGGTGGGAGAGCGGCTGATCGGCGCCTCGTCTACCGTCGTCCTGCCGGTGAGATAGGCAATCTTGGAGCGAATATCGGCAAGCGGTGCGGCAAAAGTGGATGAGCCGGCCGCTAGTGTCTGGTCGATGGCGTTGAGCAGGATATCGGCGTCGTCTGCGGTGATGAGGCCGCCTGCAGCAAACGTGTGCTCGCGGTCGATTGTCCACGAGCTTTCCTCGGTCTCCTGCGCGCCGGTGGGGCGAACCTCCTTGATTAAGATGCCGCGTTCGAGCAGCTTGTCACGATCGCGTCGAAACTTGCGCTTATCCGAGTCGATATTGCCCGAGCCATATCCCAGGTCAGAATCCAAGACGATCTGCTCGGTCGTCAGCGGTTCGGGGGAGCTATTGAGCACAAAGAAAAGATTGAGGATGCGCTGAGCCGTTTTATCGAAACTGGGCTCCGAATTTCCCTTTTTAATTGTCTCGGTCGTGTCGCTTGCCGTCATAGAGTCCTCGCATGAGAAGGTGGTTTGCTGCCATGATTTTAGTCCGATATGGAGATTAGGCTATATCCTTGTCCGCTCGGGGCGTTAAGATGGCCCGAATTCGGTCGTTTGCGCTCGCTCGGGGTATACTTTCGACTATATACGGTTCTAATGTGCATGCATTGGGCCTATTTGTCGGATTATGGATGTGGAGCGCACATGGCGAACACCCAGAACTATATTAACCACCTGCTGCAGAACACCGGCATTACGCCGGCATGCAGCGAAGAAGAGCGCTTGGCTGCCGAAGATATCGCTCAGATCTTCCGCAACCACGGCTTTGACCCCGAGGTTCAGGAGTTCAATGCCCCGGCGCCCAGTAGGTTGGCATTTGCCGTTACCGGTATTCTTGCGTTTGCCGGCGCCCTGCTGATGGGCATCGGCGGCGGTATCGGCTTGGTCGGCACCTTGCTGGCCATTGTCGGCGCCGTTCTTTACGTGCTCGAGCGCACGGGCCACCCCGTGGTTTCGCGCCTGGGCAAGACGGGCGTGAGCCAAAATGTCATCGCCTACCACAAGGCCTCGGGCCCGCTCGCGTCCCCGCGTAACCGCCCGGTGGTCGTTGTCGCACACTACGACTCTCCCCGTGCTGAGCTGCTCGCCCGCGAGCCTTATGCTTCGTATCGTGCACTCATCGCCAAGCTGTTGCCCGTTGCCACGGTTGCCCCCGCTGCCGTTGCCATCCTGCGTATTCTGCCGCTCCCCGGCGCGCTCAAGGTTCTGCTGTGGATTGTCGCGATCCTCGCTTCCCTCGTTGCACTCGCCAACGCGGTAAACATCATCTCTAACCGCCACATTCTTCCCTATACGTCTGGCGCGGTGTGCAACAAGTCTTCTGTCGCCGCTATGCTCGGCGTTATGGACAACGTTGCTCCCTTCCAGGGCGAAAACGAGTTTCCCGACGATGTTCCGTTCGATACCTATTTTGGGGAGCAGAAGCGTCGTGCCGAGGAAATGGCGCGCGCAGCGGCGGAATATGCCGCGGCCCAGCAGCAAAACGACTACGGCAACACCATCGAGTATGAAGAGCCTACCTACGCCGAGGACGAATTCGGTCAGCCGATTGCTCCCGACGCTCAGACCGAGCCCGAACAGGGCGAGGCTTTCGACGAGCAAATCGAGGGCTTTGAGGGTGCGTCTGCCGACGAGACGCTGATCGGCGCTATCGTGCCTGAGGATCAGAATCAGGCTGCCCAAGCCGAAGAGTTCAATGACGAGGTTCCCGCTGCCGAGCCGGCGGAGGAGTCTGCCGAGCCCGAGCCCAAGCTCTATCGCAACGCCGCCGGCAACATCCGCTTTGGTTCGGATGCCATCCGTGCGCTCGGAATGCTTCCCGAGTCCTGCACGCTCGATTACGAGGAGGGCGAGGAGCCAACGTTTGAGCCCGAGCCTGCCCCCGTCGTGGCTGCGCCTGCGCCCGTTGTCGCTGCGGATGATGAGTCTGCCGCGGTTACCGCTGCCGTTGCCGATCCCGAGGCGGTGTCCGCGTTCGATCCCGCGGCAGGACTGGACATTTTGGCTCCCGCCGCACCGGCGCAAGACGTTGCGGACGAGTCTGACGACGATTACGTTGAACAACCGAGGCGCGTGTCTTACGAGAGCGATACTGATTTCTCGGCCGAGATTCCCGCGGCAACGCCGCATGCCGACATTGCATCCGCGTTCTCGTCGATTGGCGCCAGCGCTTCCAACTTCTTTAAGGGTGCGTTTGCAAAGGGCAAGAAATTTGTCGACGATTTCGAGGAGAAGCGCGCTGCCGCACGCGAGGCTGCCGAGCAGGAGGCTATCGCTCAGCAGCAGGCAGCCGAGGCGGCACGTGAGCTCGCGGCGCAAGAGTTCGAGCAGAACGAGGCTATGCAGTCCGCGCCCGTCGAAGCCGCCGAAGCTACAACGTCCTTTGAGTCCCAGCAACCGGCGTCCGCGGATGTTGTTGAAGCGACGACGTCTTTCGAGGCTCAGCAGCACGTCGATAGCACCATGTCGTTTGATGCCGCGCAGTTCGATTCCACGATAACGTTTGAAAAACAGGGCACCGCGATTGCCGAGCCCCTTCCTGTTTCCGATGAGCAGGGCGACGCGGCAGACGATGACGAGCCTGTTGATGCTGCCGAAATCCAAGATGCCGCCGAGGACGAGTCCGTCGAGGCCAACTCTGGCGAAGAGCAATACGCGGCAGCCGAGCAAGATGATTCGACCGAGGTCGAGCAGGAGGAAGTGCCTGCGGTTTCCGAGACTCCCGAGACGGATGAGTCGAGGCCTTATTCCACGCAGATTTTCACCATGCCGACCCCGAGTGGTTCCGGTGCCACGGTTGCCAATGTCGCTCCCACCCAGGACGAAACGGTCGATTCCCTTATGGCCCAGATTTCCTCCCAGGCATCACCGCGCCCGCAGATGAATGTTCCCGATCCGGCGTCGGCACCGTCGCCTGCACCTTCCTCGTCTCCGCTGGCTTCGGTCCCCGATCCGTCGCTGCCGTCTATGAAGCAGGCAAACGTTGCGTCTCGCACGTCGCTGTTCGACCTTCCCGACCCCTCCGCACAGGTCAATGATCCCTTTGCTACTGCCCAGGGCCCCGAACCCACATCGGCACCCGTTGCGCCTCCTATGCCCGTTGCGTCGGGCGCACAGCCGATCGAGACCATTTCGGCTCCCGCCCCGGCGGCACCCAAGTCTCGTAAGCGCGGCCTGGGTGGTCTGTTCGGCCGTAAAAAGAAAAACGAGCAGGACAGCATGAGTGACTGGCTGGGCGTCGAAGACGATTACGATGCCAAGAAGTCCGGTCGCGGTATCGGTTCGTGGGATAACTTCGAGGACGATAACGATGGCTGGAAGGGTGGCGCTACGTCTTCCGATGGCGCTTCTTCCGAAGATATGCTCTCGGCTGTCGCCTCTATGGGCGATGATGAGCTGCTCGGTCACGATATCTGGTTTGTGGCAACGGGCGCCTCGGATTGTGATGGCGCTGGCATGAAGGCCTTCTTGGCTTCGCATCGCGATAAGCTCCGCGGCGTATTCTTTATCAATCTTGAATCCGTCGGCGCCGGTAGGCTTTCGGTGGTGACGGTCGAGGGCGAACAACAACTGCTCAAGGGCGATCGCCGCATCATGAACCTGGTCAGCAAGGTCTGCAAGTCGTTCCATGTCGATTGTGGCGCGCTCGAGATGCCCTATGCCAAGACCGATGCCTATGCTGCGCTCGAGGCGAGCCGCCGAGCCCTTACCATCGCCGGCGTGGACGGCACGCGTCTGGCTTGCGCTCGTACCGAGGACGACCTGCCCCACAATGTCAACCCGACGAACATTGCTACGGTATCCGAGGTCGTGACCGAGGTTATCCGCCGTTCGTAGACGGAGCTCTAAGGAGTCAACGTGTTTTCGTATATTAAGCGCCATTGGCCTGTCTACGTGATTTTGACCTTGATTGCCATTGCGTTAGGATTTGGGGCCGCCTACATCGTGGGTGCGAAGGGCTCGACCCCCGCCTCCGCAATCAGCGAAGAGGTGGAGCAAGAACAGAGTACGGGTGCCGATGGGATTCCTGAGTCCGAGCAGGCAATCGTTGATGGTGGATCTTCGTCTGCAGAGTAGATGCGACGATTTAAATGATTGAAAGCGGGCGAGCCGGGAGACTGGCTCGCCCGCTTTTTCATCGCGCTAGCGCTTCTTTGGGATCGACCTAAGGCGAGCGAACCATAGGGCTGCGGCACCCGAGGTCAGGAGCGCGGTGATGCAAGCGGCGATGGGAACTGATCCTGTTGCCGGTAGGTCCTGCGGTAGAGTACAGCGTTGAATGACGCTGTCCTCGTCATGTGACTCAAGTTTATCGCCGCCACCGTTGCGGCAAAGATCGACGCGCGCGCTGTTGGTGAGTGCGGTTTGGGGCGTATAAGCCGACGTTGCCTGCATGTGTACGACTGCGCCCCGAGCGTCTGTGCCAAGGATTGCTTTGGCATCGTCAAGGTCGTCGTGCTCATCTTTGAGATCATCGCGGGTCCAAGAATCCGCATCGCTTCGAGTCGTAAAGTCGGCGGCTACCGCACCGTATTCAATTCGAATGCCTGTTACGACGGTATTGGATGCAAGGTCGAGCTCTTCCGCCTCGAGTGTGGTGGATTCCGTGGTCGAGACATCCGCCTTCCAGAGGCGCCAGCCGTCGTAATCGACGAGGCGGCAGTCCTCACCAAGGCTCTCTTTTACTTCGTCGGACTCAAGCCAAGGATTTTCGTGTCCATCGTCAAGTGTCGCGTTCGCCGGCTCATCGACGTCTGTCGAGTCCAACGGCGTCGTGCGATACCACACGTTGCACAGACCGTTGAGGTCGCCGATGGCGACGGGGGTTTCGATTGAGATGAATCTCGCCGTGCCGTCTTTGGCGCACTCAAGATCATCGGTAATCGTAAACTCATCAACCCAAGTAGCGGAATCGTTTCGAGCGTCGATGGTATAGGAGAAAAGTCCATCCGTATTAGTTTGCGTCGCGGCGCGATTTTTACCATCGCCGTTAGCCAACAGGCCCTTTTCGATAGGTTGGACAAGTTCCTGACGCTTGTCGACCTGTCCCTTGATCTCGATGGGCGCATCCTTCATCGCGACGGATTGGACTTCTCCCGTATCCTTTATTTCAAACGTTATTTCCTCGGCAAGGTCATAGGTCCGCGGAGACATCATTTCGCGCAACGAGTAGGTGCCGGGTGCAAGATGTTCGACGCGGTGTGGCTTGTCGGATGAGGTCCAGGAGTCTATTTCGGTTTTATCGGGACCATATAAGGTGAGTTGTGCGCCTTCCACTTCCTGCTCACCGCTTGCATCGACCTTGGAGATATCAACCTTGGTGTAATCGTCGGATACGTTAAGCCGTGCTTCTACAACGGGTGTTTTCTGGTCGGCATAAGTAAGGTCGACAATATGGGTTGTCCGATCGAGCAAGAAGCCTGCCGGCGCTTGAGTCTCGACAACCTCGTAGCGTGCGGTGCCAAGTCCCAGCGGGAGGTTGTCCGCGCGTGCTTCTCCAGTTTCATCCGTCGTGATGGTAGCGACAGTCTCACCGTCGAGCGCGGCAATGCTACCGTCGGGGCGCACGATATCACTCGAGGCACGGATCTCAAAGACGGCGCCCGCGAGGCTGCTGCCGTCTATGGCATCGGTTTTAACGATCCTGATGTTTCCGGTCGCGGCGTGGTCATAATACGAGGCGATTGCAACGGGCGTTAGGTTCATGTCGGCGGGTATGTTTACCTCGATCTCCTCGCCGACAAGATAGGGCTCTTTGGCCGAGGTTTCGCGTACATAATAGGTGCCCGGCACGAGCGATTCGGGCAGTGTGACGGTCCCGGTCGCGTCAGTCGTAAAGGTGTCCATTACGTTATGTGTTGGATACCAGCAAGTTTGTGAGACAGATTCGTGATTGCTGTCGAGTAGTTGGAAGGTGAATCCGGCTAGTGGAACAGAAGCGCCTGTTTGGGCATCGCGTTTTACAATCTGGAGATGCGTCGACAGAGCATGGTTGTCCACGATATATTGAAGCTCGGCGCCGTTGGAAATCTGATTGGCCCCGACGGTCCATTCCCCTGCACGTTTAAAACCCTCGGGGACGGTTTCCGGAACCTCGCGAACCGTGTAGCCGGCACGGTCGTATGGGACGGCTCCGTGGACACCGGCGGGTCGCTTGCCTGTGCCGAACCATGCTTCGGGCTGATCTTTGGTGGAGGCAAAGCCATAGACGTTTGTGGTCAGTGTGCCAACAACCTGCTGAGAGCTGTTGCTGACAACCTCAAAGACAACACCACCCGCCGGCTGCTCCAGGCCGGATTGGTCGCTATTGCCGTAATCCTTGAATTTGGAAATCTCAAGGTTAAACGCAATGGGGATATCGGAAACGCGAGATTCGATCTCGACCACGCCTGAATCGCCGAGCTGGTCGGCTCCAACGGTATAGGTCCAGCTGTCGTTGGATGGCAGGTAGCCCTCGGGGGTTTTTGATTCGTAGATGGTAAAGGTTCCTAAGGGGACATCGGCGAGGGTGGCCCGACCGCTTTCGTCGGTCGTGAGGATTTGTGCCCATCCAGGGGTTGATTGCGACACACACGTGAACTCTGCTCCTGCGAGTGAAGATCCCACCTGGGGGCCGGCATTCGTCGCGGCATCGAGTTTTACGATACGCAGATTGATGGTGCCGGGCTGTTCATCAATGGCGACCCGCCCGCCGTCATTCCCCGTGGTAAAGGCAATACGATCGTGGCGGGGGACATAGCCGGCCGGCGCCTTCGTTTCAACTAGGTAGTATGCCGTGTTGGGCAGAAGTGTTGCTTGCGCTCGACCGTTGCTGTCCATCTTGATGGTGCCGACACGCGCGCCGCTGGCGCTCTCAAAAATATCGAATGTTGCCCCGGTAAACTGATAGGTATTGTTTCCGCTGGTAATAACGGTGTTAGCAGACTGCTTTTGGAAGGAAACAGAGACCGCCGGCAGTACATAGAGCATGTCTTGACGTTTGCTGCCGCCCGATACGGCTCCTAGATAGCGTCGCGCGCGGTGCGGAGCGGCTTTGATGCTTCCTGATTTTGCGCTGTCGTGGAGCCACCGCGCAGCCGCCACGACTTCATTGTCGGCGTTAAAGTGTCCGCTCTTGGTTTTGCCCTGAGCGGTCGTGTAGGAGTAGGTGCCGTCGACATGGGTAGTGCCGTTGAGCATCCATACGGCAAGCTGGGTGGCGGCGCGGGCGCGATCGGGTGAAAGATGGTAACCGCCAAACGACGTGGCGGTAGGATATCCGTGACAAACGATTGCCGCGAACTCGTCGTCGAGCCACACCCAGCCTTGATCAAAGTTGAGCCATGGGCCGCCCGGTTTGGTGGGGCCGGGGCGCTCCTGGTTCATGCAGTAGGCAATCGAGGTGTCTTGAGCTTCATACTTGCCGATGAAGAAGGGTCCACAATCATCGCTAATAGTGCGGAAGCCGAGCTGGTCGTAGCCATCGACGGCAAATGCGGCTCCCGGTGCCAGGCAGCCGAAAAGCAGGAAGAGGAGCAGGAGCAGCGGACCTGTTGCGATTGCGCTGTGGACAGAGTGCGTGGGTGCGTTGGACATGGCTGCTCCTTATCCCTCGTGCGCCGCACGGGGAGGCTGCGACGCGTAGGATGAGGCTACCCCCGAGGTTCATGCGGGTAAGTACCGGAGCCTGACCAAAAGCTTGCCCGATTTCTGACAAATCGAGCTCAAATACAACAATCAGATAAAAGTGCAGGTAAAAGATGGTAAGAAAAGAAAGACAAAGGTCCTCATCTCCACAATTGGCGCGGTTTTCAAATGATTCTCCACAGCTAAAACAAGCATCACCACCCTTGTATCGAACAAGACAACCGCGTTATACTAGCCAACGCACAAGCGGGCATCGCCAAGTGGTAAGGCATCAGCTTCCCAAGCTGACACTCGCGGGTTCGAGTCCCGTTGCCCGCTCCAGTAAAAAGCACAAGCACGGCAGCGTTACGTTGCCGTGCTTTTTACTACCAAGCGCCGGGACTCGAACCCGCCAGGGTGCGAGCGTTAAGCGAACGCGAAGCGTTTGTAGCGAGCAGGCGAAGGCGCCGACAGGCGCCTGAAGCCGGTGCGGATTTGCGAAGCAAATACGCGGACGTCCCGTTGTCCGCTCCATGGAGCACAGAAGACCTCGGGACGGCCAATTCAACAAAGTCTTCCCCATCGTCACCGTGAATCCGAGGGGATCGACCGCAGCCGGTGCGGATTTGCGAAGCAAATGCGCGGACGTCCCGTTGCCCGCTCCAATTCCAAAATGTTAGGTTAATGCCTGCTGCCCATACTTGCACCTGCGCACGGTACAATGGTTGGGTTACGACCAACGTGCCAATAACCAAAAAGGAGCCGCTATGATCGATCGCTATACCCGCCCGGAGATGGGACACATCTTCTCCCTCGAGAACAAGTACGCCATTTGGCAGGAGATCGAGGTCTTGGCCTGCGAGGCCCAGGCGGAGCTCGGCAAGATCGGTATTTCCAAAGACGAGGCCCAGTGGATCCGCGACCATGCCAACTTTGAGAAGGCGAAGGTCGATGAGATCGAGGAAGTCACGCGCCACGACGTCATTGCCTTCCTGACCAACATGAAGGAATACATCGATGCCGATGTTCCCGAGGGCGACCCCAAGCCCAGCCGCTGGGTTCACTATGGCATGACCAGCTCGGATCTGGGCGACACGGCCCTGTGCTACCAGCTCACCCAGGCCTGCGACCTGATCATCGAGGACGTCAAGAAGCTCGGCGAGATTTGCAAGCGTCGCGCCTTTGAGGAGCGCAACACGCTCTGTGCCGGCCGCACTCATGGCATCCACGCCGAGCCGATGACCTTCGGCATGAAGTTTGGCTCTTGGGCCTGGGAGCTCAAGCGCGATCTGGATCGTCTTGAGGACGCCCGCAAGAATGTTGCCTTTGGTGCCATCTCGGGCGCTGTCGGCACGTACAGCTCCATCGAGCCGTTCGTCGAGGAGTATGTCTGCGAGCACCTGGGCCTGGTTCACGACCCGCTGTCCACGCAGGTTATCAGCCGCGACCATCACGCCTATCTCGCCGGCGTTCTCGCCACCACCGCAGCCACCTGCGAGCGCATCGCTACCGAGGTCCGCAATCTGCAGAAGACTGATACGCTCGAGGCCGAGGAACCGTTCCGTAAGGGTCAAAAGGGCAGCTCCGCCATGCCGCACAAGCGCAACCCCATCACCATGGAGAAGGTCTGCGGCCTGTCGCGCGTCGTGAAGGCCAACGCGCAGGTTGCCTTCGACAACGTCGCCCTGTGGCACGAGCGTGACATTTCGCACTCCTCTGCCGAGCGCGTCGCCCAGGCCGACAGCTTCATCGCCCTCGACCACATGTTCCAGTGCCTCATTCGCGTTATCGACGGCCTGCAACTGTATCCCGCCCGCATGATGGCCAACCTCAATAAGACCCGCGGCCTCATCTTCTCTTCCAAGGTACTGCTCGCCCTCGTCGACACGGGCATCACCCGCGAGGACGCGTACGCCATTGTGCAGGAGAACGCTATGGCAACCTGGCACGAGGTACAGGATTGTGTCTCCGGCCCCACCTTTAAGGAGCGTCTCGAGGCCGACCCGCGCTGCACCGTCAGTCAGGAGAAGCTCGACGAGATCTTTGATCCGTGGGACTTCCTCACCCGTATCGACACGGTCTTTGATCGTCTGGAGCAGCTGAGCTTCGAGTAGGTTCGGGCATAACGTTAGCTTTTTAGGGCGCTTTGCTGGTAATGTGTGTTGCCGGCAAAGCGCCTCGTTGCATTTAGGGAAAGACGGGGATAATAGTCGTCTCGAATAACATTCTGAGAGGGGATCGCATGATTTCGTTTGATTACAAGCCTCAGGGCGTGTGCGCTCGCAATATTCACCTTGATCTTTCCGATGACGGCAACAAGGTGATGGGCGTTGAGTTTACCGGCGGCTGCGACGGCAATCTCAAGGCTATCTCCAAGCTGGTCGAGGGCGCTCCTGCCGATCGCGTAATCGAGGTTCTCGCCGGTAATACCTGCGGTATGAAAAAGACCTCCTGCGCCGACCAGCTTACACGCGCTATCGAGGCCGCTCGCACCGAGATCGCCTAATGGGTATCGCCGATCACATCAAGAACGGAATATCGCGTCGCGGCTTTGTACTCGGTGGGGCTGCCGCGGGCGCTGCCACGGTGCTTGCCGGATGCTCGAAAAAAACGGGCACCAGCGATGATGCCGCCGGCGAGCCGCAGGTTATCAAGGATGATTCCAAAATCATCTCGATTACGGATGAGTACGAGGCAGTCGACATCGATCTTGAGCCGGCGGCGTCATGGACGCTGCCTCTGGGTACGCTGCTGTACTACTGCGACGGCGATTACGCCGCGGCAATGATGGCGCCCGCATCGGCACTGCACGCCAACACGCTCGGTGTGCTCAACCTGGGCGATGGCTCGCTTACCACATTAATCGAGGATCCTATCGAGGGCACGGGATATGCATTCTACGATGTCCGTGCCGGCGACGGCGTATTCGCGTGGGTTGAGATGAACTTTGCCAATTCATCGTGGAAGCTCTACGCTCAAAATCTGTCGGGCGCTTCGCTCTCTGGCGACGTGGTTGAGCTCGATCGAGGTGGCAAGGACTATGATCCGCCGCTGTTTACGGCGTTCGGGGCATCAGTCATCTGGTATAAAATGCCTTCGGCAGGCGGCAATAAAACGAGTAGTGATTCGTTTTGCTATCGTCGCTCGCTTGATGAATCCAAGGCCGAGGTAATTTGGAAATCGACGGGCCGCTTTGCATCGGCCCCGCGCGCGAGCGACGGCATTTTGACCATCTCGCCGCGTGTCCGCAACGACGAGGGCGTCTACTACGGCATAACGGCAATCGATCTGACCGACGGCAACAACACCAAACGTGCCCAGCTAGTCCTTCCCTCGTCAGTCTCGCCTTTCGAGGCCGTATATATGGGCGATACCTTCGTGTTTTCTATCGAGGCGGCCTATAGTGGCGTGGGCAGCCTGGGCAATATGGGCACGTATATCGGTAATGAAGGAGGGCCGTACCTCTTCCTGTCACGCGAGCCGCTCGCATGTGCGGCTGGCAAGAAGAATAAATACCTTGTTAAGGTACAGGCGTCGCATTTCCTGATCGACACCTCTGCCAAGACCTATGGCTCGCTGCTGTCGCCCGACCGCGCTTTGGAGTATGGCGATTATCCAGCTACGGCGGGAAAATCGGACTCATTCCTTACGTACGCCACGGTGCGCAACAGCCAGGGTATACCAGAGACGGTCACTGCACGCCTATTCTCTCTTTAAGCTTAGAGGGGTTAAAAAGGCGCCAACAGGGGAATAAACGCGTTGTAATTGTGAGTACCGCCCGCCGAGCTGCCGCGTCATAGCGGCATCTGGCGGGCTCAGGTGCGTTAAAATGGGCTTGTTCTTAGCTAATTGAGACAGGGGGGCCGTGTTATGGCTTCAGATGCAAAAAAGATTCTGCTGGTCGAGGATGAGAAGGCAATCCGTGACGCCGTCGCTGCCTATCTCGAGCGCGAAGGCTACTGGGTTGTGGGCGTCGGCGACGGCCAGTCCGCGATCGAGGAGTTCGAGAAGCATCAGTTCGACCTGGTCGTGCTCGACCTTATGCTCCCCAAGATCCCCGGCGAGCGCGTTTGCCGCACCATTCGCGATACCTCGGATGTCCCCATCATCATGCTGACGGCTAAGGGCGAGATCGAGGACCGTATTATCGGTCTTGAGCTCGGCGCCGACGACTATCTGATTAAGCCGTTCTCGCCGCGCGAGCTCGTCGCCCGCGTTCGCGCTCTGTTCCGCCGTGCCCATCAGGCCGACGAGCCCGCCGTCGAGGTACTCGACTTCGGCGATCTGGTCATCGATATCTCGGGCCACAAGATCTTGGTCGAGGGCAAGGAAGTCGATCTGACGGCTTCCGAGTTCAAGCTGCTCACCACGCTTGCCCGTCACCCCGGCCGCGTCTACAACCGCATGGAGCTGGTCGAGAAGGTGCTCGGCTACGACTTTGAGGGTTACGAGCGCACCATCGACAGCCACGTGAAGAACCTTCGCGCCAAGCTGGGCGACGACCCCAAGAAGCCCAAGTGGCTCTACACCGTCCACGGTGTCGGCTACCGCTTCGAGGCTCCGACCAAGACCGATAAGTCGGACGAGAAATAAGGGAAATCACATATGACACCTGCGCGCTTTGAAATCGGGCAAAAGCATAAGCAGGAGAACGAGGCGGGTTCCAAGGCTAGTTGGAACACGCCTCGTTCCGATTCACGGCCAACGATGAGCTATCCCTCGCGCATGGC
>ERZ1106963.3716-NODE-3716-length-12430-cov-2.555960_pt1 | contig 12430 bp, 11 predicted proteins | sample MGYA00403681_ERZ1106963 | MGnify/ENA primary metagenome ERZ1106963 (study PRJEB35170, sample SAMEA104062407) | human gut metagenome | biome: human gut; feature: human-associated habitat; material: faeces | place: Denmark | collected 2012-05-03 ...
GGATACCGTCACTATTTTTTTTCTGCATCAATCTCTTATATATCAGTCTTTTCTGTATTAATTTTCTCCACGCCAATCAGGGGGCTGACGTTGACTTCTCGTGAATACCTACAACGATTTTTATTTGGGCTATCAGTAAGGATAAGTTTATGTACATTCCCGTTTACCCCTTTACTCCCATGAATCTGAACGGCTGTGCCGGTTTAAACTCTTTCGTTGCATTTCCATGATAAGTTTCACCGTTGGCGATAGATAATTTGAGTACCGGAGCCCCTTCTGACAAGTCGATTTCCCGAAGATTTACCCAGAACGTATTGGGAGTCAGGCTCGATTCGAAGAAATAGAGCAGATCTTTACTATCCGATACCGTTCTCCATTGTGTGGTGGAAATTTCCGGAAATTCGGGAGTGGATATGCCATAAGGAACAGAAGTATTACGGATAACGCTGAATACGCTTGCTATGGCTATTCTCACATCATCTGTTTGGGGCAGGGCATTAATATAAAAACTGGCTCTTGCAAAACGGTCGGATGGACGGTTGGTTCCGGGCAGGAAACTCAATCCGCCTATTGATTTCCAGTACTCGTTCAGTGCCAGTTGCTTGTTGTAGGTAGGGGAGTTGGTCATTACTTTGTACTCCTTGCTGTGGTAAACAGTCAGCTTTCCACCCGTATATTCGAATATCGCACAATCACCTGTTGCATCAGAAATGGATAAGTGTAGGGTTGCCAGGCGGGAGCCATCCGGCATCATATCCGATACTACTTGAAAAGTATTTTCATCAATGGCGGCCACGGCCTCGCCTACAGTGGCGAAGTTATCCAGCATATATTGCACCCATGCAGTAATGGCAAGTCCCGGTTTATTCTTATCTCTTACGGGGTATTCGGTTTCGGGCAACCAAAGCAGATTGGCGACCAATCCTTTCTCATTCATACCGTCCGTACTGGCGATCTCGAAAGCGGAAGTCACTACGCTACCGTATCTGGAAGTCCATTCCAGCGAGTTCTCTCCGGTTTCTCCGTTCCGTTTCATCCCTCTGGGAAACACCCAAAGGTTGCTGTGCATTTCTGTTTTCCAGTCCATAGACCGGCCGGTTGCCACCATTCCATTCTTTCCCGAATAAACGACTCTTGTACACATAATTTTAATTTCTAGTTAAAGGTTTATTATAAGCTGCTTTTACAGGGAATCCAACGGATGCGAATTCATTCCGCAAAAGCGTATTCTCAAAACAATAACGTTCCATTTATGTTTTAGATAAGTATCAGATATTAATAAAGTATCAAAAAACAGGTATTATGTCATTAAGTAATCTTCTCATCATATTTTCGTCATCGTTTATGGCGCTGTTTCCGGTGATAAATCCTTTGGGGAATGGTTTTGTCGTCAATGGATTCTTTACAGACCTCGATCCTCAACAACGGAAAGCAGCTATTCAGAAGCTGACGCTCAATTTTATAATGATCGGTGTAGGGACATTGGTGATAGGGCATCTGTTTCTATTGATTTTCGGTTTGGCTATTCCCGTTATTCAGTTGGGAGGTGGAATACTGATCTGTAAGACGGCAATGGAGTTGTTAGGTGATTCGGGTTCTACTGATAAAGGAGAAGCCAGTCAGAATGTAGATGGTTTCAGATGGAAGAATATCGAACAGAAGATTTTTTATCCCATCACGTTTCCTATCAGTATCGGACCGGGCAGTATATCGGTTATCTTTACTTTGATGGCGTCTGCCAGTGTTAAAGGCAAATTGTTGCAAACTGGGATTAATTATTTGGTCATTGCGCTTGTCATTATTTGTATGGCGGCCATCTTTTATGTATTCCTTTCACAAGGACAGAGGTTTATTCAGAGGTTGGGACCGGTGGGAAATCAAATTATTAATAAGCTTGTTGCTTTTTTCACTTTCTGCATCGGTATTCAGATTTCGGTGACGGGTATATCCCAGATATTCCATCTGAATATACTCTAATTGAACGGTGAGATAAAAGCGATAGAAATTATCTGTTTTTCTTTGCTTTCATGGCTTTCAGGGTGTTTTTTCGTACGGAACGGATAGCGGGAACCAGTAAGTCGGGCTCCATGATTTCCAGTATTGTGCGTAATTCCTGTTGCAGTTCCGGGATGGAGCGCGTCAGTTGATAAGCCAGTTTCATGCAGAGAGATTGCACACCGGCTGGTTCTTCACGGGATATCATGTGTTCCATGCAGAAATCGAGGAAATCCACTCGTGGCGGATCGGCGGCAGGTTGCTGGCATATCAGGTTCAGGATCATTCTCCGCTTTCCCGAATGTGGACAGGTCATGGCGGCATCAATCAACTCGTCCTGTCGCCGGCTTAACCATTCTACATCTGCTTTGGAGAAATGGGTACATACCCACAATGCCTGATAGGAAACAATGTGGTCTTCGTCGAATATCAACTGGTAGACTTCTTCTCTAAGACGCTTGTCGTCCTGTATGAAATGGAGTACTTCTTTGATATCTTCAATGTGTACACGTTCGGATAATCTGGCACGTAGGTTCATGTTTCTTTTCTTTTATCATTAAATTAGCTCAACAATTGCTTGGGGGCACTTACTCAACTGATGTTTGTTTGAGATTAATTTCTGTTACCGGGATTAGCTTCCGGCAGTTGTAAATGAAGAATGGGGAAAGGTTTACCCATGCTGTCCGTTTCATCTCTACCGATGATTTGGAATCCTAAATGGAGATAGAATTGGAGTGCCTTTTCATTCTGTTCGTTGACATCTACTTTATCCATCTGTTTTTTGTCTCTTGCGTATTCTATTAATCGTTTGCCGTATCCTTTTCCCTGCTCGTCAGGATGTACAAACAACATTTCGATCAGTTCGTCGCTTAGTCCCATGAAAGCGGCAATCTTTCCGTTGGCATTGCGGATAACAAAAAGTTCAACGACTGGTAGATAATGTTCCCGCATCAGTGGTTTGTAAAACTGGATATCTTCTTCCGTCAGGAAATCATGCGTGTGGCGAACGGACATTTCCCATACATGGAGGATTTCTTCATAATCTTCCGGAGTAGGTTGGGAGATGCCGGGGAGATAATAACACTGGTGGTCGTAGATATTTCCGTTGTAAGTCAGTTCTGCCTGATGGAGGGTTCCTTCATAGATGAAACCGTTCTTTTTCAGGACTTTCTGCGAACGTTTATTATGTGGATAACAAGTGGCAGTGATGAGACTTAGTTTCAACTTTTCAAAACCGTATTTAAGAACGCCTTGCACTGATTCAGTCATATATCCTTTGCCCCAATAAGTCTCGTCGAGCCAATAACCCAACATTCTCACTTGTGGGTTTTCCCGTTTGGGATCGGGGATGATTCCTACGGAACCGATCAGTTGTTGCGTTTCTTTTAGTATCATTGCCCATATACCCTCCTGATTAATAAATGTGGAATGGAGTATACGGCGGGACTCTTCCAATGTCCGGTGGGGCGGCCATCCGGCATTGTTCCCCAAATTCGGGTTTTGGCAACAGGCGAAAAATGCTTCTGCATCTTCTTCTTCAAAAGGGCGGAGAAGCAAGCGTTCTGTATCGAGCGTTACGGAATGAATACTTTCTGTTTCGGTGTTTGGTCTAGCTTCAGCTTCCGGTCCAACTTCAGTTTCAGCTCCGATTGCTGTTTCTGTTTTTCCTTCCCCTTTTCCTTCTCCTCCTCCTGTTATTTCCTGATATACACATTCAATCCGATTTCCATCAGGATCGAGCACAACACTTTCAAAGTATCCGTCTCCCGAAGTGCGCGGTTCACCGGCGATGGTATATCCTTCCGAACGCATTTGTTCGGTGAAGCGTAATACTTCTTCCTGGCTGGGAAAGGTGAAAGCAAAGTGTGTCAGTCCGACCCTGTTTTCTTCAATGGGGGTGTTTTGTACGTCTGTACGACTCATGAGTTCCAAGTCAGTTCCCTCTCCGAAAGAAACAAAGTATGACTCAAATCCTTTCTTGGGATTAATGTATTTCTCGTTGCTTTTTCCTCCGAAGAAGCGGACATAAAATTCTTTTAATTCTTCCAGCCGGAAGGTCCAAATGGCAATATGATGCAGTTTCATATAAATGTTTTTTTATTCCTATTACTTTTTACTTTGTTTCAATTCTGATTCGCACCGAACGTGTTTTGTGTCGCTCTTAATGCTGTATTACGTATTCGTAAACGATGCGGGAAATATCGGCGATAGTCTTACTGTTCGCCTGACTGTTTTCTTCAGAATCCTTCACGAAGACAGCTATGCTATAAGTACGTCCATCGGGTAAAAGAACGAAACCGATGTCATTACAACCAATCTGTTGTCCTTTCGCATTACGGTCTCCCGTTCCGGTTTTATGACCTACGGTTACTTTTTTATCAAGCAACGGAGCAACCAAACGGTCTTGCCCGGTTTGACATTCCACCATTGTCTGATATATAAAGTCTTTGTACACTTTTGCAAACAAAGGTTTCTTGCAGAATATCTCCAATAATTCGGCAGCAGCTAACGGAGTGGTCCAGTTTTGATAACACAGATTCAAGTCTTCGTGCATCGCCGTTTCTGTTCCAACGATGGCGCATTCCCGAACTCCTAATGAATGGATATACCTATTCACAGCTTCCGGACCACCTTGATAGTTGAAAAGAATATCGCAAGCATTGTTATCGCTCTGCTGAAGTGTGTATTTTAACAGGTCGGCAATACTCATTTCAATTCCCCCTTGTGGATATTTATCTCGCAGCGGACTGTAAGTATCTGGCTTTAATTCTGATTTTTTGATTGGCAACCGAGTGTCCAGTGATTGTTTTTTCTTTCCCATATAATCGGCCAATGCCAACGCCTGATGAAACTTGAATACGCTCATCAACGGGTAGTGAATGTCATTATTGACAGTTACCGTATCTTTTCCGTTAATAATAACGGCAATCCCTATTTCAGCTTTCTTATCTTTGATTGCCTGTTTCAACTGTGTTTCAAGTTTGCTTTGTTGGGCAAGCAGGAGGGTGGGTACTAAACAAAGAAGCACTATGAATGAACGCATAATCAATTTCCTCTTTTAACGGGTTACTAATTCTCTATTGAAATCACATTCTCTATTGAAGTCACAAAGGTATAAATAGTAATTGCCTTTGCAAATTCTCATCCCAAAATAGTGATGTCGGATAAGAAATTCCTACTTTTGTGAATTAATCAATAAGTGAATAGATATTATGTTAAAATGTCAGTCGGAATTGTTTCAGCCGTCATTGAAATTGGTGGATGGCTTGAAGATGAATACAAAAGAGGAATTAAAGAGGATGGCGAAAATTTTGCTTTTACCTGTTCCTACCAAGTTGCACAAGGATGAGTATGTAACTTATTTTGCAGAAGCTGTTTTGACCTGTCCTGAAATGTGGCTTTCCCGGTTGACGTATTATGAACTGGCATTACTTGATAAGTTAGTGAAGGCGGGATCTGGTAGTTACGTAGAATGTACAAATTCTTTTTTGGTGACTACTTTGGAAACTCTTTCTTTCATAGCAACGGACTGTAGTCACATGGATGAGAGTAAAGTCCGTTATATGATCTGCGATGAATTGCGTGAGGCAGTAGCTTCTTATCTGAATAAACTGTTGACTTCCCAAAAGCAATCTGTTCGTTTTATGATAGAACAGTATGCCTGTGGAATCGTAAATTTATATGGTTTTCTCTCTTATTCGGACTTATTGTATATACTGGTAGGCTATTTGCAGCATTCAGTGACAAAAGAAGAAATAGCTGACAGTTTGGCTAATTCGGCATTGATACAGCGACTAACCTTTGAAGTGGAAGATGGTTATAATACAAACCTTTACATAGAGTCTCCTTTTTTGGATGATTTTGAATCTTTGGAGGAGCAATTGTATCTGCGCCGTGATATACCGGACAGGAAGAAGTTTTCTAAAGAGGAAGCCTTTTCAGCGGGCATGATGCCATTGAGTATCATTCCTAATCCATGTTGGGATGAATTGAAGGAGTATATGATGAAGAAACTGGGATATACGGAGGAAAAAGCGAATAGCAGTTTGGCATATTTGTGGTTTACTGCTCAAACGGAAGAAAATTCAATGTCTATTATTACTTCAATGATTAGCCACAAACTTTCTTCCATGCAGGAACTGCAAGAGGCCGTTGAACTATTTATGGATTATGTGAATCATTGTCCCTGTTGGTTCTTGAAAGGCTATTCTTCAGAGGAGGCATTCGTTTTATTTCAAAAAGACAAATTTAGAAAGAATCCTCCCCGCATTGTTGCAGGCCCGAATATGAAGGCTGCCGGTATGGACATTACTCCGGAAATGCAGGAAAGGATAGACAATCTGTTTCGTGGTATGCCTTCCGGACACACGGTCGGAAGGAACGATCCTTGTCCCTGTGGAAGCGGGAAGAAGTATAAAAAGTGTTGTGGCAGAAATAATTAAGAAAAGGACGCAATGAGACATATTATGAATTTGGAAGAACAGTGAATTAGATGAGTACTTTTCGTTCCATAGAAGAACTGGTAAAGAGTCTCGACCGGGAGAAAGAACTCTTGAAAGAAATGTTTGCTAAACGGAAATCTCTTTCGTTCCGTTATGATTATGCGCTTGAAATGACAGAGTACAAAGAAGAGCGTATCCGCTATCTGATAGACTATGGAGTCATCCGGGACACTGGCGACTTCCTTGAAATGGAGGATATTTATCTGAAATTCTTTGAAGATGTGCTCGAAGTAAATGAAGAAATCAATGTATCTTTCGTGCAGGATTACCTGACACGACTGAATGAAAACATTGACTATTACTTGAAAGAGAATAACGAACAACGTAAATACAACTACCAGCGTGAAGTGAAACGCTGCCTGAAAAACATCGCTCTGACTACAGTCCGCAATGTGATGGACTTGAAAAGGAACATGGATAATACTTATAAGAACGAACCGAATTATAAGATAAAGAAAACCAAACTTGTCCGCCTTGATGAGAAACGGAACAATATTGCTCTACTGATTCGTAAAAGTGAGGAATTGATAGACTACGGACAGCCTGTTTTCTTCCGGGTGGCGATGGACGTACAAATGCGGAATGTAGTAAGTGACGTGAAACTTCAGCTAAATGACTCGTACCATAACCTGATTGAAATCCAGAAACAAATCATCCATTATCTGAATCTGATAGATTATCAGAACCGTATCTTTGAGAAAGTAAAGAAGTTGAAGTACTTGAAAGACCAGTTCTTGTTGGAAGAACATACAAGTATCCGTTCTGTTGCCGCACAAAAAAATCCTGTCTGGATGGAGCCGCAGGTCGGTTATCGCATCAAGCTTTCCATTGATAATCTACGGACTTCTGATGAGGCTTTTCAGATTTTGAAGAAACTTGTCGCGCGGCAGAGAAATTCTCCGAAAGGAATGAAACAACTGGCAGATGCCATTCCAGAAGGATACCTGGATGGGCAGTCGCAAATGATAGATACCGTAAACTTGCAGGAGGTGCATAATTCATTTATGGCGTCCAGCACCCATCTGTTCTCTTTTGTGATGAACTATCGCTACCGGAAAGAGGTGACACGTGGAGAGAAATTAATCTTTTTCTGCCAATTGGCGTCACAGTATGCCGACGAACTTCGCTTTACGGATACTTATGAAATTTCCGACGAAGTGGAATACCCTTTAATATATGCCAAATGATGTATGCTGAATACTAAAAACAGATGACCATGAAATATACTGAAGAGATATTTAATATACTTAGCAAAGGGGGATTCATTTCTTCCAATAGTGTCTCTACCCAAGTGAAACGCTTGTATGATGCCATTGAGGAAGATTTGCCCGATTATTATGATTACTACAAAGGCATCGGTTTTTATCTGGAAGGCGGTGACGGTTATTACTACTTTACCCGCAAGGAATCGAAAGTCGATTTGGAACGTAAACTGGAAGCAATTCAGAAGTGGATTGATTACTTGAGTTTCCTGAAAACCTATCATTCGGCATTCGGCCCGGGCTTTCTGTTTCGTGCTGCTGATATTGAGATTCAGATAGGATGCGATATCGAACTGAAAGAAAAGGCAACTAAACTGTTTTCGGATAAGAAGAAATATGATGAAGTAGTCGGCAAACTGCTGAAAGAACTGGAGAGCATAGGACTGATAGAGAAAGAAAACGAACTTGACGGGACGTATAAAGTATTGTCGGCTTTCCATTATATGGAGGACTTGGTTGATTGTATCACAATTTCAGAGGAGGTGCAAGATGAGATACCTGAATAAGATTATTTTTCTGAACAGTGCCCATATTCCGTATGCGGAAGTGAAGTTGGATGGGAATGTACATTTTATAGGTACGCAAGGTGTCGGTAAGAGTACGCTGCTCCGTGCCATCCTATTCTTTTATAATGCTGACAAACTAAGACTAGGCATTCCGAAGGAGAAGAAAAGCTTCGATGCTTTTTACTTTCCATACGCCAATTCTTACATTATCTATGAGGTGATGCGGGAGAATGGGGCGTATTGTGTGGTAGCTGCCAAATCCCAGGGACGGGTGTTTTTCCGTTTTATTGATGCGCCATTCCAACAGGACTGGTTCATTGACGAACACAATGTGGTACATTCCGAGTGGGGACGCATCCGCGAACATATCGGTTCGAAGATTCAGATTACTGCACAAGTGACTAGCTATGAAATGTATCGGGACATTATTTTCGGTAATAACCGCAAGCATGAAATGATACCCTACCGCAAGTTTGCCATTGTGGAAAGTGCAAAATATCAGAATATTCCCCGTACGATACAGAACGTCTTTTTAAATTCCAAACTGGATGCTGACTTTATAAAAGATACCATTATCCGTTCGATGAGTGATGAGGATATCTCTGTCGATTTGGACTTCTATCGTAGCCAGATAAAGGAATTCGAGCAGGAATACAGGGACGTGATGCTTTGGTTTACAAAGAACAAGAATGGAGAAGTGCCTGTCCGGAAGATGGCGGAGAAAGTAATGAACGCCTATCGTGACTTGATTTATACTCAAAAGCAGATTGGTGAAGGGCGTGCGGAGCTTAACTTTGCGGAGAAACAGGCTTTGCATGAGATTCCGTTAGTGAAGGAAGAACAGGCTAAAGCGGAGACGGAACGTGAACGGTTGCTGCGGCTTATGGGTGAACTGCAACAAAAGTACACCAATGAGCGTGATGGCTTGATTAGGGATATAGGTATAATAAACGATTTGCTCAAAAAGATACGTGAGAAACGTCTGCATTACGAGCAGATGCAGATTGAAGAAATCATCAAACGGGTATCTTGCGAAGAATTACTGATTCAGGAACTTGAACAAGTCCGGAATATGAAATCGGAACTGACAAGGGCTTATGAGGATGTATTGAGCAAGTACCGATTGCTGTTTGAGAAACTGGAAGCTGATTTCCGTACTTTTGAGAATAGCCAGCAAGCACGGATAAATGCTCGGAATGCGGAGATTGCCGGCAAGCAGGAGGAATTGATGCAACAACTTCGTGTGGAAGAAGAGAAAGTAAGGGCAACGCAAGAAGAGAAAGTGCAGACTGTGGATAATCGTATCCGGCAGTTGCGCGATGAACAGGCACAGTGTAACCTGAAACTTCAAAAGGTGAAATACGAACATCCCCATCAAAAGGAAATGTCCGATTGTGAAGATGGGATTAACGAACTGCGCAAAAAGGACAAGGAACTGGAACTTAATATTCGTCAGCAACAGGGAGAAATAAAGCAGTTGAGGCAGGAGTGTGAATGGAAAGTGAAAGAATTGAAATGGGAATTTCAGGCAAAGATGGAGACCGTTCGTAAAGAACGGAGCGCGATTGAAGAACAGTTACAAACATTGGATGCCTTGATTGAGAAACGAAAAGGTTCTTTGTGTGAATGGCTGGAGAAGAACAAACCGGATTGGCAGGAGACGATAGGCAAGGTGGCGGATGAAGAACTGGTGTTGTACAACAATGAACTGCAACCTCAATTAGTGAATAAGGAAGCTACTTTGTTCGGCGTTTCACTCAATCTGACAGCAATCGAGCGTTCTGTCCGCACTCCCGAGGAAATGAAGCAGGAGCGTGACAGGCAACAAGCAGCCCGGCAACTCTGTACCGACCGTCTCACCCGACTGACGGAAGAAGAGGGGGAAGCTGTTTCTTCTTTGGAGAAGAAGTATTCGAAGCAAATACATAGTATTTTGGAAGAACAACATCTGATGGAAGCCGAGCGAATGCAGATTCCTGCAAAATTGAAGAATTTGCAGGCTGATTACGCCTCATGGAAGACGAAGGGAGAGGAATGGAAAAGAGGATGTACCGAAGAATTGCAGGCGCAACTGAATGAAATCGGACATCGTCTTTATGTGGCGGAAGGAGAGAAGGAGAAGCATTTGGCGGAACGGGAAAAACTGTTGAAAGCTTGCCGGAAAGTGTATAATGACAGCAGGACGGAACTCCGGAAGGAACTGGAGGAGTTTGTTGCCGGCATTCAGCAAGAGATAGAGCGGATGAAACAGCAAACTGCGGAGCGGAAAAAGGAATTGAAGCAGGCGCAGGAGAATGAATTGAATGGAAAGGGTGCTGATACGGTCACTATCCGCAAGTATGATGACAGGCTTGCCGAAATAAATAAAGAATTGGGTTATATTGGCAAATCCCGTCCGCAAGTTCTTTATTATGAAAAAGACAAGGAGGAACTGTTTGATAAAGAACCTGCTACGCGAAGCAGGAAGAAAGAACAGGATGCGAAGCTAGTTGCATTGGACGAACGTTTCGCTCTGAAAAAGGAGAAGTTGCAGGTTCAGAAAAAAGGGGCGGACGAGCATCTCGAGCGGATTGGCAAAGAATTGCACTTATTGGAGGACGGGTTGAATAAAGTGGATATGTTCCGGAAAGATGAAACTTTCTGTCCGCCTTCTGTGATAGAAATAGGAGAGAAGCCTACTCGGAAAAATTGCGATGTTATTGTGGAAGAGTTGAAGTCGCTCATCGTATCCACTATCAGAAAAACAGAAGAATTCAAGAAAGCGGTGACGCAGTTCAATGGAAACTTCTCGTCAAAAAACACGTTTCATTTCCGTACGGAACTGGTTGGAGAACAGGATTACTATGATTTCGCTTCCAATCTGTGCGAGTTTGTGGATAATGATAAGATTTCCGATTATCAGAAACATATCAGTGAACGGTATACGGATATAATCCGCCGGATTTCGCAGGAAGTGGGAGGACTGACCCGTAATGAAAGCGAGATACACAGAACAATAAAGGATATCAACGACGATTTTGTCAAACGGAATTTTGCCGGAGTAATAAAGGAAATAGCTCTTCGCCCGCTTCAGAGCAGCGATAAACTGATGCAGTTATTGCTGGAGATTAAAAGGTTTAGCGATGAGAACCAATATAATATGGGAAAGGTTGACTTGTTCTCGCAGGATTCCCGTGAAGATGTCAATGCGATGGCTGTCCGGCATTTGTTGTCGTTTATGAAATTCCTGCTTGACGAGCCGGGACGCAGACGGTTGGCGCTTGCCGATACATTCAAACTGGAGTTCCGCGTGAAAGAGAATGATAATGACACGGGATGGGTGGAGAAGATTGCCAATGTAGGTTCCGACGGTACGGATATTCTGGTAAAAGCAATGGTCAATATCATGCTGATTAATGTATTCAAAGAAAAGGCGTCACGTAAGTTTGGTGACTTTAAAATCCATTGTATGATGGATGAAATAGGCAAGTTACACCCCAACAATGTGAAAGGTATTTTGGACTTTGCCAATTGCCGGAATATTTTGTTGGTAAACAGTTCTCCCACTACTTACAATGTGGAAGACTATCGTTATACCTATTTATTGAGTAAAGACGGGCGGTCAAATACTCAGGTTGTCCCATTGTTAACCTATAATAAGATAGAAAAATGAGTGGCAGTTTATTTACATTGGCAATGGCGAGGCTGAGGTGGGTTTTGCCCAGCCCCGAACCGATACCACGGCCGAGCCTCTTCGCAGGCCTTGTTGCTCCCTCTGCGGGAGAAAGAGTATCTATTCTCATGATAAAGCTCCTTAGATGTTTTCTACTTTGACGAGATGCTTCACCTTGGCGATCATCCCCTGGATTGCGGGCGTGTCCTCGAGTTCCCTGGAAGAACGGATCTTCTTGAGACCGAGCGCCGCCACGGTGCCTTTCACCGCCGCGACTTCCCCGATCGTGCTCTTGACGAGCGTTACTTTTATTTTAGCCATGTTTCAGTCCCTCCGAATAAATCAGCCCAGGATCTCTTCCACGGTCTTGCCGCGGAGAGCCGCCACTTCTTCCACCGTCTTAAGCTCCGCAAGGCCGGCCACGGCCGCCTTGACGCAGTTGCCGGGGTTTTGGGTGCCGTGGGATTTCGTACGGATATTTTTGATACCTGCCATTTCAAGAACGGCACGTAC
>ERZ1106963.3721-NODE-3721-length-12406-cov-7.615821_pt1 | contig 12406 bp, 11 predicted proteins | sample MGYA00403681_ERZ1106963 | MGnify/ENA primary metagenome ERZ1106963 (study PRJEB35170, sample SAMEA104062407) | human gut metagenome | biome: human gut; feature: human-associated habitat; material: faeces | place: Denmark | collected 2012-05-03 ...
CGACCGAAGAGCCATTTCATGCGACCTATGGAAATGCGATGGAGGCGTTACAGGTATTGCGCGACAAGTTCGGTGGCAGCGAGCTGTTCGCCCATGAGAAGGATGAATCGTTCAAAAGCACGATGGGCGCAATTTACCAGACTTTCGGCGGACGGGACCTCTATCCGAGCGTCGAGGAGAAAGCGGCTAATCTGCTCTATCTGACGGTTAAGAACCATTCGTTCAGCGACGGTAACAAGCGTATCGCCGCCTTCCTGTTCCTTTGGTTTTTGGAGAACAATCGGATTCTTTACCGTGCCGACGGCTCGCGTCTCTTGGATAACAACACACTGGTGGCCCTGACGCTGATGATTGCTGAGAGTCGCACAGAGGAAAAGGATGTGATGACGAAGGTTGTGGTGAACTTGATTAACAAGAATAATTAGGATTCTTTACTTGTTTTTCGTTGCCGCAGAGGCTTTGTGGTGCCGGAGTGTTGATTCCCGGTTGTCATCCGATTAATTTCAGGAGTTTGCTTTCTGTTGTGTTTGGAAATAGGTGGCGGAGGTGTTCATAAATACGCTCGAACGATTCAGTGGGTGTGCGCTCGACGCGGAGTGGACCGTAGAATGTTTCGGGTGCTGTATACCGTGCGATACCCCAGCCGTAGCGGTTGCCGCGGCGATCGACGTTGTACTCGAAATCGGCGATCACCAGCCGCACCTCCATCTGAAGCCTTGTCAGAATCGGATCGAGTGAAATCTTCTCGTCTTCTACGACTTTCGACGGGGTGTTCGTCGAATGTTTTCCGCGTCCTTGTACGAACCCCAGCATTTGACGCAATTCTTTGATGGTGGCCGTTCCTTCGACCAAGATAGTTTGTAATACTACGTCGTCGAGGGCTGCTGTGTCCTCATTTGGGGCCAGCGACCGGGAGCGGCGGTAGTTCGTAAGGTCGGGCAGCCACTCGCGGCTGACAAAGCCAGCTTTGCGGGCGAAGAATTTGCCGTAGGCACAGTGTCCCTCACGGATGACAGGGCCTTTCCACTCCCAGGCTCCTTCTTCGTCGGTGAACCAAAACTCCGGGGCGACCATCTCTTCGACGGAAAAACCGGGGATGCCGCATCGGAAAAAGGGTAGGAATCCGAATTCTGCACAGCGCGCCTCTATGTCCGCAGGACTTTTCAAACGTCGATCCATGGTATTGTTTCATTTTAAGGTCTTATACCTTTTTAATAGTCTGTAAATATAAACTGAATTTATTATCTTGTCAAAAAAATATATGACTTAGAAGCGGTATGAAAAAGAGATCAACGATTCATAACAAATGTTTCGGTGATGACGGTAAGATAAATGGGGGAGTTTTGCAATCGTCTGAAGCAAACGAAAGACTCTTTGCTGAGCTGAAGGCGGCGATTCGTGCCGGGCTTAATAGCGGTGAGGCAGAGATGTTTGATCCTGTACAGCATTTGGAGGTGCTGAAGGTCGCTCGTCGTAACAGATAAAATTTGTTTGCGTTCGATTATAAGGATCTCAAAGAAAATTGATAGTGAGCAACGATGTCTTGTAACTCATATTTCTGTATGGTTGTGGATGTTGAAAGTGCCTATATGGGGTAGGTCTTCGCGGAAAAAATGATGGGTGATCCAAGTGATAATTTGACTTTTATGACCAACCGTGACAATTAGTCGCGGTTGGTCATTCAAATTCAAGAGTTAATTCAGAAAATGGATATGGTTAGCGTAGTAGTTTTGACATTTGCTCCATGCATCTTTTTTTCTGTTCCAGATTTGGATGCACATATAAATTGAGCGTAGTACTGATGTTCGAGTGTCCCAGCAAAACGCTCACGGTTTTGTAGTCGCATTTGCTTTCGATGCATCGTGTTGCAAAACTGTGTCGTAAACCGTGAAATTTCATGGCTGGTAAGCCGAGTGTCTGCATGAATTGTTTGTAATAGTTTCGGTAAGTACGCGGTTCGGTTGGTGTCGCTTCGTTGGTCAATACATAAAAACGGTCGTTTACAACTTTTTTGAGTGGGCGGATCATTTTTAGTAAATCCCGTGTCATCGGAATTTCGCGGATCGAGTTTTTGGTTTTGGGAGTGTCAAGAATGATCTCTGTATGTTTTCGATTGTCTTCGATGATATAGATACGCTGAATGGTCTTTTGTACATGAATAATTCCATTCTCAATATCTAAGTCTTCCCATGTAAGTGCGCAAATTTCTCCGATACGCATCCCGGCACTCAGGCAGATATAAATACCTAAGTTTTTGAAGGTAAAATGTGATTTAATATATTCCATGATTTGACGATGGTGCGAACGGCTCAATATATCAATTGAATGTTTGTCGCGTTCCGTAGGGAATTTTATGTCTATCTGACGGTATTCGATCAGTTTGTTCTTGACGCCGAATCGCAATATCATTTTCAAAACGATTAAAATGTCTTTGATTGTTTTGTGGCTCAATCCTTTGTCGAGTTCCCGAAATACGAATGATTGAACATTCTGTTCTTCGATGAGCGTTTTGTTGCCGAATGATGGTAAGATGTGATTTTCAATAAGTAGTGTATAAGCTGAAAATGTGGAGCGTTTTACATACTGTCTTTTGTCCTCTTTCCATAGAGCGACAATCTCCGAAAGTTTGGTTTTTGCTATCATATTCTAAAAGGTTTGAATAATATAGCAGGAAGATAGGAATAAAGAAACTTTTACAGTTCGATTTTCTCCAATGTTCCCCCTTTGAGATTTCCGGAGTTTACAGGGGAGTGGCAGAAATACTCGTTAGGTGAAATTGGAGAAACGATTATAGGCTTAACATATAAGCCATCTGACGTCGTAGAGAATAACGGAACAATAGTCTTTCGTTCCTCTAATATTAAAAATGGAGAAATTGATTACTCTGATCTAGTTCGTGTCAATAAGCCTATCAAAGACCGAATTATAACTACAGAGAACGACATCTTGGTATGCGCAAGAAACGGAAGCCAAAGATTGATTGGTAAAAATGCCATAATAAAGAAAGAAGATGCCAACAACACGTTTGGAGCATTCATGATGGTGTACCGTTCCAACGAGAACTCATTTATACGACCTTTACTTAGCACGAAAAGATATTTTTCACAAGTTGGAGAAAACCTCGGTGCAAGAATAAATCAGATAACTACCTCTGATTTCAATGGATTTGAGTTCTATTTCCCAGACAACCATATAGAACGGACCAAAATAGCGAAACTCTTCAGGCTTATAGACGAACGTATTGTCTCCCAAAACAAAATCATTGAGAAATACGAGTCCTTAATTAAGGGAATTGCACAGCATTGCATTAAAGAATCAACAAGTGGAAATACATATGTAAAACTTGGTGATATTTGTCAAATTACAACAGGAAAACTTGATGCAAATGAACAGGTAGATAATGGAATTTATCCATTTTTTACTTGTGCAGAACAACCATTCAAAATTGATAGCTTCGCTTTTGATACAGAAGCTTTGCTAATCTCTGGGAATGGCGCTAATTTAGGATATATCAATTATTATAACGGAAAGTTTAATGCTTATCAAAGGACTTATGTATTAGATATATTCTCCGAAAATATCCAGTACATTAAATGGGCATTGAAAGTATTGCTGCCCAAAAGAATTGCAATAGAAAAGAGTTCAAGCAACACTCCTTATATAGTGCTATCGACTCTCAGTGATTTAAGGTTACCAATCCCCAACAAGAGCAATCAATGCCATATAGCAAAATTAATGCAATCTTTAGAAAGAAAATTATCAAGCCAAATTGCATTGAATGGTTCTTATAATAAGTTGAAGCAATACTTACTCCGCCAGATGTTTATATAAACATTTGACGGAGCAAATACTGCTTTTGTGATGTATAAGCTCTAATAAGCTTATTCGCTGTTTTTAATTGAGACTTCAATAATGATATTGCACAGCCTATTTCTCTTTGTTTATCAAGAGAAGGTATTTTGAATACAAGTTGCGAGAAGGCCTCCATATTTAAATTGCGTCTAACGATACTTGCACCTTGTTCTGATACCATCATATAGCTGTATAAGGCACGATGAGTCTTTAACATTGCAGCCACAAATTGATTGTCGTAACCATCTGCTATTGAAAATACTTTGTAAGAAGGAGAAACTATCCCAATTTCAAATCTATCATTGTAATTGATATTCCCCATCCATAAATTTTGAGGACTTAAAACAACATCATGAAGCCGAATGATTTTATAGCCCACATTGTTTTCACTTGCGATGTCCTTTGAAAAATATTCTCGCTGAGAGAATATGCCCTTAACTGTGGAACTCAGTACCTCATGTTGATTATTCGTTCGTGACCGTTCCGACCGTTCCAACAAAATATCTCCGAGACAAACAGATTTTCCTCCAGTACCATATAGCAGTATATTGTTTAGTCCCTTAATTAAGGATTGTTTGTGTTGTAGTCTGCGATTAGTAAACAGGTATTTGCTCAAGAACCTAATGGATGGAGTAGATTAGACACTTTGTTCTCAAAAGGCAAGGCTGGTGGTACTCCGACTTCCACAAATAAAGAATACTATAATGGAGAAATACCATTCTTGAGTATTAACGATATAACAAAACAAGGTAGGTATGTCCGATACACAGAAAATCATTTGAGCCAAAGTGGATTAGAAAACCCTTCGGCATGGGTAGTTCCAAAGTATAGTTTAATAATGTCAATGTACGCATCAGTTGGCTTGGTAACTATAAATGAAATACCTATTACTACAAGCCAGGCAATGTTTGCAATGCAACTCAAAGACAAAGATTTATTGGATTATCTGTACTACTACTTGTCATATTTTAAGTATCGCCACATCCACAAGTATCTTGAAACTGGAACACAAAGCAATATCAACGCTGATATTGTTCGCGGAATAATGATTCCAACTTATGGACATAGTCGCAATATGGAAATTGCGTCAACACTGCAAGGCATTGATGTGAAAATCGACAATGAGTTATCAGTACTTAAACTATTCAATAGGCAAAAGAACTATCTTTTGTCCCAGATGTTTATATGAACATCTGGGTAAGGAGATATTGCTTTTGCATGGTTAACAAGGTTAATCTTCGCAGCTCATTAATGATGCACTCATCGTATGAGTGTAATATTTTTGCGACCCAAAGAATGTTATTGCCATTTGAGGAATACGGTAACACATAGCTTTCTACATCCCCTTTACCAATATTCATTTGGGCTGCACCTTGACCACAAGCTATCATACTATTCTCAAATCTTTGAGAAGATAGAATTTGATATAGGAACTCTTGATTTACATTTTTCGCAAGTTGTAACAAACCAACTCGTTGGTTGAGTAAATAGTCCCCATTCTTACAAAGAGAAACACGCCCAACATTACCCGTAAGAGATATTAAAATATCTCCTTCTTTTAATACTTGGTGGTCTTGTATATCGTTCGGCAAGTTGATTATGCAATTGCAATATTCATCGTTTATATATCGCTCGCCAGACACATTTGTTATTGTGAGGATTTTCCATTTGCCCAGTGCATTATACTTGCCACTCTGGAATGCGTAACCATTTTTCAATGTCGCAATATTCGACAAGCATATAGTAGTTTCTAACAAATCTTTGCGTGCGAACAAATGTTTACTAATCGCAGACTTTAGTTTTTTCAAATCCTCAATGATTTTGTTTTGGGTTGCAATACGAGTATCTACACATTCAAATAGTTTTGCTATTTTCTCTTGTTCTTGAATTGAAGGAATATTAAGACAAACTCTACTTAATCCATCTTGACCAATATTAAAGTGCTGTGCTCCGGCTCCTTTCACGATTATTCTCTTTCGTGCGGTTGGTGAAGCCAAAAGATAACGGAAAAACACAGGATGATAGTTACCCTTACTTTTTCCACGAATAACGAAACCACCAAACACAGCAGGTTTTCTATCCAAATAAACATTGGCTTGACCTACATCTTCTAATGTTTCAGAGCTACGTTGAAACAAAATATCCCCATAGTTTACACCGTAAGTTTCAATATCTCCTTCTATAACTTCAACAGAGGCACGAATATTATCATAGCAAATGAATTGGTTATTAAGGATATCCATAACAGAAATGAATTTTATTCCACGACCAAATCTTTTTGCATCAGGATTCATCCCATTTTTGAAACTCATAAAATCTGTAAGGGGATAACTATACCACTCCCCACTAAACTCTGGAAATCTCAAATGGGGAACATTGAGGGTTTTATCGTTCTTATTTGTTGCCATTGCTTCTCGCTTTGTGTTATTCGACAATCCCCAATTCTTTTAGATAAACCTCTATTTGTTTGTCTAAATCAGCGCGTTTGGCTTCCAGCTCTTTGATCTCGGCCATAACTGCCTTGATGTCGATGGGCTCTTCCTCCTCGAACGTATCGACATAGCGCGGGATGTTGAGGTTGTAGTCGTTCTCTTCAATCTCTTTCAAGGTGGCGCAATGGCTGTATTTCTCGATTTCGGAACGATTCCGGTAGGTCTCGATAATTTTTTGGATATGTTCCGGACGGAGCTTATTCTGCGTTTTAACCTTTTCGAATTCGCGTGATGCGTCGATAAAGAGGATGTTATCGTCTTGCTTGCGGCACTTTTTCATTACAAGGATACATGTAGGGATACTTGTGCCATAGAAGATGTTGGCCGGAAGTCCGATAATGGCGTCGATATAGTTCTTCTTTTCGATGAGGAAGCGACGTATTTTGCCCTCGGCGGCACCTCGGAACAATACGCCGTGCGGTGCTACACAAGCCATTGTTCCGCCTTCGTTTAGGTGGTAGATCATGTGCAGGATAAAGGCGTAATCGGCTTTCGATTTGGGTGCGAGAACTCCGGCCTTGTTGAAACGGTCGTCGTTGTTGAACTTGTCGGCAGCGCTCCAGTCGGCGGAAAACGGGGGATTGGCGACCACCGCATCGAACTGTCGGTCGCCGAACTCGTCGGCTTCGAGCGTGTCGCCGTTACGGATGTCAAAATCGTTGTATTTGATACCATGCAGCAACATGTTCATTCGGCAGAGGTTGAAGGTGGTCGGGTTTTTCTCTTGGCCGAAGATTTCGTCGGCTTTGCCGCTCCGGGCCGTGCGAAGCAGTAGTGAACCGCTGCCGCAGGTTGGATCGAATACGGTTTTCAGACGTTGTTTGCCCGTGATGACGATTTCGGCAAGAATCTGACTGACCTCCTGCGGTGTGTAGAACTCTCCTGCTTTTTTGCCGGCTCCGGCTGCGAATTGCCCGATCATGTATTCGTAGGCATCGCCGAGGATATCAATATCCTGTGCCTCTTTCAATCCGAAGTCGATACCATTCAAAGCAACGAGCACGTCGCTGATCAGTTTATTTTTATCATCGGCTGTCTTGCCCAGTTTGGGCGATGCAAGGTCGATGTCCGAAAACAGACCGCCGAAATCGTCTTCGCTCTCTTGTCCGATTGTGCTGTCTTCGATCTTTTTGAGTGAGCGTTCGAGCGACGGCAATATGTTCTCTTTGCGGTCGATCATCTCAATAATGGTGGAGTAGAGGTATTCCGGTTCGACGAAATACCCTAAATCCTGTACACACGCTTCTTTCAGATCGGCTTTCAAGTCTTCGTCGGTTCCGGCCCAGGCTTCACGGAATGTCAGATCATCCTCTTTGAGTTCTTCATTGGCATAAAGCTCGATCTTCTCCGAAAGGTATTTGTAGAAGATGAATCCCAATGTAAAATACATGAAATCGCTGGCCGACATATTGCCGCGCAGGGTGTTGGCAACAGTCCAAAGTTGGCTGCGGAGTTTTTGTTGTAATTCTTCGCTCATAATGGCTTATTCTTCATTCTCAATTTTAGGGTTGCATTGCTCGGCCGCCTTGCGTAGATCGTCCAAGGTTTTTCCATTGTAGGAAAAATATTTGGCTCCTTGATATGCGCCTGATGTGTTGCGCCTCGCCTCCGGCATGAAGGTTCCGACAAATGGCGATAACTTATAAATGCGTCCTTCGTATTCGATGGAATCATCGCTGGCAACTTTCGCATGAATATTTGTCGGAGAAAATGTAATGTATTCCCCGATTTTGATTCCGACCATGCTGAATTTGAAACGTCCTCGTTTTACGGTATGTTTACTCGATTCGTTCGAAGGCAGACCGCTTCCTATTATTGGTAGATTTCCCTCATATCGGGTGATGATTGCATCGTCTATTGTTTGTGCAATATCCCGGAATATGTCCAATGCGACTTGGGGCGCGACATTGAAAAATTCTCGATTCTGCCGGATTCTCAGGTCGGTTAATCGATCAATGGTCTTATGAACCAATTTCTCGACTTCATTGAACTTGGTTGTCTGCATTGTGGCAAAGATCTCAAAGGGTAGGGGAACAGCCGTGTTGTCCAGTTCTTTCGATCGGACGTCGACGGCGCGTGCGCTCTTTCCGATTTTCACCCAATCCTCCCGAAAACTCGGATTTGTGAGAATGTATACAAAACCAGGATATGTTTTTTCCATTGCTAATAATTTTTATTCCCAACTGAATGTTTCGATGATTGTGCGGAGTTTACCCATAACGCGTTTGAGGATATTCCGGCGCTCTTTCAGACCGACTTTTTTCTCTTTGATTGCATTCTGTATGATCTCTGGTTTTTCCCGTTGCAGGTAATCGTATTGTGCGAGATAATCCCGAAGGGCGTCTTGTGGAAGCCCTTCCTCTTCGGCGAGCCGGTCGATTGCTGCATTGCGGGCGGTGGATACGTAGTTTGTTAACCGGGTCTCCAGATCGATTGATCCGTCAGCCTTGGCGCGGGCAAATCCGGTTTTGTCATCGTCGATATTGTGGCGGATAAATCCGTCGATCAGCATCGCCTTGTTGCGCATAGCTGCGTCTTTGATCATCGTGTCGATGATGTGCTGGCGCTTTTCGTTATAGTCTTCGCTTTCGGGATTCAGGTCTTCGATCAGTGCGAGGATATAGGCGACGTTGATTACATCGCTATGTAACAACTCCAGACAGAAATCAATATCGTCAATCCCGTCAATTTCCGGTTGCGGGGTGTCTTTTTTAGTCGAAAGGTCTTTGTTTTCTCCCGTATGGCCGATAGCGATGTCGAGGTATTTGGACCGGAAGTCCATATACTCCTGTTCCGACATGAGGAAATAGGGATCGTCCTCTTCGTACTCCTCATAAATCTGCGCTTCGATTTTGCCTCGAATGATCTCCCGAAACGCCAATGCGAATTCCCGTTTCTCCGGTTCGCTTTTCAGGGCGTCGATATACGTGACATTGGGATATTTCTCCAAAAAGGAGATCATTTTCAGATTGAGCTCTTTGCGCACTTTCTCGAACGGAGGGCGGATGATGTACTCATTCGGCTCGTTGTTGCTGAATAATTTGATAGCAGCATCTACGTTTGCTTTCAAATCGCGAAAACAAAAAATCTTACCGAATTTCTTTTTTTCACCCAGTATGCGGTTTGTGCGGCTGAAGGCCTGTAACAGGCCGTGATACTCCAAGTTCTTGTCCACATAAAGCGTGTTGAGTTTCTTGGCGTCGAAACCTGTGAGGAACATCCCGACGACAAGCAGCAAGTCGAGCGGTTCCATCTCTTTCCGGCGTTTCTTCATCCGTTCGTTCACATCGTCGTAATATGCCCCGAAATTGTCGGTCGAGAATCCGGTGCCGAACATGCGGTTGTAATCGTCAATAATGGTTTGCAACTCGTCGGCATCGACCTTCGTCGTGGCAAATCCTTTGTTCATCCCCGTTTGCTCGTCGTCCTGGTTGGCGTTGGCTGCATAGGTGAAGATCGCACCGATTCTGATTTTGGGATTCAGTTCTTTGAATATCTTGTAGTAACTCAACAGCATCGGCACGGACTGAATGGCGAACAGTGCATTGTATTCGCCGTCGAAAGTCGATTTGTTGTAGTTGTTGAGAATGAATTGCGCAATTTCGCGCATCCGTTTTTCATTTTCATAATCAGTAGTCGTATTGCCTGTATAATATTCGACCAGAAAGCCCAATACATTTTCATCGGCAATAGCATCTTTGATTAGGTATTTGTGCAGGCACTCGCCGAATACCTCAGCGGTTGTATGCTCCTGTTTGGCGTTTTTAGCAAAAATCGGTGTGCCGGTGAATCCGAAGATTTGTAGGTGTGAGAAAAACCGGACGATATTCTTATGGCACTCGCCGAAGTGGCTGCGGTGGCATTCGTCGAAGATCATCACGACCTTCTTATTGCGAATCTCTTGCAAGTGCTTGTTGTAGTAGTCCTTCGTCACGGCGCAATTCAATTTCTGAATTGTTGTGATGATGATTTTGGAATCTCCGCTCAAACGTTTGATCAATTCGTAGGTATTGTCCGTTCCATCGACTGCTCCCGGTTCGAATGCCTCGTATTCGCTTTGTGTCTGTGTATCCAGATCATGCCTGTCGACAACGAACAACACTTTGTCTACACCGTCGATGTCCGATACGAGCTGCGCCGCCTTGAACGACGTGAGTGTTTTGCCGGCGCCTGTCGTATGCCACACGTAACCGTTTTTATTGGTGTTTTCAACCCGATTGATAATTTCCTCGACGGCATAGTATTGATAGGGGCGCAGTACCATCAAACACCGTTCGCCTTCGTGCAGAACGATGTATTTGCTGATAATCTTCCCCAAGGTGCATTTGTCGAAGAAGAAATTGGCGAACATATTCAGGTCATTGAATGGCCGATTGCTCTTGTCCGTCCAGTTGAATGTGAATTTATAGCCGCCGTTTGGGTTATTGGCGAAATAACGGGTATTTACACCGTTGGAAATCACGAAAATCTGGATATAGGCGAATAGTCCGTGAAACGAGGTCTTGTGGTATCGCTGCACTTGGTTGTAGGCCTGTTTCAATTCGACTCCGCGCTTTTTCAGTTCGATCTGTACCAGCGGCAATCCATTCACAAGAATCGTTACATCATAGCGGCATTTTTTTCGTCCCTCGATCGTTATTTGATTCGATACCTGAAATTCGTTCTGACACCATTTGCGTTGGTTGAGAAATTCGACCCAGATACGTTGCCCGTCTTCGGTTTCCAGCGGATAAAGATCGCGCAATTTTTTAGCCTTTTCAAACCGTGTCCCGCCTTCGAGGTAGATGAGAATTTGCTCGAATTCTTTGTCGGTAAATTGCGCCCGTCCGATCAGTGCGAGAGCCTTTTGATTGTGCTTTTCCAGCTGGACTTTGAAGTTCGCTTTCAGATTCTCTTCTTCTTTGATAAAAACACGCTCGTAGCTATTGTCCATCAATGTTTTTATCAAGCCGTTCTCTAATGCGGCCTCGCTTTGGGTTGCCATGGTAGTCAGGTTGTTCAAATATAATATACAAAGATAGGAATTTTATCCTTAATGGATGAGCTTGCAACTCTTTCTGATCGTATAAAAGTTTGCTGCCAGAGAGCATCCATAGAGAAAGTGCCTTGAGGCAAATGCAATATACAACATTTTCAACATTTCGGTTCCGCTATCCGCTCTATTCCGCTTTGGCTTTTTCAAAACGGTCGTCTGTTATTTTTCTTCTCATGGAGATAATTCAGTTCATCACTGTAAATGCCGATCACGAACTGCAGCATATTGTCGACAAGGGCTGTCAGTCTTGTGCGCTCATTCCCCAGCAGATGGAGTATTTTCGAAATTTTGTGCTTGGTTTCGAGGCAGACATATATGGCAGCCCGTTCATCGGAACACTTTACGGGACGGAAAAACGTCTGCTCGAAATCGGGCAGCAAAATCTTTTTTCGCTGGAATCCTGATCTGTCAGGAGTTTTTCCGGAATCGGCCGGTATTGTCCCGGCTGCCGGAGCCGGCGGTTCGGTTTTTGAGTCAACGGTCTTATTGCGTATCGTCGGTTCAGCATCATCCTGTTTCGGACCATTTTGTGCGACATCCCTAGCCGGCAACTCCTGTCCACGGAGCATCTTCCGGAATGTGTTTTCGTCCACTTCAACCCCTTTGCTGGAGGAATGTTTGAATGTGTTTTTGTCTTTTTGAACGGATTTTCCCATTATGATATGTGCTAAATATTGGATGATTAATCGACAACTGTATTTAAACTGTTATTGGTTTCATGTTTTATTTCAAACAAAGCGTCATTAATATTTTTGTCCAATTCATATTGGTTCTATGAATAAAATAATGAAATAACTATTGTTACTGCAATATACTATCTATAATCCGGCTTTAATTCCGGTGTCCGCCCCAGTCCGCTCCAGTCCGTTCGGCGGGCTTTTTTTTCGTGCCGGACGGTTGTAATATTGCATTGGGAAACGACCCGGCCACAAGAACCGTAACGGAGGGTTTCCGAAACTTTCGGCAGCAATGCTCCGGCGCGGCTTTTTCCCATCGCCAGATGGGAGCGAGGTGTACCTTTGTCCGA
>ERZ1106963.3729-NODE-3729-length-12382-cov-6.101485_pt1 | contig 12382 bp, 11 predicted proteins | sample MGYA00403681_ERZ1106963 | MGnify/ENA primary metagenome ERZ1106963 (study PRJEB35170, sample SAMEA104062407) | human gut metagenome | biome: human gut; feature: human-associated habitat; material: faeces | place: Denmark | collected 2012-05-03 ...
ACGACATCCGCCAGTGCCGCCCCCTGCCGGACTCGGCCTTCAAAAACGAGCTGGAGCACAACCAGGACTTCGTGGACCTGTCCTGCCGCATCGCGGGGGTGCTGTTCGATTACATGCACGCCCACACCACCATCCCCGGTGCCGACCTGGCCGTGGTGGATTTCACCCGCGATGGTGCCCCGTGGCTGGGCATCCTCAAGCTGAACTACAAGAATGGCTACACCCACTACACCGAAACTGTGGAGGGTGCCCCGGTCAACTCCATCATCCAGCAGCGGGCCTGCCTGCCGACCCAGAGCGGCAAGGTGGAAGAAGGTGCGCTCGTCAACCTGCAGGACTACTCCATGCGCCTGCTGGAAAAGAAGTACGACATCGACGGCCACAAGGAGTTCTACCTTTCTACGGTCGTGTTCCAGTACACCCAGGCCGAACCGGAAAAGAAAAAGCTGAAGGCTATTCAGGAAGCCGCTGCGCAGGCCGTGATGGACGCCTACCAGGACGAGCCCCACGCCGAGGCACAGGTCGCCATGCTCATTGCGAACCAGGCCGCCGACAACGACAACCAGGTCTCGGTGGAGCAGGTGCGCCGCCAGCTGGCCGAGGAATACCCGCTGGCCGCTGTCCCCTTTGACGACTACGTGGAGAAGAGCGATGTCATCGAGCAGTTCGAGCAGCCTGTCACCGTGACGCCCGCCCGCATCCGCCGGATGGAGAGCCGCAGCATCCACACCGCTAGCGGCATCGAGGTGAAGATCCCCACCGAGATCCTGTCCTCCGAGTCGGAAGTGGAGTTCCTCCATGACCCCGACGGCAGCGTCTCGCTGCTCATCAAGAATGTGATTTTGTGAAAGAGACCCTCTCCGTCATTGCTTTGCAATGCCACCTCTCCCAAAGGGCGAGGCCGCGAGCAAAAGCGAATCGGCGAGGGCTTCATTTTTCCTCTTGCCAAATCCCATGTTTTGTGCTATACCTTTTCTTGTATTCATGCTTGTATCTATGGAGCTGGGAGGAATTTGAAAATGGAACTGGCACTTATCTGTGCACAGCAGGTCATCGTGTTGTTTTTGCTCATCGGGGCGGGTGCGGCCGCCATCAAGACCGGTGTGCTGAAGCCGGAAGGGCGGCAGACCCTCTCGAACCTGCTGGTCTATCTGGTCGTTCCGGCCATGATCGTCCACTCCTACATGATGGACTTCAGCGAGGAGATCCTGCACAACCTGCTGGCCGCGTTCGGGCTGAGCGTTCTGGCCATTCTCATCGGCACTGTGCTGACGCTGGCCCTGACTGCCCGGCAGAAAGACCGCCGGGCCCCCATCTTCCGGTTCGCATCGGTCTTCTCCAACGCAGCCTATATGGGCTTCCCGCTCATTTCGGCGCTGTTTGGGTCGGAGGGGCTGCTCTATGCCAGCGCCTATGTGACCGTGTTCAATATCCTGCTCTGGACCATGGGCTACGGCATGGTCAGCGGCAGTTCCAGCCCGAAGGAAGTGGCCCGCAGCCTGCTGCGCACCCCGGTGCTGTATGCGATGGTGGTGGGCCTCGCCGTCTACCTGCTGCAGATCCCGGTGCCCGCCCTCATCGCCCAGCCGCTGGAACTGCTGAGCAACATGAACACCCCGCTTTCCATGCTCATCACCGGCATCCTCATCGCCACGGGCGACCTGAAGCAGATCGTCTGCGACCGGCACATCTGGAAACTGGCCGGGCTGCGGATGCTGGCCATCCCGGCGGTGTGTCTGGCGGCCTTTGCGGCGCTGGGTCTGCTGCGCTTCGGCATGAGCGCACAGGTGGTGCTGCTGTTGGAGTGCTGCCCTGCCGCGGCGATCACCTCGGTGTTCGCCGTTCAGTTCGGCCACGATGAGCAGTTCGCGGCCGGATGCGTGGTCCTCACCACCCTGCTCAGCATCGTCACCCTGCCCCTGTGCGCACTGGTGCTGACGGCGCTGATGTAACACGCGACGCAAAAAGGAACCGCTGCGTTTTGAACGCACAACGGTTCCTTTTTTGTTTTCCATTATACCAGCGGCATGATGTTTTCCGGCGCGGCCCGGAGGAAGGCCGGGGTCTCCGGCGGGGGTGAAGAAAGGGTCGTTTTGGAGACCTTCCACCACAGCTTTGCGCTGCCATCCACCGAGGTGCAGATGACGTTCCAGTCGAACGGATTCTCGCTCGAAGCGCCCACACGCACCGGCAGCCGGTTGTCGCTGTCCGCTGCGGCGGGCACGAGGTCATGGGCACGGATGCCCACGGCGGTGCAGTTTTCCGGCACCGGGAGCGCCACGGCAAGCTCCTGCTCCCAGCCGGTGAGATGCACCCGGTGCGCGTCCACCCGGACGCAGGGCAGGATATTCTTGCAGCCGGTCAGGCGGGCGGCGGTCAGGCGGCGGGGGTCTGCAAAGACCTCTCTGGTCGTGCCGGCCCGGAGCACCTCGCCGCCGTCCATGACGATCATCTCGCGGCAGAGGCGGTAGGCCTCGTCGCGGTTGTGGGTCACGAGCAGGGCCGTGCCGTCAAACCCGGCCAGCAGGCTGCCCACTTCGCCCTCCACTTCCTCGCGGAGGTAACTGTCCAGTGCGCTGAACGGCTCGTCCAGCATCAGGATACGGGGTTTGCCCGCCAGAATGCGGGCCAGTGCAGCGCGCTGCTGCTGCCCGCCCGAAAGCTCACTGGGCAGGCGGTGGGCCAGTTCCTCCAGCCGCATGGCGCGCAGCGCCTCCGCACAGGCCGCTTTGCGGGCGGCGGGGTCCTTCTCCTTTTTCAGCGCGCAGAGGATGTTCTGCTCCACCGTCATATTCGGGAACAGCGCGTAGTTCTGGAACAGCAGGCCCACGTTCCTCTGCTGCGGGGGCAGGTCGATGCCCTGCTCGCTGTCGAACAGGACACGGCCATCCAGCACGATGCGGCCGCTGTCGGGTCTGACGATGCCCGCAATGCAGCGCAGAGTCATGCTTTTGCCGCAGCCGGATGCGCCGAGGATGGCGGCGGTGGTATTGCCCGCTGTGAACTCCGTGCGAAGGGTGAAGCCGTCGAACCGTTTGGTGATCTTGACGTCCAAACTCATGTGTGCTTCCCTCCCTGCTTCTGTTTGCGTTCCAGCAGGTTGACCGCCAGCAGCACCACTGCCGAGATGACAATGTCCACCAGCACCCACTGCATCGCCCCCATCTCATCATTGGTGCGCCAGAGCTGATACACCGTGGTGGCGATGGTGGCCGTTTTGCCGGGGGTGTAGCCTGCGATCATGCTGGTCGCGCCGTACTCGCCCAGCGCGCGGGCAAAGGCCAGCACCGTTCCGGCCAGGATGCCCTGACGGCAATAGGGCATCCGCACCCGCCAGAAGATCCAGGTGTTGGAAAGCCCCAGCGTCTGCGCAGACCAGGCCAGCGTCTCGTCGAAGCTCTCGAACGCGCCGCGGGCCGTGCGGTACATCAGCGGGAAGGCCACCACGATGGAGGCAAAGATAGCGCTGTACCAGTTCATGACCAGCTTGACGCCGAAATGCTCCAGAAAGAAGAGGCCCAGCGGCCGCTTGGCACCAAACAGCAGCAGCAGGAAATAACCCACAACCGTGGGCGGCAGGACCATGGGCAGGGTGAGCACCACGTCCAGCACACCTTTGAGCACACGGGGCAGCTTTGCGATAGAATAGGCGGCAAAAATGCCGAGGAAGAACACCGCTGCGCAGCTGATGAGCGCAATGCGCAGGCTGTTCCATAAAGGATACCAGTCCACTTGCTTTCACCTCCCTATTTCGTCTCACAGCAGGGCCCTGCTGTTTCCGGCGTCCGGGACCTCCTTCGGCCAGTAACAGCCTGCCCGGCCTGCCAAGGGCTCCCCGATCAGGGGAGCTGGCGAGCAAATGCGAGACTGAGCGGTTTACAGTGCGGTGAAGCCGACGCTCTCAAAAACTTCGCCTGCCGCAGAGGTCTGCAGATACTCCAGGAACTTCCGGGCAGCAACGGCGTTGGGGGCAGCCTTCAGGACGGCAGCCGGGTAGATGACCTGACCGCACATCTCCTTCGTGGCCTCATCCACGACCTTCAGACCGGCGCTGAAGGCATCGGTGCAGTAGACGACACCGGCATCCACGCTGGCCTCGCTGACCTGAGTGGTGACTTCCTTGACGTTGGAGCCGTAGGTGATGACACCGGCCGCAGCCAGAGCGGCTTCGTCCAGCTCGTAGTAGGCCAGGATCTTCTGGGTGTACTGGCCCACCGGCACATCGCTGTTGCCCATGCAGAACAGGATGTCCTCAGCCTTCAGGTGCTCGGCCAGAGAATCGAAGCTGTCGATGCCCTTGTCGGCATTTTCGGGGACGCACAGGACGACCTTATTTTCCAGCAGATCCACGCGGGAATCGCTGTCCACGAAATCCAGACCCTCGGTGTTCACCTCAGCGGAAGCGGTGCTGTCCAGCTGGTTCATCTGCTTCTGACCTGCCGAAAGGAACAGGTCGCAGTCTGCGCCCTCCTGGATCTGGGTCTTCAGGGTGCCGGAAGAGTCGAAGTTGAAGCGGAAGGTCACGCCGGGGTTCTCCGCCGAATAGGTCTCAGCGATGGCGTTCAGCGTCTCGGTCAGGGACGCTGCAGCGAAGACGATCAGCTCGACGGACTCGCCCGAAGCAGCCTCCGAAGAGGCGGCGGCAGAGCCTGCCACGGAGGAAACGGAGCTGCTGGAGCTGCCGCAGGCGGTCAGGGCAGCAGATGCGGACGCGATGCCGACAGCGCACAGGAAGCCGCGGCGGGAGATCTGGGTATTCATGGTCCTTTCTCCTTCTGTTGTTCACATAGAGTTATCGTTTACAGCGTCTCCCGCAGGGCGGGGCTGTAAAGGCAATATTACTTCCGGGCACACTCGCCGTCCAGCCCGGCAGCGATGCGGATGCCGTGTTCGAGGCTGGGCAGGATGTACTCCAGATTTTCCTGCACAGCCTTGGGGCTGCCCGGCAGATTGACGATGAGTGTCTTGCCGCGCAGGACGCTGGCTGCGCGGCTGAGCATCCCGCGCGGGGTGATGCTCAGGCTGTGGTACCGCATGGCCTCGGCGATGCCGGGGGCGCTGCGGGTGGCCACAGCATAGGTTGCCTCCGGGGTGATATCGCGCGGGGAGAAGCCGGTGCCGCCGGTGGTCAAGATCAGGTTCACCTGTCGGCCGTCGGCCAGCCGGATGAGCTGGGCCTTCAGCGCCTTGGCCTCATCGGGCAGGATCATGGTCTCCTCCACTTTGTACCCGGCGGCGGTCAGCATCTCCACGATGAGCGGGCCGCTCTTGTCCTCCCGCTCGCCGCGGGCACCTTTGTCCGACAGGGTGATGACGGCTGCGCGCAGCGGCGGGTCTTCTTCCGGGGGCAGCAGGATCATTTCATCGCCCACATGGAGAGTGCCGCCGTGGAGCACACGGGCGAACACGCCCTCATGGGGCATGATGCACTCGCCGGTCTGCTGTTTGATGACGCAGTCGTTGTGGCATTCCTTGCCGATCTGGGTCATCTCCAGCACGACCTCACCGACCTGAAAGCGGCTGGTGACGGGCAGATTGCGGAAATCGAACCCCTCCACAACAAGGTTTTCGCCAAAGGCACCGTAATCGACCCAGATCTTCTTGCGGAAGTTCTCGATCTTTTCGGCGCTGAGCAGGCTGACCTGACGGTGCCAGTTTCCGCCGTGGGCGTCGGTCTCAATGCCCCATTCCGGGGTCAGGGTGGCTTCGGGCACCTCGGTCTTGACGGTGCCGCGCTTCGGGCTGGTGCAAATGGCCAGGATCTTTCCCATATTATCCTCCGATCCGATACATCCCGCGCGTAGCCGGGACATCCTGTTTCAATTCAAAGTGGTGCTCCTGGGGCTTTTCCCAGATCGTGGTGCGGATGGCGCTGAGCAGCTCTTCGTCCGACGCACCGCTGCGCAGGAGCGTTTTCAGGTCGCAGCCCGCCTCGCTGGCAAGGCAGGGCCGCAGAAAGCCCTGGCTCGTGAGCCGGACCCGGTTGCAGGAAGCGCAGAACTTGCCGTGCACGGCTGCAATGAAGCCCACGCTCCCCTGCCAGCCCGGCGCGGTGTAGTAGACTGCCGGGCCGTCGCCGATGCCTGCCGTTTCCTGACGGGAAAGCAGGGCCAGCTCCGGCCAACGCTTCCGGAAGCGGGCCAGCAGGTCCGGCCCGGAGATGCAGGGCATCGCGGCCCCATAGCCAATGGGCATCATCTCGATGAAGCGCACCTGCAAAAACTTTGTCTCCGCCAGAGCAGCCAGCGCTTCCAGCTCTCCCTCGTTGACGCCCACCTGCGGCACGCAGTTCAGTTTGACAGGCAGGCCGCTTTCCAGCGCGGCCCGGATGCCCGCCATCACGTCCGCAAAGGCGTCCCGCGCGGTGATGCGGGCGAACACTTCCGGTGAAAGGGTGTCCAGGCTGATGTTCACGCTGTCCAGCCCGGCGGCAAGCAGGGCAGGCAGCTGCTGCGCCAGCAGCACCCCATTGGTGGTCATGGTGACACGGCGGATGCCGGGGATGGCTTTCAGCTGCGCCACCAGATGGTCCACGCCTTTGCGCACCAGCGGCTCGCCGCCGGTGACGCGGACCGTATCCACACCGCACTGCGCAAACAGTGCGGCAAGGCGGAGAAATTCTTCGTACGTCAGGATATCTTCCCGTTCCAGTTTCTCCACACCGTCCGGCATACAGTAGCGGCAGCGCAGGTTGCACAGGTCAGTGACGGAGAGGCGCAGATAGTGGATCGTGCGGCCTTTTGCATCAAACATAGCCGCCCTCCGCCCGGATGTACAGGCCGCTCTTGCCACCGCTCTTCTTTTCCAGATGGATCTCGCCCAGTTCCATCCCCTTATCCACGGCCTTGCACATATCGTAGATGGTCAGCAGCGCGGTGGAAACACCGGTCAGGGCCTCCATCTCAACGCCGGTGACGCCGCTGGTCTTGACGGTGCAACGGGCCTCCACCGCCCGGCGCTCCGGCAGCAGTTCGAACTCGATCTGTACCTTGGTCAGCGGCAGCGGATGGCACAGCGGGATCAGCTCGCTGGTGCGCTTGGTGGCCATGATGCCGGCCACGCGGGCCACGCCCAGCACATCGCCTTTCTTCACCGTGCCGTTCTGCACGGCAGCAAAGGCGTCTTCGTTCATGGTAATGATGCCGTGGGCCGTGGCCTCGCGGGAGGTGACAGGCTTGCCGCTCACGTCCACCATCACCGCATTGCCCTCGGCATCGAAATGGGTCAGTTTATTTTCTGTTGTATTCATAAAATTCACGTTATCCTTCGTACAACCTCTCAGGCGCTTCGCGCCAGCTCCCCTGGTAGGAAAGACTCCCTCCGGCCGGAGGGAGATGTCGCGAATAGCGACAGAGGGAGGACGACCACTGGCGAGTCGGTAGTGGTCGTGCTGGACGAGCAAAGTTTTCTGCAATCGGGAACGGCCGGGCTCCGCGGTCGAGATTCACGGATGCTTGCCCAGCGCCCTCTGTTAGAGCGCTGTCCCGCAGTCGCTGTCCATTCGGACAGGGCCCAGCGCTTTGCGCCCAATTGGGCCCAAGCGAACAGCAGAACTTGCCCGTCCTGCCAAGGGCTCCCCTATCAGGGGAGCTGGCATCGCGAAGCGATGACTGAGAGGTTCATCCAATAAGTCGGAGCGCTCAGCAGTGCCCGAACCCGCAGTTGGGCCAGGTGCAGGTGCCGCAGCCCAGGCAGAGGCCACCCTCCCCCAGGCGGGCGATATCCTCGGCGGTGATGGGGTCATCGGCCAGCAGACGGGGCAGCAGCAGATCGAAAATGGTCCGCTTGGCGTACATCACGCAGCCCGGCAGGCCGCAGACAGGCACACCGTCCAGATAGCTGACCAGGAACATGGCACCGGGCAGCACCGGCGCACCGTAGCTGATGATGTCAGCCCCGGTGTTTCGGATGGCCAGCGGGGTGCGGTCGTCGGGGTCCACGCTCATGCCGCCGGTGGTGAAGATCAGCTCGCAGCCCGCCGCCTTTGCTTCCAGAATGGCCGCCGTAATGCCCGCCGGGTCGTCGTCGCAGACCTTGTGGAAGACCATCTCGCAGCCGTATTCCGCCAGCTTGCGTTCCAGGATGGGGGTGAATTTATCCTCGATGCGGCCCTTGAAGACCTCGCTGCCCGTAGTAATGACCGCAAACTTCTTCTGGTGGAAGGGCAGGACGTTCAGGATGGGCTTGTCCCCCGCTGCTTTCTGCATGGCATCCATCTTTTCCTGCTCGATGACCAGCGGGATGATGCGGGTACCGGCCAGTTTGGCTCCTTTTTTCACCGGCAGGTCGCCGTGGATGGTGGCGATCATCATCTGCGGGGTGCGGTTGACCGCCAGCAAAGCGGCACGGTCGATCTTGAGCAGGCCGTCGCAGTCGGCGATCAGCTCGATCTTGCCCTCCTTCGGCTCGGTGCCGTGGATGTTCCTGCCCGCAGCGGCCCGATAGAGCAGCGCAGCGGCTTCATCCTCGTGGAGGATGCCGGGCGTCTTTTCCCAGACGTACAGGTTCTCCTTGCCGATGCTCAGCAGCACCGGGATATCCTCCGGCTGGACGATGTGGCCCTTGCGGAAGCGGGGGCCTTTGAACTCGCCCGGAAGGATCTGGGTGATATCGTGGCAGAGCACCTGCCCTGCGGCGTCTTCGGTACGGATCAGTTTCATAATCGCTTTCCTCTCTTCCTCACAGCGCGGGCATCTGGGCTGCGATCCAGTCGGCCAGTGCCTCCGGCTTATCCAGTGCAAAATCCGCGCCCGGCACATCGCCCACGACGGCCAGCGGCTCAAAGGAGGCCGGTTCGTTGGAGATGGCGCTGCGCACGACTTCGATCTTGGGCCAGCCGCTCTCCTTGAAGCCCTCCATCAGCACCAGATCATAGCCATGGCGCTCGAACAGGGCCAGCAGATCCTGCTCGGTGAGGCGGAACGCTTCCGTGAGCAGATAGCGCTGCCCGGAAAAGACAGCCACGCCCTCGGCTCCGGCTTCGCGCAGGCGGAAGCTGTCGGTGCCGGGGACATCGGGGGTGAAATCGTGGCCGTCGTGCTTGATGACGCCCACCTTCAGCCCCCGCGCCCGCAGCAGCGGGATGAGCTTTTCCAAAAGGGTGGTCTTGCCGCTGTTGTGCACCCCGCTGACGGCAAGCACCGCCGGGTGTTTCAGGCTCAGCTCTGCAGCCAGAGCCTCTTTGCGTTCAGTATACAAAGGAAAGCACCTCCACTTCCTCGCCCGGCTCCACCGGGCCGCTGCCAGCAGGCAGCTCCACCAAAGAATTGCAGCCGATCATGGCTGACAGGCTGCCGGACGAATGGGCCTCGGTGTTGCCCTCGCCGGGGATGGCAACGGTGCCGCCCGATGCTCTGGCCCGCAGATAGCGGTTCCCCTTGCTGGGCTTGGAAAAGCCGGTGGTCAGGGTGCGGCGGGTGCGGGGCAGGATGCAGGCTTCCTCCTGCCGCCCGGCGGCCCGCAGCAGGGCCGGGACGGCGTATTGTTCCAGAGTGGCTGCGGCGGCAAAGGGGTTGCCCGACAGGCAGAACACGAGTTTTCCTTCGACCTCTGCGGCCAGCATCGGGCTGCCGGGCTTCTGGGCGACCCCCGCAAAAATGCTTCGGGTACCCAGCATTTCCAGCACTACGGGCAGATAATCCTTCTGCCCGACCGACACGCCGCCGCTGGTGATGACGGCATCGCACCCGGTGAGCAGTTCTTCCAGCTCGGCGGCGATGCGGGCCGGGTCGTCCGAGCAGTGGCGGCGGCGGACGGCGAATCCCAGCTGGCGCAGGCGGGCCGCATTCTGGATGCCGTTGGCGTCGTAGATCTTGCCGGGCGCCCAGAGCTCTCCGGGGGCCAGAAGCTCGCTGCCGGTGGCCAGCACACCGATGGTGAGCGGCTTGTACACCGGCACTTCGGCATAACCCTGCCCGGCCAGCACACCGAGGTGGGCAGGCGTGAGCACCGTGCCCGCTTCGGCGACCAGCGCTCCGGCGGCGATGTCCTCGCCCCGGAAGACCACGTTCGCGTTGTGGGAAAGTTCGGCGTAGATGCGCACGGTCTCTTCCCCGCCGTCGGTCTGCTCCTGCATCAGGACGCAGTCGGCCCCGGCGGGCAGCGGCGCACCAGTCATGATGCGGGCCGCGCAGCCGACAGGCAGCTCCGCCGTGGGGGCATCCCCGGCATAGAGCTTCATCACCACCGGCAGGGCTTTGGGGGTCATCTCCCCGGCCCCGGCGGTGTCGGCGCTGTGCAGCGCGTAACCGTCCAGCGGGCTCCGGTCAAAGGGGGGCTGGTCCATCCGGGCGCAGAGCGGCGCAGCGGCGATCCGTCCGCAGGCCTCGTCCAGCCCGACATTCTCGACCGCAGGCCTGGGCAGTGCCGCCGCAGCATCCAGTACACGGCGCAGCGCCTCGGCAGGCGCACAAAAAGGCTGTTTCATCGAAAAATATCCTCCATTTTATCCCGCAGAGAGCTGCCGTCCGCTATGGCCCGGACAGCATGCCTCTCGGCGGGTTCCATCGTTTTCAAACGGCAGGTAAAAAATGCGGGGACGTCTTGACCGAAAATCAAAACGCCCCCGCAGAAAACACGACGCACACCCCGCGCGGCTGTTTGCAGACAGCTGTGCCGGGCGGGACTCGCTCCGCGCGGGCTGTTGCAGCAGCCGTACGCAGGGCAGGCCCCGGTGTCGGGTCGATGGGAGGAGTTCTTTTTTTCAAATTGCAGCGTTTCTTCTGCGGGAAGGCAGCCGGGTTTCCCCTGCCACCCTTGAATGCCGGTCTGCGGTGCAGGCCCTTAGCATTGCGGCGCGGCGTCAGTGCCCTGCGGGTTTAGACGCCTTTGCTCAAAGAAGCTCTTATACCCTATTCAGTTTTGATCTGGAATGTTTAATCGCAGAACTCATCCACGTCGCTGATGGCTTTGGCGTAGCGGCGGGTGAGATACTGGGTGGAAAAGAGGAACCGCTCGTTCTGGTTGTTGGTCAGCTCCTCAATGTCCGCAAACTCCGGCCTGCCCTGCATGGTCTTCCAGGTCTGCTCGATCTCGTCCGGCGCAAGGCCGTAGGGGGAGCGCTGGAAGTAGCGCAGCGGGGTGGCGCTGGGGTAGATGCGGGCATTGAACCGCACCATCTCCGCGAACATCACACACAGGTCCCGGTCCTCGATGAGCTGCGCGATCATCGCGTAGTTGTCGCTCATGTTGGCGCTGGAATAGTAGTAGGTGTCCTTGGCACCGGTGCGGGAGACGATGTCCTCACACTGGGGGTCCTGCGGCATCTGGGCCAGCAGTTCGTCGGCGTTTTCCACCTCCGAGGCCAGCTGGGCATGTGCCGTGACCAGAGCGGCCGCCGAGCGGGAGCGGATGAACCCTGCCAGCTGCTGTGCCGGGGTCAGCTCCGGCAGTTCCGGAGCCGTTTTGGTGGGCTGGTCTGCGTAGGGGTCGTTCTCCGCATCGGGGGCAGCGGCCAGAAAGTCCAGCAGCTCCGGCTTGGCGTCGGCCGCGTCGGTGCCTTCCGGCACAGCGGGGGCCTCAGCGGCCTCGGCGGCCTGCTGCTTTGCAGCCAGCTCGCTGGTCTCGCGCTCCACCACAGCCATCACGTCCTCGCCTGCCTTGGCGGCGCTGCCATCGAAGGTGCTGCCCGTCTCTTTCAGGCGGCGGGCGGTCTCGCTGGCGGCGTCGATGCTGAACACCTCCGCCTTGGGCTTTTTCTTTGCGGCCATCTCCGCCTTCTGCAGATCCAGCACGACCTGTTCGGGGTCGGCTGCGCCATCCACAGTGGTGGTATAGCCGGGTTTGCGTCTGCCAAACAACATGGCAAATTTCCTCGTTTCTGTGGGATTTTACTCAGCGGCCTCGGTGGTCTGGGCATAAATGCCGCGCTTTTCGAGGTCGTCGGCCATATCGGCCAGGTCGAACTTCTCCAGCGTCTCGCGGGTGGGCACACCGGTGGTCAGATCCCAGCCAAAGATATTGTAGAACAGATCCTTGGCCTTTTCCATATCCGCACGGTCCAGCTTGGTGGTGCCGGCCTCGAATGCCTTGAAATCCGGCTCCTTGTCGAAGACCCAGTCGCAGATAGCATCGTGCTCCTGGCGCAGGTTTGCACTGCCGCAGTTGTTCTGGAAGCTGATGGCGGTCATGGCGCGGAGCATCTGGGTGATGCGCTCGCCAGCCTCCTGCAGGCCTGCCTGGGTGTAGGTCTCGCCGGTAACAGCAGTCATAAAGTCTGCCTGCAGATCCAGGTCGCCGTGGTACTCACGCTCCTTGGAGGGAGACTGGGTCATGGGCCACATCCAGTTGCAGAGAGTAGCAGAGTCGTGGAAGTTCTTATCGTTGACGCAGTAAGCCGCCAGCTTTGCCTTGTTCTCGTTGATGGGGGTGTAGCTCTTGGCCT
>ERZ1106963.3730-NODE-3730-length-12379-cov-4.157254_pt1 | contig 12379 bp, 10 predicted proteins | sample MGYA00403681_ERZ1106963 | MGnify/ENA primary metagenome ERZ1106963 (study PRJEB35170, sample SAMEA104062407) | human gut metagenome | biome: human gut; feature: human-associated habitat; material: faeces | place: Denmark | collected 2012-05-03 ...
AGCCGCGTACACTCCCAATGCACACAGCCTTCCTCTTTCATCACAGGCTCAGTCCAATACGGCTGTGACCTGTGATTACACATCCTCGGCAAACAAAAAATCACGCAGTATAAAATTGTAAGAGTAGGTTCTTTTGCATTTACCGCCGAAAGCGTGACATACTATCAGCGCATACAAAAATTGATGGTTCAGCTTTCGTAGATTCCTAGAAAGTTATGATGACAAGATGAATTTTGCCTACGGACATCAAGATCTTTCAAATTGTATCGACTACGATTTTGACGGCGAATAGACTTTAAGCCGCACCGCTGAGGAAGCTGATCTTCTGAACGGCCTGCTTTTTGCTGTCCATCGACGGATGGACGTACAACCGTAGCGTTGTCGTAATGTCCGAGTGGCCCAGCATCTCGCTTACGCTCTTAATGTCGATCCCTTTTTCAATGCAGCGCGTCGCGTAAGTGTGACGAAGCGTGTGATAGCAACGCTTTCGGATACCGCACCGGCGCAGGACAGACTCGAAGTAGTATTGATAGGTGCGCGGCTCCATCGGCTTGTCCGCTCGGCCCGTCAGAATATACGCATCCTGCGGCAGACCTGCGACTGCCTTTTGCAGATATTCCAGTGCGTCCGCGGGCAGCGGCACCGTGCGCACAGACGCATCGCTCTTTGGCGTCTGGACGACAAGCTGTGTCTTTTCGCCCTGTTTGATACGCTGTACCGCACGTTCAATGCGAAATGTGCCGTTTACAAAGTCAATATCGGATACCTTTGCCGCGCAGACTTCACCGAGCCGCGCGCCGCAGTTCGCGGAAAGAATAATGCCGGCATCTTTGTAGTTAGCAGCAGGCGTCAACATTTTTGCGATGATTTGAAGCTCTGTACCCGTAAACGGCTCAATTTCCCGTTGTTTTGCCTTTGGCAGCTTGACGTTCAGCGCGTCGCAGTAAAAGTGATACTCCGTGACCGCAGCCTTGAGAGCCGCTTTTATCAGAACGCCGATGTCCCGGACGCTTTTGACAGATAATCTACCGCCATCCAGCCGCCCGCTTTCCCGCTGTTGATGCAGAAAACCTAAAAGCTGATTCGCCGTCAAAGATGCAACGGAAACAGAACCGAGATGCGGCAGAATATGATTCTCAATTTGAAACTTATATCTGGAGCGTGTGGACGGCTTCACGTCAATCCTTTCCAGATACCATAAAAATAGCTCCTTTACCGTCATGCGGCAGCTGCCAGTGGGCTGTGCAGCGACCATCAGTTTCCGTTTTTCCAGCTTTTCTTTGGTTTCCGTACGGGTCTTGCCGTAAACGTAAGTGTATTTTGCCCGTCCATCTGGTTTCCGACCGCTGATAAAGCGGCCCTCCCAGCGCTTATCCTTTCTTCTGTAAATGTTATCACCTGTATTTGCCAAATCACGTCCTCCTTTTTTGACGGCTATTCCGACTGCGAATGGAAATTCAAAAGCGCTCATTCTGCCACAAAATGAATATATAACGTCTGATGCACATTGATATTTGCAGAAATCAGGAGAAACTTAACATGTTTTCATGGGTAGCACATTGACTTTTTTCCAGACTGCTGTATAATGAAATCAGAAATTAGTTCATTTTGCGTTTTTTGAGACTTCGTAGAGTTCTAGGAATCTACGAAGTTTTTTCTAATTCTATTATATTGAAAATTGTCTGCCCGGCGTATCAGACTTCCGTGTGTGCGTATTCTGTTTTTCAATCTGAAAACCGTGCCAGAACAGAAATGCGTCTCACGGTGAGACGTATTTCGTCAAAGTTCCACATTATATATAATGTATAGGAACATCCGGGCTGGTCTTCCTTGTGCCAGCCCGGATCGCGTCGAATTGCGTCTCACGGTGAGACGCATTTATTGTACCAGCCATCCGCTGGCTGCAAGCGTTTCAAAGTATGCGTAGGTCTGCGGCGCAGCGGTCTTGAGCTGGCGGAGCGTGTCCCCACCAACAAGCCAGTGATAGAAAAACTCCGCAAAGTATTCCATGCTGTTGGATTTTCCGTGCGCGCGCATCGGCGCGTTCGCAGCCTCCAGCTCATAGAGCCGGTCATGCTCTTCCGGGAATCCCAGCATATCATCCAGAAAGTGTCCAAACTCATGTGTGACGGCACTGGCTTCGGAGACATAGATTTTTTGATCTCCGCAGCACGTCGCGCCGATGCAGTTCACGTTCAGCTCCCGGCTCAGCTCTGCCAGGTACTCCGTGTCAAGCAAGAGCGCCCAGCCCTCCGCGCTGAACGCTTCGAGAATCGGCGCCGGGACACGGCGAAGCTCCAGCAGATAAGCGTTCATATTGACGCCCATGAAATTCTGCAAGGTAATCGGGATCGGCGGCTCGGTGACGGTAAGCGTCTGCGTCAAAAGCGCATAGAGAAGCCGCGCAGCTTCTGCGCGGGTCACAAGCTCTAATGGCGATGCGTTTGCCGCGCATAGGCCAAGCTCCGCGCCGACGCGCAGAATGTTTTCATACGGCATAAGTATCACGCCGTCGTAGAGTACAGAATCGTAAACAGGAATCATTGCGGCGGCAAAGGCGGATTCATACAATACCGCGCGGCACACCTTGTCGTTCGGCGTTTGCAGCGTGGTCACGTTCAGCCAACCGACGTGACAGGCTTGCTGGATGCTCCGCTCTGCCCATGTGCTGCCCGTCTCCGGTATTCCGAACGCGCGGCATAGCATAGCTGCCCACTGGTTTGTGGTGATCTTCGCGTTTGGCTGGAACCGGTTGTTTCCCGTGCCGTTGACGATCTCGCTCTCCGCGAGGTATGTGACAGCTTCGGCACAGGCAGCGCGGTCGGTTATATCAGAAAACTGCGGCTGAGAAGCAAACGCCGGTACTGTCAACAAAAGGGACAGTACCAGCGTCAAGCATAAGTATTTGATTTTTTTCAAGTTCAATATTCCTCCATTTCAATTAGTCTGAAAAGCAATCCGGTCTGGCAACAACTGTGAAGCCTGCCGAGCCGGTGATAATAACGCCATTTGCGCCGCCGCTGCAATGGACGATCAGGAGATTCCCGTCCGCGTCCTTGCCGCCGACGATGCCGACATGGGAATCATCGGGATAAAACACCAGATCGCCCGGCTGCGCGTCGCTCCATGAGATATTCGTGCAATAGCTGTGCTGCGTTGCAGCGCCACCGCCGCGTCCGGGGTAGTAGCTGCCGTTCGTCGCGTTGTAGAACGTCCAGTCGACGAACCCCGAACAGTCTAATCCGAACGGTCGTATCGTTCCCGTGGAGCCGCTGCCTGCTGCTGTGACCTCCGTTGGAACGCCCCAGCGGTCGTCCCAGCCGAGAGTTAAAGATTTTCCGCCCCAAAAGTATGACACGCGCCCGACGAGCTGCACCGCCGTTTCTACGACGGCTTTGCGCTCCGGGTCAAGATCGTCGGGAAGATTTTCAAGAAGCTCGATTGCGTCCTCCTGCGAAATGTTCAAAGAGCCCATCGGCACGTTTAAGCTGCCGAGATTTTCAAGCAGAATGTCCAGCGCATCGTTCTGGTATTTGGTAAAGCTGTATTCCAGCCGCATTTGCTCGGCGGTTTTGGCGGTAATCGTGATCGTCAACGCCGTTTCCGTGTGGCTGTCGTCCACATCGTCGTCCGGATCGCTGTCCGGAACGTCAATGTCCTGCGTTTCTGTCGTGATCTCGCACATATCCCAAAAGACTTGATGCAGCAGCTCCACACGTTCTTCGTCGAGCGTGAACACATCCATTCCGTCCTCTGCGCCTGCCACTTTAGACGCGAAAACGGCTACGACCTCGCGCCAGTCTGGAGCTTGTCCAACGATCTGGATAGACACATAATCGCCGTTCTGCAATTCCTCCAGTTCCGCGTGATACTCGCCCTGGATTTCCGCGATGGCGGTTGCAAGCGGAACGGTATCTTCGCTTTCCTGTTCGTCCGCAAAGAGGATACCGAGCGGCGATGCCAGGAACGCGCCCGCGACAATGACGATAGAAAACACAACAAAAAGCGCCGTGCCGCCGCCCAGCGCGATAAGCGCGTCTATCAGCTCCTTTGCTGCTTTCGCCGCCGCTTCACCCAGCTTTTTTGCCGCCGCGACGGCTGCTCTTGCTGCGCGGGAATTGCTCTTTTTAAGCATCTTCCGTTGTGCGTCCTGCGTTGCCGCTTTTCGCGCACGCTTTGTATCAATTTTTGATACAGACGTTTTTGATTGTGCTTTTGGAGTGCTGATCTGCTCCGTATCCTTTGTCCGAATAGAAACGCCGCGCCGGGATTTTTCTCTCGGTGCGGCGTTTGGTTTCGGTTTTTCGCGGATGGCGGGCAGCTGCTCCGTCGATGGAGCTTGCGTCGGTGCCGACTGCTGGACAGGTGGGGCCGATTTGCTGCTGCCGACCGTGACCGGCTGGCGCTTCGGCGTGGCCGCAGGTGCATCCGAAACGGGCAACTGCGGTGGAACTGGGGCAGCCGGTTCGGGTGGATAGATGGATTCGATGGATGGATTTCGGGAGAGCTGCGCTTGTTTTTCTGCAAAGATTTCCCGTGCCTGCGCCTGCGGCGTGGGCGGTAGATCATGCGGCGGTACATCTACTGTGCGTTCGTGGGTAGGTAGTTCTACCTTACGGTTAGAAGGCTCAGCGTTGCACGGCGTCCATGTGCCGGTCTGCTTGATATGCCGAATGTTCGGTGCTTTCTCTGGCGTCGGCTCAACCGGCATCTCGCCGCGCAGTTCCGTAATTGTTGGCTTTTCACGGATGCGCGGCGGTTCATGCTCGGGAAGATCTTCCACAAGGCGAATTTCTGGTGGCTCTGTATGAATATCCTGCGCGGACGTTTTTTCTGCGCGGGCTTTCTTTGCCTGCCGTACATACGCACGCCGTCCTTGTTCCTGCGGCGCTGGCACGGAGGTACTTTGCGGCTTTTGTGCGTCCGGTCGTATGCGCACGTTCTCCGTGCGCAGGCGCGGCGATTTCTCGGTTGGCAGCACATCGGATATAAGCGGACGCTCTGGCAGCGATTCCCAAACGGTCGTTTTCGTAGTATCTTTTGCCGCCTTTTGAACGTAAGCACGCCGCCCTTGCTCCTGCGGTGCTGGGGGCGGCATATGCCGTGGCGTTTTCGATTCGGGGCGCAATCGTATATCGTCTGCGCGGAAACGGGGTGTTTCCGAAACCTGCCGCGGCGCGTTTTCCAGTGTCGGCACGGCTGGGGCGGTAGGATATTCCCGCGGCACTTCTGGCGTGATCGGCGGTGTTACCGTTGCCTTTGCCGCTTGCTGGATGTATGTGCGCCGTCCTTGCTCCTGCGGTGCCGGGGTTGGCATATGCTGCGGCGATTCTGGCCCGGAGCGTAAGCGTATATCGTCTGCGTGGAAACGGGGCATTTCCGAAACCTGCCGCGGCGCGTTCTCTAGTGTTGGCGTAGTTGGTGTGGTAGGATATTCCTGCGGTAGTTCTGGCGTGACCGGTGGCGTTGTCGCTGTTTTTATCGTTTGCTGAATATACGCACGTCTTCCTTGTTCCTGCGGTGTGGGCGCTGGTATGTCCTGTGGCGCGCGTGTTTCCGCACGGGTACGAAAATCGTCTGTGCGTTGGCGCGGAGCTTGCAATTTTTGACGCGGCACGTTTTCAGATGTCGGCACAGCTGGGGCAGGACGCTCCGGCGGCGATTCTGGCGTAATCGGCGGTGTTGCCGCTGCCTTTGCTGCTTGCTGTATGTATGCACGTTGTCCTTGTTCCTGTGGCGTTGGTGCTGGTGTGCTGTGCGGTGCGGTGTCTGGTCTGGTTCGCACGTTTTCTGTGCGTTGCCGTGCTGGAGCCAATCTTTGGTGTGGCGGCGCAGGCTGCTCTGGTTGCACACGCTCCGTGGATTCTGTATAGTGCGTCCGATGTGAAAAACCGCGCGGGAGCTGGAAGGCTTCATGGACAATTTCACGAGAAGCCGCTTCTACCTGCTCCGTGGCGGTATGTTCTGCGCTGTCCGAGCGGTCGGGCTGCTTCGCGCTGTCGCTCAATTCTTTCACAAACTTCTGCACCATTTGCCGCTGTATGGTGGATGTGACTTGATGTTTTGGCTGCTTGTCCTTTGGACGGTCATTTCGCTCTCGAATGTCCGGAATGGGAATCACCTCCGATTTGCGTCTCACCGTGAGACGCATTTTTTGTTGAAATGTCTGAAACCTGTGGTAGAATGAAATTACAGAAAACCAAAAAAACTGCATATTGTAACAGAGGGGGAACTACAATGAAAAAATCCAACAACTTTTCTAACGTACCGAAAACCCTTACTCCGGAGGAAGACGCAGAGCGCAGCGCCCTGATTCGGAAACTTGACATATGCAAATATGAGTTTTTCAATTTCTCTTTGCCGCCGCTGCCGGGTACAAAGGATGAAATTGATGTTGCGGTGCTGCATGGTCCCTCGGCATACCGCCGCAATAAATTTGATGCGCACATATGGGTCGGGCTGCTGAACGGAGAGTACCGGCGTTACCTCTACTCCATAGAATATTCCAAAAAGGAATACAACCCGGAGAATTATGTGGAAATGGCTTTGGAGATTTATCAAAGCGACGCTTTCCATGAAGCATTTGCAGATTATAAAGACTGGCTTCGCAGATGCAGTCTGGATCGCTTCAGTGCAAATCCTCAACGCGTCTCACCGTGAGACGCATTTTGTCGATATTTGTTTTCAAAAACTTCATTGACATACTTTTACGCTGCGCATATAATAATAGTACAAGGTGGGCAACGGCGTGTGTCTGCCAGAGCGTTGAAATAAGGGAGTGTGCCGGTACGCATTGCCTTATGGAGCTTTCAGGAGGGGTTGTGCAATGAAACCTCAAACCGGCGTAGGCATTAGCTGAAAGAAAATGCTCCGAAAGGCTCCGCGTTTGCGGGGCCTTTCGTCGTATAGAAAGAGAGCTGAGAAAGATCGATCTATTACAGAAGTGCGCACAGGGCTTTGAGCGCTTGACAAGCTGGCAATATCACATGATTGCCGGGCGCAAGGGCAAGACCATCGAGTTTACGATCTCCTTTGACCGGGCAGATTTTCACCATCTTTCCGGTTTACATAAGTTAAAAGACAACATCCGTATCCAGACTGGTCAGCGCGAAGCTGTTATGCTGGATATTCTTGCGGGCAAATTGACGCTGCCGCAGATTCAGAAGAGTGCATTTTACGGTGAGATGGAGCCGCGCCTGCGCCCACTTTCCATGCTGGAACAGTTTTTGGACAGTAACGACATCATCTTTCGGTACAACGCAAAGGCACGCGCCTTTTCTCTGATTCAGGCAGACTATTTGCTGCAAAACGATTTCGAGGGCAATCCGGTCTATCTGTTTCTTGCCAAGCGGAACAACGATGATACGCAGGTATGCCGCACGTTTTTCCCAAAATCCGGTACAGACTATGCCGAGGGGCAGCCGCGTTACACGCTGCTGCGCAAAGAAAAACGAAATCTTGAAAACGGGGATATTATCGTTCAGTATGACCGGCTGACGCCAAAGCAGCCGAAAGATCAGGACGATATGCGCGAAGAATATGATCGTTCTGCTGTTTCCAATGGACGGCTGAACCCTTATATTGACCGATTAAAATAGGAATTACGTCTCACCGTGAGATTCATTTCGTTTCCGGAAATGCGTCTCACGGTGAGATTTATTTTTGCAATGCTTCAGCGATTCCCTCCATGATATACTCGGCGCAGGGCAGCGCGACGGAATTTCCAAGCGCGGCATAGCGGCTGGAGCTTCGGATTTCCTTACCATCCGCGCCGTATTTCGTCCAGTCTGGCGGCAAACCCATCAGGCGCTCGCTTTCCGCTTCGGTCGGGTAACGGATGCAGCCGGCAATCGGATCATCCTCATAGTAATACGCAAATGCTGTCTGCTCGGACGCTAGAATAGTTGGAAAGCTATTTGTTCGTTTTCCAAAGCTCCGGATGAAGTGTTGTCGATTTCTGTTTGCGGCTGCTCCGCGCATTTTGAATCCGTAAAAGGGCAGGATAACGGGTATCTGCCGCCCTGCTTCAAGAGAAGCGCCTCTATGATCTTCGGCGGCGGACAGCCCACTCGCGCTGCAAAGCCGAGAATCCGTGTGCATTGACCGGGTGTTAAATAATATCTCTGCGGCACGCTGTCCTGTAAAATCTGCCACAACAAAGATTCTTTCTCGGCGCGCGAGTTTGGGCTTCGACCAATACTGGGCGTCCAGGACACGCCATGCCAGATCACACCGTCGCCCTCGCACCATTCCGGCGTCTGCCCAGTGTCCAGAATCAGGCATTGAAACCTCGGTGCCCGCAAAGGATTTGAGTACGGCAAGATAGTCGCGTTTATTGCCCGATAGCATAGCTCCAACGACGTTTTCCCAAACAGCGATAGCTGGATACAGCCCTCCACTGGCATCCCTCATTTCTTCAATTATTCGGATTGCCTGATAAAACAGGCTGGATTTTGCACCCGACAAGCCATCGCGCGGGCCTATGGATGACAAATTCTGGCAAGGAGAGCCAAACGTAATGACATGGACGGCAGGTATTTTCCCGCCATCCAGCTTTGTTATATCGCCCAGATGCACCATCTCCGGGAAATGGCGCTTTGTAATAGAGATTGCGTCCGGTATGATCTCACTCGCCCAGACCGGCGTGATGCCATGTCTGCTTGCCGCAAGCGGGAACACGCCGATCCCGTCAAACAGACTTCCGAGTGTGATCGTCATACCAGATTTTCTCCCGGGCGTTTATGCAAAGCTTTGCATAAGAAGCCTAATGAAAAGTTTTTATAAATGGAAAGAGTGATTGTAATTAGCTGTCTATAAAGCATTTTTATGGAAAAAACTTGCGATAATAATTGCATGGATGTCTCCTTTCAACGACAATAGACACACCACCTTGAAAGGAGAGTGTGTCTATGATTACAAACAATTTCAACAAAGAGCTTCGGAGTATTTCAGATGCATTACGTGATTTGGGGTACACTGACAGTACCATCGGGCTGCGTCAACGCTATTGGAAAGAGTATTGCTTTTTCCACGGAAGTCTCGACATTGATGAAGCGTCAATGGATGAGTTTCTGCTGAAAAACTACGATATTCAGAGTGGGAATATCAATGTTTCCAAACGGCAGTATGAGGTAAGAGCCGCGCTTCGCAACTTGCTGGAATATCGCCGTTATGGAAAAATCAGAAACTATCATACGCCGTGGTTCAAGGATTTGCCGTGGGTTGAGTCTTTCCGAGCTATAACAGAAGATTTCATCTCGCATCTGCGGAGTCAGAACAGCAAGCCAGAAACTATTGTCAATTACGAACGTACACTAAAACGTATCACCAACCATCTGCATAGCGTAGGAGTGGATTCTTTCAGAGATATGACGCCAGAGCATATCTCATCTTTTTTATCTACATCTATTCCGGATCTTGTCAGAAATCTTCGCGCCACGCTTTGCCATCTGCGTGTCTTCTTTCGGTATCTCTACCTAAATGAATTTACAAAGGATGACTTGTCTCTTTTTATTCCAAAGTCCAACGTACTGCTGAAGCGGAAACACATTCCGTCTACTTGGACCAGAGAAGATATTGATAAAATCCTGGCTTGCATTGATTTAGCCAGTCCCGTCGGTAAACGGGATTACGCAATCATTCTGCTGGTTGCCCGGCTTGGAATTAGGGTCAGCGATGTGATTCGATTGGAATTTGACAATATAAAGTGGGAAAAGAATTGTATTCAGATCTCGCAGTACAAGACAAATGAGCCATTGGTTCTTCCTTTGTTTGAAGATGTCGGACAGGCAATTATTGACTATGTGAAAAATGGGCGTCCCGCATCTGATTTGAAGCTGGTGTTTATTACACATAAACCGCCATTTCAAAAATTCAGTGACAACAATCACCTCTACGGTATGTTTAACAAGTATCTGTATAAGGCGGGCATTGAGGTAACACCGGAGAAAAATCACGGGATGCACACACTTCGGCACAGTCTGGCCAACGAACTTCTAAGGAAAGAGATTCCGCTTCCGGTTATTTCGGAAATTCTCGGTCACAAAAGTCTGGAGACCACTATGCAATATTTACGCGCGGATACGGAGCAGCTGCGGTGCTGCACCTTAGTGGAGGGTGAAAATTATGCAGTCACCACCTAAAACAGCAGTTTTCGAAAGTGATCTTGCTCCGCTGCTGTCTGCATTCGTTGCAGAAAAACAGCGATTCGGATTCAAATACAACAGCATTGAAGCATATTTGAAGAGCTTCGATACCTTTCTTCTGGGGAGAGACTGCCAAAATTCCTTGAGTAAAGAACTTATGCTCGAATGGATAGCGCCGAAAGCGCACCAAAAATCCGCAACGATTGAACACCGCATCTATATCATGCAACGCCTTGCAGTTTTTTTGAACCGCAACGGTTTTTCTGCGTATCGAATTCCATCTGAACTGATTCCAAGAAAAGTGCATGACTTTGTTCCTTATATTTTTACCTATGATGAGATTGCGCGAATCTTAGCAGTCGTTGATGGGTTTCGGTTCAACAAGTGCAGCCCGAAGCGCCATATCGTCTATCCTTTGTTGTTCCGTGTCCTATGCTTTTGCGGACTCCGCATTTCTGAGGCGTTGAATCTAACTGTGGGTGATGTTCATTTCGAGGATGGATTCTTTCTTCTGAGAAACACAAAAACAAGTCTGGATCGTCTCATTCCGCTGGATGACAATTTAAGGGTGCGCTTTATGGTGTACAGTGAACAGATGGGTTTTCTTAGGAAAGATGAATACTTTTTTCCCTCACCGGATGGTTCCAGATACAGTCTTGCTACAATGGACACAACGTTTAGGGATATTCTTTTCAGGGCCGGCATTCCATACCGTGGCAAGGGAAAAGGTCCACGGCTGCATGACTTAAGACACACATTTTGCGTACACAGTCTCCAAAAGCTGACAGCGCATGGTGAAGACCCCTATGCAGTGCTTCCGCTGTTGATGACATATATGGGACACAGAAGTGTGCAGGCAACCAGCCAGTACATTCATCTCTCCGCCGAAAGTTTTCCGGCTATCCTAAAGCAATCCGAATCTTTGTTTGGCAACTTAATACCGTTGGAGGACAACTCAAATGAAACATCCATCTGATTTTGCTATCTGCATTTCAAATTACCTTACCAAACACTTGGCAGGCGCAAGAAATCTTAGCCCCAATACTATAAAGTCATACCGGGACACCTTTTGCCTGCTCTTATTATTTATGAAGGAGATGAACAAGAAGATAGACAGGATTTGCTTGGTTGATATTGATGCCGACTTGGTTATTTGCTTTTTGGATTGGCTGGAAGTGAACCGAGGGAACAGCGCTTCGACGAGGAATGTGCGGTTAGCTGCAATCCATGCGTTCTTTCGATATGTGCAGTTCCAAAATCCAGAAATGCTGCTGCATTGCCAGCGTATCCTTGCCATTCCGATGAAAGAAACAGAAAAGAGATTTGTGGAATACCTGCCGGAACAGGTGCTGAAAGAACTGCTTTCCCTTCCGGACCAGACGAAAAAATATGGAATACGAGATACGGCGCTGTTGTGTTTGCTCTATGACTCTGGTGCAAGAGTGCAAGAACTGATTGATCTTTGCTTGTTAGATATTCGTCTGGAAACGCCAGCAACGATCCGGCTCTATGGCAAAGGAAGAAAAGTGCGCGTCGTTCCGCTTATGTCACAGACGGCAACCATATTGCAAAAGTATCTGAATATGTGGCATTTGGACGCTGCGCGGAAACCAGATGATCCAGTGTTTGTCAACCACCAAGGAAAGCGACTTACCCGTCCCGGAGTCACTTATATTCTAAATAAATACATGGCGCAAGTTTCTTGGCTGGAGGGCAAAAAAGGGATTACTCCACATGTTCTCCGCCATTCCAAAGCAATGCACCTGCTCCGCGCGGATGTTGATCTTCATTACATTCGAGATTTTCTTGGACATGTGCAAATTGAAACGACCGAGGTTTACGCCCGTGCGGATGCGGAAATGAAGCGCAAAGCATTGGAAACAGCAAATCTCGATCTTCCAGCCGAATTCCAGACAAGTTGGCAGAAAGACCAAAGTCTGTTATCCTGGCTACAATCGCTATGACAACGAAACAAAAAAATTTATCGAAAGACATTTGGGCAAGAACGGCTGAAACTCAGCCGTTCTTCGCATTTCTTTCCATTATTCAGAACTTTTCATTAGGCGTGGTTGTCATTAACTTATATAGCTCTGTCTGGCGGGGAATGGTGTTGACGAAAGGCACGATGGAACCACCCATGCGCAGCAGACCATGACCGGCTTCGGCGTTTGTGATGTAACTGAGCTGCGTATCGGAAATGTGAAGCAGCTTCGACAGCTCTGCGCGGTCGGTTG
>ERZ1106963.3734-NODE-3734-length-12369-cov-3.291132_pt1 | contig 12369 bp, 8 predicted proteins | sample MGYA00403681_ERZ1106963 | MGnify/ENA primary metagenome ERZ1106963 (study PRJEB35170, sample SAMEA104062407) | human gut metagenome | biome: human gut; feature: human-associated habitat; material: faeces | place: Denmark | collected 2012-05-03 ...
ATCTTTATTTTTTATGTATTCTGGTCCCCATATTTTTGACCGATATTGTAATTTTACATGCATTAACCAAGAACGAGCATACCGAGCAGCTGCACCAGATGGAAAAAATAGCCAAATCAGTGCAGTCGATGCTTTCCGCCGCCACAGAAGATTCCGCGCTGATTTCTACCAGCCTGTATATGGATAACTCCCTTCAGGATTTTGTGAGCCGGCAATATGCCAGTCCCCAGGACTATTTTTCAAGTTACCGAGAATACATCCACAATTCTTTGCTGCAGGGTGTTTCCCGGATCACAAATTCTGTCATACGGGTGTATGCAGACAATGAAACCCTGATAAACGGCAGTGAATTTGCACGGTTATCCACCGTTTCGCAGGAGCCCTGGTATCAGCAGTATACTGCGGATGGCTACAGCCCGCGGCTTCTTTTTTCTTATGATGAAACAGATGGGCGCCAGGTGTTGTTTTTACGTGGGATGAATGGCCTTTACAGCAATAAGGCGGAGTGCCTTTTGTGTATTGAAATCAATTACAGCACGCTGGACCGCGATTTCCAGAACATGGGGTATAACGATTCAGTTTATGTATGCAGCGGTAACCGGATTTTGCTTACGAACGCAATGCCCAATTATCGTTGGCAGCCTTATGACACATTCTCCCCGTCTGATTCGGTAGGCTTGTCCCAGCATTTTACCCTTTACGGGGAAGATCTGGACATCTATGTGATGGAACCAAGCGGCAACGTTTTAGCCCTGATTCGCCAAAACATCCATATCCTGATCCTGCTGCTGATCCTGAACATTATTCCCCCGCAGCTTTTGATGAATCTGCTGGAGAATTCCATTACTTCTCGTCTTTCCCGTCTGGAAAAAGTCTTCAACCAGATAGACAGCGACGTGTTGATCAAGATTTCCGGGCCAAGCGGTCAAGATGAGATCGGCAGTCTGATGGACAACTACAACCGCATGGCTGACCGGATGAACAGCCTGATTGACACCGCCTACCGATGCCGACTGAAAGAGCAGAAGATGGATATTGCCCGGCAGAACGCAGAGCTGATGGCTTTATACAGCCAAATCAATCCCCATTTTCTGTTCAACGCACTGGAAAGCATCCGTATGCACAGCATCCTGAAAAAAGAAGAAGAAACCGCCGATATGATACAGAAATTGGCCATAATGGTGCGCCAAAACGTGGATTGGTCCTCGGATTCCAATACCATTAAGCGTGAGCTGGCGTTAGTTGAAGCGTACCTGTCCTTGCAAAAATATCGCTTCGGGGAGCGCCTTTCGTATCAAATCAATGCGCAGGAAGATTGCCAGAACATCCTGGTTCCGAAATTGACCATTACCACCTTTGTGGAAAATGCCTGTGTGCACGGTATTGAAGCAAAATCTTTTCCCGGTTGGATTTTTGTACGCGTGTATACAGAAAACGATGCGCTTTGCATGGAAATTGAAGATACCGGTGGCGGTATGGACGAGGCCGAGGTAGAACGTATTCAAGACCGGATGCGCAACGCCAGCCTGAAAATGTTAAAAGAAAAAGGACGCGTAGGCATGGTGAACACCTGCCTGCGCATCCGCATGATGACGGAGGATACTGCACAGTTCTCGGTGGAAAGCGAGCCGGGCATTGGAACACTTGTTTCGATTCGGTTTCCTCTAAACAAAGCAATAAGGGCGGAGTGACATGTTAAAAGTTATTATCGTAGATGATGAGCAGTTTATTGCGCAAGGTTTGCAGGCGTTGATTGACTGGAACGCCGCAGGCTATGAAGTGGCTGCCGTTTTGTCCGACGGACAGGAGGCTTTGGAGTACATAAAAAGGTTACCCGTTGACCTTGTCATCACCGACGTTATGATGCCAAAAATGACCGGACTTGAATTACTGGAAACTGTTCGCCGGGAGAATCTTTCCAACGCCGGTTTCGTGATTCTGAGCGGATACAGTGAGTTTTCCTATGCTCAAAAAGCGCTGCGCTACGGGTGTATCGACTATCTTCTCAAACCGGTGGAAAAGCAAGATCTGTTATCCATTCTCAGCAAATACAATAACATCTCGCAAAACAGCAAAATGGAGGAGCAGTACGAACTGGCCTATCAGGCCCGGTGTCTGATCTCGTTGCTGTTCGGCAAATATGATCCCAACGGCGTGGATTATCTGCATAAGCATCTGGATTTTTCGGACGGCGTTCGTTACATTGAAATTTCCGCTTGCCATTCTTCGGACAACGAAGATGACGATGATGAGAACCACTTCCGTATGGTGCAGCGTGACCTGTACCAAAGCTGTGTGCAAATTTTAGGCGAGGACCGGAGCCGGTGTTTCTGTGACGCTTCGTTGGATCGCGTTGGGTATGGGATTGCTTTTGTTTACAGCGGTGCGCTTGCCCGAAATGCCGGCTGTTCCGAAACACAGTATATCCAGGATTTTTATAAGAAATTGGGTGTTTCGACACAACACGAATTGCGATTTCTGGTTGGCAAAACAGTGGACGATATCACCACTGTTTCTGAATCGTATGATACCGTCTGCGGGCTGAAAAACCTTTGCGCCTTCCGCCAGCCAAAATCGATCTATTATTACGAGGAAGAGTTATCGGTTCCGCAAGAAAGAGCCGTTTTGTGCAAAGATACCCTGGATCAGTTGATTACCGCCATTGAACTGAATGAGCAGGAACGCATCGGCTCCGAAATAGACCATTTGTTTGCCGAAATGCAGCAGCGTGGCGTACATGACAAAGATATCAACCTGAACTTAAATTATCTTTTGTTCCGGCTTATGCATCTTGCATCCAATTTGGACAACGAAGCCAACCAGAAGGAAATGCTGCAATTTATCAGCGCGCAGTCTTTCCGGGAAGGAATTTCCCGCGGGAGCCGACAGCATCTGTTCCGCTTTGCACGCGAGTATGCAGACTACCTTTCCCTTCTGCGAAAAAATATCTCCATCGATATTTTGGATTCTATCGACAAGGAAATCCAGGAACACTACTCGGAAAACCTGACGTTGCAGGGCTTGGGCAAAAAATACTATATCAACAGTGCATACTTAGGGCAAATCTTCCGCAAAAAATACGGACAGTCCTTTAAAAACTATTTGTGTTCTTACCGTATTAACGAAGCGTGCCGCCAGCTATTGTACACAAACAAGCAGATCGGCCGCATTGCCGAAGATGTGGGCTATAAAGATGTGGATTATTTCCTTTGCAAATTTATCGAGCTGAAAGGCTGTACGCCTTCCCATTTTCGGAAGAGCAAAACCGAGAAACCACATTCTGAATTTCCCGGGAAATAATTCACACCAGAATAATCATACACTTGCTTTTCGTTTTTTTCATTCTTAAAAAACAACGATAAGCCAAACAAAAGTGCAGGCATGTTGCCTTCCAAAATACTTCAAGGATGGGGGACTGCCTGTCTTTTTTGTATCATTGTTTCGCTGTTTAGCGCGATTTCCTCTTCCGTTGAATTTGCAAAGCTATAATTTTCAGGGGTTTTTACTGGAATTTGTCGGTTGTGTAAAACATTTTTGGTATATATACTTAAATCAGGGAAACCCGCAAGGGCGGAAAATCTATCTACAGGAGGCCAATTATGAAAGTAAAATTGTGGCGCCGCGCATTTGCGGCAAGTATGTCCGCGGTCATGCTGCTGGGCTTAACGGCATGTGGCGGCTCTAATGAATCGTCCGATGGGATCAAAACATTTACGATGTTTACCGCAATGCCCGGTTCCGAAATCAATGATGACAACGATGTTATGAACATCATTGCCGAAAAGACCGGTGCCAAACTGAAAGAGACCTGGCTGACCGGCCAGACCGACGCAGAAGCCATCGGCACAATCATCGCGGGCGGTGAGTATCCGGACTTCATCAATGGCGGCGATGCCATGATGTCTCTTTACGATGCAGGCGTCCTGGTGCCTTGGGATGATTACCTGGAAAAGTATCCCAACCTGAAAGAGATGTACACCGACAAAGAGTGGGACAACTTCCGCCAGGAGGACGGCAAAATCTATTGGGCCAACGTATTCCAGAACACCTATGGCGAAGATCGTGCCACCACCCATAACGATGAAGCCTTCTGGATTCAGGCGCGTGTTCTGGAATGGGCCGGTTACCCCGAAATCAAAACCCTGGACCAGTATTTCGATCTGCTGGAAAGCTATGCCGATGCCAACCCCACCATGGCAAACGGTACCAAGAACATTCCCTACACGGCACTTTGCGAAGACTGGCGCTATTTCTGCATCGAGAATGCACCCCAGTTCCTTGATGGGTATCCCAACGACGGCTCTGTCATTGTAGACAAGGATACGATGCAGGTGGTTGACTACAATACCACGCCTACTGCCAAGAGGTATTTCCAGAAATTGAACGAAGAATACCAGAAAGGCTACGTGGACGTAGAATTCGCCACCCAGACCTACGATGAATACATCGCCAAGCTTTCCACCGGCGCTGTGCTGGGCATGTGCGACCAGTGGTGGGACTTCGCGAACAATGTCAATGATGTTTTCAAACAGCAGGGTTTGGACGAGCAGGGCTGCAACTACGTTCCGCTGGGCCTGACCATTGACGAAGGAATGGAAAACCGCTGGCACACCTACGCCGATACCCTGAACAATTCCAGCGGCGTGGCCGTTACCACCAGCTGCTCCGATATTGACGCTGCATTTAAGTTTATGAACGATCTGCTGGATCAGGAAATCCACGATCTTCGCTTCTGGGGCGTTGAAGGTGAGGATTACCTGGTTGATGAAAACGGCCTGTATTACCGCACCGATGAAATGCGGACGAAATGCTCGGATCCCACCTACAAGGCCTCTCACCTGTGCAGCTATTCTTACATGCCGCAGTGGCTGGGCACCAGCCGGGACGGCAAGAACGCCATGAAGCCCGAGCAGCAGACAAGCGAATTCCTGGACGGCCTGTCCACCCCCCTGCAGAAAGTGTTTGCTGCCTACGGCGTAGACAGCTACGTCGATATGATCGGTTCTGTGAAAGAAGAAGAGGGCCCCTGGTTCCCGATGTATTCTTACTCCGGTTCAATGACTACCGCAACCCCCGGTGGTGTTGCCTGGGTCAAGATGGGCGAAGTCAAACACGAATGGCTGCCCAAAGTTGTTATGGCGCCTGATTTTGAAAGCACCTGGAATCAATACATGACTGCGTACAACGCAGCCAATCCGCAGGATTTCTTGGCAGAAATGCAAACTGAGCTTGAGCGCCGTGCCGGTCTTTGATGCCCGTTATTGCAGGCGACATAGACGTTGACACATACAAGTGGCCACGGTTGCACGGTGTAGCTGTGGCCACTTTTTTATGAAATGCATTCAACCCGCAAGCTCCTTAAACGTTAGTTTGCAACACATGATTCGCCATACACGTTCCTTAGGAGGACTCTCCAATGAAAAATCCATCAAAGCGTATTACATGGAAAGAGATTTCACGCCAGAAATTTCTGATGGTCTGTGCGGCTATCTTTTTTGTATACGGCATCGTATTTTATTATGTTCCACTGGCAGGCTGGGTAATGGCCTTTCAGGACTACAAACCCAAAGACGGCCTCTTCGGATCTAAATTCGTAGGACTGGCAAAGTTTAAATTCCTGTTCTCTGACGACGTCTTTTTGCGTGATATCCGTAACACTCTGGCCATGGGCGTTCTCAATCTGGTGACCACCTTTTTAATGGCCATTATCTTCGCCATCCTGCTGAACGAAGTACGCAACATGTTCGGCAAAAAGCTTGTTCAAACGGTTTCCTATCTGCCCCACTTCCTTTCCTGGGTTACGGTGGCGGGGATGCTGAGGGATATCCTCAGCCTTGACGGCATTGTAAACGGTTTCCTGACAATGAGATGCTGGTGAACCTGGGCATTCTGAATTCGCCCATCAACTTCTTCGCCAATCCGGGTTATTTTTGGCCAATCGTTGCATTTGCCAATGTTTGGAAGGAAACCGGCTGGAATGCCATTGTCTACCTGGCCGCCATTACCTCCATCGATCCCAGCCTGTATGAGGCAGCCACTTTGGATGGTGCCGGCCGGTGGGGCAAAATCTGGCACGTCACGCTTCCTGGCATCAAGTCCACCATTATGATTCTGCTGATCATGAATATTGGCAACGTATTGAATGCAGGCTTTGAAGTCCAGTATCTGCTTGGCAACGGCCTGGTCAAGAGTGTTTCGGAAACCATTGATATCTACACCTTGACTTGGGGCATCAGCCAGAACGATTATTCTTTGGGTACTGCAGCCGGTATCTTCAAGAGCGTCGTTGCAATTATTCTGATTCTCGGCGCAAACTGGATTGCCAAACGTGCCGGTGAAGACAGATTGTTCTAAGGGGAGGGTACACATGAAAATCAAATCATCCACCATGGACAAAGTCTTTGTTACCTGCAATACCATTTTCCTGGTTTTGTTCGTCACCATTACGCTGTATCCTGTTCTGAACACGGTGGCGCTTTCTTTCAACGACGGTGTCGACGCCGTACGCGGTGGCATCCATCTGTGGCCGCGCATCTTTACGCTCTCGAACTATAAAACGGTTCTGCATCAGCAGAACATCCTCACCGGTGCAGTGGTTTCGGTGGCCAGAACTGTGTTGGGAACCATCTTCGCCCTGGTAACGAACGCACTTTTGGCCTACATCATCAGCCGCAAACGCTTTTTGTTCCGTTCCCAGCTGTCTTTGTTCTGGGTCATCACCATGTACGTGAACGGCGGTATGATCCCCACCTTGGTTTTGTACCGCAACATGAACCTGACCAACTCTTTCTGGGTATACGTCATTCCGGGCATGGTCAGCGCATTTAACGTTCTGGTTATGCGCACTTTCATGGAAGGTCTGCCCAGCGCGCTGGAAGAATCCGCCATGATTGACGGTGCCAACGATTTCACCATCTTTACCCGTATCATCTCGCCCCTGTGCAAGCCGGTGTATGCCACCGTCGCCCTGTTCGTAGCTGTCGGACAGTGGAACTCCTGGTTCGATGCTATGTTGTACAACCGGATGAACACCCAGTATACGACCCTGCAATATGAGTTGATGAAGCTTCTTTCCTCTGTCATGCAGCAAAGCGGCAGTGCCACCACCGGCGGCAACACCGCTACCGCAGTCGTCACGCCGGTTACCGTGCGTTCCGCCGCTACTGTGGTGACGATGCTTCCCATCATTCTGCTTTATCCCTTCCTGCAAAGATACTTTGTATCCGGCATGACCATTGGCAGTGTAAAAGAGTAAAATCTTTTTCCTGCCATCCGCCCCTGTTTTCCAGTGCCTGTAATCTGAAAAGTCAGTTCGGCGGCACCCTCTAATAGCTATGGCCGCTGCATCTGTTTTTCCTCTTGGATGCAGCGGCCATAGCTCTATATTTTTGCATGCAGAATATCACACCTTTATACCTGGAGGTTTTCTATGCTTTCCGTTAAAAATCCTATCATGACAGGCTTCTTTCCCGACCCTTCGATTTGCCGGGTAGGGAACAAATTCTATACGGTTCATTCGACATTTGCGTATTTTCCCGGCGTGCCGGTTTTTGAGAGCGAAGATCTTGTCCACTGGAATTTGATCAGCAATGTGCTCGATCGTGATTCTCAGGTTCCTTTGTCCGGCTGTCAGCATTCCCAGGGGATTTTTGCCCCTACCATTCGTTACCATAAGGGCACCTGGTATATGATTACCACCAACGTGTCCGACCAAGGAAATTTTATCGTCACTGCAAAAGATCCGCGCGGCCCCTGGTCCGAGCCTTACTATTTGGGTGAGTCTACCGGCGGCATTGATCCCAGTCTCTTTTTTGACGATGACGGTACCTGCTATTATATCGGCCAACGGCCGCGTTCTGCCGGGTACCGCTACAATGGCGACTGCGAAATTTGGATTCAAACTCTGGATCTGGACACGATGCAGTTAAAGCCCGATGCCACCATTGTACTTACCGGATTCCAGCGCAAAGCCATTTGGCCGGAGGGACCTCACCTGTACAAAAAGGACGGTTACTATTACATTTTGCATGCGGAAAGCGGTACTTCCATCCACCACAGCGTCATGATCGCGCGCAGCAAAAATGTGTTTGGTCCCTACGAGTACTGCCCCTGCAACCCCATTCTGACGCATCGCCATTTGGGAGCCCAATATCCTGTTACCTGCGTCGGTCATGCCGACTTAGTGGATGACGGAAACGGCAACTGGTATATGGTTGTATTGGCTTGCCGGCCGAACCAAGGGTACACGTTGTTGGGGCGTGAAACCTTTTTGGCAAAGGTCACCTGGGAAGATGGTTGGCCGGTTGTAAATGCGGGGGTCGGTCATCTTGAAGAAGTAGTCACGCTGCCTTACGAGGGGCAGCCTTCTGACGACGCACCCCAATGTAAAACCTATACGTTTGATACACCTTCTCTGCCGCTGGAATTGCTGACTTTGCGCAATCACCGCGATCACGAACTGGAACTGCACGCAGAAGAGCATATTGTTCGTCTTTTCCATCGTTGCGACAGCTTGAAGGATTGCGGTGAGCCTGCATACCTCGCGCTGCGTCAGCAACACTGGAATTGCGAATTTGAAACCAGCTTTATCCCGCATTTCTGCAAAGAGAGTGATTGCGCCGGTATTGCCATGGTTCAAAGCAACGAAAACCATCTGCGGGCAGAGTGCTATCCCCAGGATTCGGGGGTCAAACTTGTTGTTTCTCTTTGCAAAGATGGTAAAGACAGCTGTTTGGCGCAAATGGATCTGCCGGCTGCACTCCCCATTAAACTGAAGTTGCGCGTAGAAGGGCTTGTGGCCAGTGTTCTTTACCAAAGCAATAGTGAATGGAAACCGGTTATCTCCGACATTGATCTGCGCTCTTTAAGCACGGAACATGCCGGCGGTTTTGTCGGCTGTACACTGGGGTTATACGCTTCCGGCAATGGAGAGGACGCTGGTGGTTATTCTGATTTTGAAAGAATGACCTATCGCGAACTTCCCACCAATTAATCCTTCACGAATCATTCGGTAGCGGCTGCCAAATGGGGAGAGAATGTCCAGCCGGCGAGGAGCCCGCCCACAAATAAAAAGCCATACGAATCCGCGAAAAGCCCAGCGGATGTGGATGTTTGGAAACCGAATCTCCCGGATCGATACCTGCGTAACCCGTCCATACTCTTCCCTATCGCAAATACAAAAAAGCAGACCCGTGGACTCACGGGTCTGCTTTTTGTATGCACGATTCATTTACAAAACGAAACGCTTGATTGCTCCGCAACACAATAGGCTTATACCGGACATGCTCCGCCATCTCCACATAGTCCTGCCAGACATGGCGCAGCACGGTTTTCTCGCACTTGGCGTTTTCGGTGCACATCCTCCTGGTGGGATAGGTTTTGCAAAGATACTCCCGGCTCTTGTATTCCCGGTAGCCCTCCCGTTTTGTGGTGAAATACACTATTATACCGCATTTTCTCCCCACTTACGAGAAAAAGGCCACCGAAAGGTGACCTTTTTCGACAGATTGCAAGTTATCTCGTATATACTCGACAAATTATATTTTTACTTTGCTGCAATTGGACTAGGGGGACAAAGGGAGTGGTTTTGGTATGGTTTTTGTGTGGAACTGGCAGGGGGCGTGTGGGATATGTAGATCGATAGGCAGTATATAGAAAGTTCATTCGAAAGCGTCACGGTTTGGCAGGTTTTGATATGAAAATGGAATATTGTTACCTTGCATGGGAATACGATGCATTGCGTGATGCCTGGAGGGCTGTGTAACGTCGTTTTTGCTTCTTGTAAACTCTTTGTCATCTGGCACTGAAACGTGCTGTATGGTGCCTTAAAATCGATCCTGTGGCATGGCCGGAATTGATTCGAGAAGAAGTGTTTATGGTTACACCGTTCAGACATAAACGTCTGATGGGCAAACTGTTCATCCTGCATGGCGATCATGGCGATTCGCATTTCGTCTAAATTCTGGTCGATGACATTGCGGAGATTGCCAAGACGTTCCTTCAGACAGAATCCACTGGCAGAGACCCCGATAATCTTCTGCGATGGATCATCTCGCACTTTTTGAGCAATGTTTTTGCTGGTGTTCCCAACGAAAATAAAATCCGCAGAAAAGGCTGCACGCAACGATCCAGGTAATAGGATTGGTTAGACAAATACACCAGAAACCGAAAGGTTGAAGCAGAAAATGAATGCACAAAAAACGGCAAAGAAGCTCGGCCACGCCACCAATTATGGTGATAAGGCCGTTCCCGAGCCCAACCAAAGCATTGCGGAACAGAAAAATCCATGCCAAAAATAAAAGGAACCACACGCTTGTGTAGAGATATTGCAGTGCATAATGTACCATTTCGGGCGAGGGATCACTCAAAAATATCCGCAGAATGGCTTTGGAGGCAATTCCATACAAAGCCATACCCAGAATTGCAGCACCAAGGGAAAGGAGCATCGTGCTGCGTACACCAACAAAAATGCGTTTTGTTTTCCTGGCTCCTATGTTTTGTGCGCAATACGTAGAAATGCCCGAGCCCAGTGCGATCATAGGTTGCATCACCAAGGATTCAAGCTTAGAAGCGGCAGTATAGGCCGCCATTACGGAAGAACCGAATTGATTGATGCCGCTCTGCAGAATCATAATTCCAAACGCAGTAACGGTTTGGTTTAAAGCCATGGGAATGCCGCTTTGTATCATACACAGAATCCGATAAGGATCGGGGTACAGATCGCGGATACTGAGACGTAGATTGTTGTAGTTGTGAAACATGTACCAAAAGCATAGCAGTGCAGAAATTCCCTGTGACAACACCGTTGCCCAAGCGGCGCCTGCAGTTCCCATATGTAGTGTCGCGATAAAAAATATATCCAAAACAATATTCAAGAATGACGACAAAATGAGGAAATATAAAGGTGTGCGGCTGTCACCCAAAGAGCGAAGGATACTGGCTGCAATATTGTAGGCCATCGTACACAGGATACCGCCAAAGATGACGCGAAGATATTCGTGTGCGTAGAGGAGTACGTTCGAAGGGGTGTGCAACGCTAACAGAATCTGGCGGCTAAAAGAAACGGTAGGAATCGTGAGGATAACTGAAAACACCACTGTGAGCAAGAGCGCTGTGCCAACTACCTTCTTTAGTTCGTTCAGACGGTGCCCGCCAAACGCCTGTGAGACTAAAATACCGCAGCCCTGGGTAAGGCCGGAAGCAAAGCCAATTACAAGATATACAGTGCTTCCGGTCGCCCCCACGGCAGCAAGGGCGTCTTCACCCAAAAATTGCCCGACAATGATCGTATCGGCCATGTTATATATTTGCTGGAATAGGGTTCCAAGCAAGACGGGTACGGAGAAAAAGAAGATGGTTTTGGTGGGGCTGCCTACGGTCATATCTTTTGTCTTGTTCATGGCGTAATCCTCGGATCAATCCCAAACTCTGTGTGATCCACATTCAGGGTGCGAATAGAGCAAAAATTATTCGAGGCAGCATCAAGCTTGTCCGGCTGCCGTCTCGTTGGCATCATAACACCGAGGGGGGTGGATGTCAAGGGGGGAAAATATAGTTCATTTCACCCTTGACTTCTGACCCCGACAGCATTATTGAGCATTGATGATTTGGTACGAACCAACACCAGAAATCACTCCTTTTAGGCTACGCTTTGGCCCACAATAAAGCTCCCAACTGCTAGGCAGCCAGGTTTTTCGTTCTGGGTCAAGCTGCCTCCATTTTGTAGACACATTCGAAGCCCTGATATACTATATTCGCTGGTATAAACTAAAAAAGGGAGGCCCGACACTAAGTGTCGATTCTCCCAATATAGATCAACATAAGAAAAGCGCCCTGCTTTGCAGCAAGGCGCTTTTTCTGGTGCACCATCAGTGGGCGCGTTAAGAATTCAGTCCGGTTCGCTTGTCGGCCTGTAAGGCCTCCATTTTGCTTCGCAAAACCGATCGTGCGGTTGTACGCCGCGCGCGGCGTACATTGTTCGCTCCCCGCTTTCGCTCACGCTCAATCGTGGCCCCTGCTCACAAACCCGCAACCATTTTTAGCGACCAGTCCCCGCGAGACGAACACGAGCGCTTGCGCGAAGTGTGAGTCCGTCCCGGAGGGAATGGTGCGACAAAAAAGCCGCAACATTCGTTGCGGCTTTTTCTGGTGCACCATCGGGGACTCTCCCGCGGGCTAAGGAACGCCGCACTGTGGCGTTCCTTACGGCACTGCGTGCCGCCGCCCTGTTCGAGTATCCCTGACGGTGCACCAGATCGTGCCTTCTTAAAATAGAGCAACAAAAAAACGCCCTACACTTTCGTGTAAGGCATTCCTTGGTGCACCATCGGGGACTCGAACCCAGGACCCACTGATTAAGAGTCAGTTGCT
>ERZ1106963.3740-NODE-3740-length-12354-cov-3.262298_pt1 | contig 12354 bp, 8 predicted proteins | sample MGYA00403681_ERZ1106963 | MGnify/ENA primary metagenome ERZ1106963 (study PRJEB35170, sample SAMEA104062407) | human gut metagenome | biome: human gut; feature: human-associated habitat; material: faeces | place: Denmark | collected 2012-05-03 ...
CAACCCGCCGGTAGGAATCCGTGCGGCGCGACTGGTGATCGCACTTGCGACACTGTTCGCCATTGCGGTGGCCGTATTGTCGCTGTTCACCATCGGCCGTCACGATGCGCTGGTCTCCGCCGCGCCCAACCTGTTCTACAATGTATTCGCTTGGTTCCTGTAAACGATTGCGTAGAGAACCGCAACCGCACACGGGAACGATGACGGGCGTGGCGTCACCAGAGCCATGCCCGGCAGCGAACACGGCAATGGAACGAGTATGGCAGCCATCCCGAGCCTCCGGGTTTCTCCGAGGGCAATAATCGGCGGGCATGTCTGAATGAATTGAAAGAATGTGGGTATGTCAGCACGCAAGTCACACTCCGACCCCTTCGGGGATGCCCTGGGGCGCGCGCGGCAATGGGCGTCGCGGTTGTCGCGCCAAGGAAAGGCGACCATGCGCATGGTCGACCCGTTCGGCGCCACGTCCGACCCGCGCCCAGACAAGAACAGGTTCCACGCCGGCAGCGAGTCCACCGCGCCTGCGCAATCCCACGATGCATCAAACACCGGGGCGCACAATCAGCCGGCACAGCGCATCATCGACCAATTCGCCGAACATGCCGTTCGGCTTGGCCCTCTGGTCAAACGCCACATGTTTGACTTCGACGAGGTCCCCGGCAAACTGACCCTCGGCTGGGCGCAGCTGCCCAGCACAACCTACCAGGGCAACGTATTCTCCCTCGGCCTGTTCGCCGGGCGCGATCGTTTCGCACAGATTGCCGTGGCTGATAGCAAGGGGCGCGTCTTCGTCGGCAACGAGATCGGCATGGATCTGCAGGGCGTCGAACCGCGCTTCATCTTCTCCAAGGAACGCCACGACTACGGCGGCGTGGTCGGGCGAGACATGACCGGCCGTATGACCTGGCTGGCCGCATGGTCACGCAAAGACGGCAGATACCGGCTCGAACAGATGCGTCGCAACCTGCCCGGCACCATGCGGGAGAACCTCGAATACCGCGACGCCATCGCCATCGCCTTCTTCGCTGCATACATGCTGCCACAGATGAGCGGCGCACTGATCGGCTTCGGCGCCGGCAACATCTTCCGCAGACTCAACCGCGAGGCGCCAATCGGCGCAATACGCCGTTCCGTACGCGACATGCTGGAAGCCCGTGCCCGCAACATGCGCGTCTCCGGCCTCGAAGACCACTTCGCCGAGCTCATGCGCGAAGCCGGGGCACTCGACGAAATCCCCGGACTTGAAGCCAAGCACGGGGCCGAACCGTTGCACCTGTACACCTCCAGCTATTCCGGCGCATACTTCTTCAACTGGGATTCCTCGCTGGCGCTTGCCCCAGCGCTGCGGGCGCTCGCCATCGAAGGCAACCTCAACCGATTCGCCATGGTCAGCTCGTGGCTTGAACATAACTCGCGTCTTGGATTGGAACCCACGGAGGAGACCGTGACGCGCGAGCAGGCGGCGGCCATCGACATGAACCTGCTGAAGAACCCGGCCCTGCTGGCATTGGGCGTCGACCATGCACCGGAACCGGGGCACAGTTCCATGCAGATCCTGTTCGATACGGCTCGCAAAGCTTCGAAGGAGACGGGTAAGCCGGCCGATTCCGAATGGGTGTATCGGCAGACCATGTCGCTGCTGGTACGCAGCCTGCGCCTGCCGTACCGATTCGACGCGGCATTGCGGTCCGATCTTGCGCGGGGGAGCGTGGCGGTCGGCTTCACCACGGCCGGCGTTTCGATGATGCCCGCGACCCGCTATGACGAGCAGTCCGGCCAATGGGTCACCTTGAGGGACCGCGAGCGTGCGGCGCTCAGTGCCGACTATAATCTGCGCGTCGGCCTGATGCTGGCGTTGCTGAGCTTTGGCGCATGTGACAATGTGCAGGAGGTGTCGCTGCATGTTGATTCGCTCGGTCTTGAGGAGGCCGTGGCCGAACAGGACACCGCCATCGAGGCGATGATGAGCGAGGCGTTGAGCGCATTCGAGCGCATGCATACCGGTGATATGGGACCGACCGGCAGCAAGGCCGAGCCCAAGGACGGTGATATGCACGGCGACCCTTCCCGTACTGCGGCTCGATCCATTGCCGAGATGGGTGCGGACTCGTTCATGCCGCCGGTCGGCGCGCCTCATGACGAATCCGATGCCGATGCCGGCGACGCCTCCATGGAACAGCGGTTCGAGGATCTGGTCAAAGGCATCGACATCGACGAGGCCACCTTCGCCGACCCGGGCGAACAGCCGGCAGGATTCAAAAGCGACGATGACGGCAATCAAGACGACCCGATGAACGTGCTCAGGCGCAATCCCACGGTACGCACGCTGGCCACGGTCCGGTTCACCCGAAACGAATTCCTTGAACGTATCAGGCAGGACGGGCTTGAACACCCCCAAGACACGTACCGTATGTTCAATGCGACAATCGATGTTGACGAGAACGGCGGCCTCAAGCAGATCGTGCCCGACTTCGACCTGCGTGATCGTGGTTTCGCACCAGCCGGCTCCCAGGAGGAACCGGAGATGGCCGATCACGAGTTCACTCCGGAGGCGGCGCAGGCATTGGGCGCGCGCAATGCGCTCGGACTATCCATCCAACGCGTCGATGTGATGCAGCGTGCCGACAGCGAATTCCACCGTCTCTCCTCGGATACGGCCATGCCATCCGTCGCCAAGGCGCAGGAGGCCACGCGCATCATCGACACCATCGCCGATCCGGAGCTGAGCGAGCAGTCCGCGGCGATCGCCGGCGCGTTGATCGACGGGCGCGATACCCCAACGGTCAAGCTTGATCTTGCGACCCAGATTGACAACGAACGCGCACGCATGCACGATATGCTGTTCTCCGGGCAGCCGGATCAGGCATGCGAGTCCGCGGAGAACCTGCTCAAGCGTATGGATGCACTGTATGCGCAGGGCGATGGAGTGCCGCGATATTTCAACTCCTACGCGGAACGCGTGGTATACAATCGCTTGTTCGCCACGCCCGACGAGCATACCGTGCTCATCCCCGACAATCTGTTCTACATGCACATGGAAATGGCCGACATGTACGCGCAGCTTAAGGGAACCAAGGAGGCGCTGCCGCACCTGAACGCCATGGTGGCGTACGCGCCGTCCTACCCGTTGGCGCATCTCAAGCTCGCCGTGCAATTGGCGCGGGACGAGGATTGGGATTCCGCGCGTGCTGCATGCCTGAACGCGCTGCTGGTGGCGCTCGACCGTGACGACGCCGCGTTCGCCTACTATCGTCTGGCATATGCCGAATGGATGCAGGATCGTTTCGACACCGCCGCCGCGGCATACATCATGAGCAACCACATTGCGCCCGGGAAGATCATGACCTTGGAGGAGGAGCTGCGCGAACTTGTTTCGCGAGCCGATTCGCAATGCATTCTCGTGCCGGAGAACGTTCAGGAGGCCGCCATGGTGCTCAAGCATCACGGTCTGCCCGTCTGGCCGGACACCGAAGCCGCCGGCATCGTGCGCCAGGCCGTGCGCATCACCGTGGACGAAGGCCTGTTCGTTCCCGCCCGTACGCTGGCGGTGGCGGCGGCACGCATGAACGACATGGAGTCGAACGGCATTGACGTGGTGCAGGCGCAGTTCATCCGTTCGCTGAGCGAATAGAATCGGGGAGTATGAGCAACGAGAGCGAACAGCTGGCATGGGATTTCGACGGTCTGACAGGCGCATCGACGAATGCGGATGACAGTAAGGACGAACGGAACGGCGAACCCGACATTGCCATTGTGGCCAATGAGGGCATCGCACGATTCCCCAGCGGCTCCGAACAGTGGGTGGCCGTGCTGCAGGCCACCGACGAGGACGCCCTGCGGCTGAACCGGCTCGACGTCTCCGGCATGGAGGCGGACACCGCCGCCCGGCTGTGGGCGAAGGTCGCCGCATGGGTGGAATCCGATCAGATCGCCTACTACATCGACGATGCGCCGGTCAGCTCCGACGCCGCCTATGATGCGCGCCTACGCTGTCTGCAACGGCTCGAGGCCGCGTTCCCCACGCTCGACAATCCGCAGTCGCCCACGCGTCGCGTCGGCGGCACTTTCTCCAACGACTTCGTGTCCGTACGCCACCCCTCGCGCATGATGAGTCTTGACGACGTGTTCTCCATCGAAGAGCTGCACGACTGGTACGACGGCGTGCTGCGCGGACTCGACTGGTCCGAGGGCAAGCCGCTGCCGATGAGCTGCGAGGTCAAGATCGACGGGCTCGCGTTGAACCTCATCTACCGCCACGGCGTACTCGAACAGGGGTTGACGCGCGGCGACGGCGTGACCGGCGAAGACATCACGCTTAACGTGCGCACCATCGGCACCATTCCGGCCAATCTTGCCGGCCCCGCCGAAGACATCCCCGACTTCGTGGAGATCCGCGGTGAGGTATTCATGCGCTGGGACGACTTCCGTAGACTCAACGACGAGCAGGAGGATGCCGGGCGCGAACCGTTCGCCAACCCGCGCAACGCGGCCGCCGGGTCGCTGCGTCAGAAGGATCCGCGCATCACCGCCACCCGCCGTCTGAGCTTCTACGCGCACGGCATCGGCAGACTCGAATGGGGTGCGGGGCATGCCGGGCATGACGAGATCAACGACCAGTCCGAGGCCTATGAGCTGTACACCAAGTGGGGTGTGCCGGTCTCGCCGCACAACCGCACTGTCGCCTCGTTCGCCGAAGTGCTTGACATGATCGACTATTACGGCGAGCATCGCGGCGACATCGAGCATGCGCTCGACGGCATTGTGGTCAAGGTGGACGATCTGGCGTTGCAGCGTTCCCTGGGCGCCACTTCGCGTGCGCCGCGCTGGGCTATCGCCTACAAGTACCCGCCCGAGGAGGTCAACACCGAACTGCTTGACATCACCGTGCAGGTGGGGCGCACCGGGCGCGTGACCCCCGTGGCCATGCTGAAGCCCGTGCATGTGGCCGGCTCCACTGTGGCTCGCACCACGCTGCACAACCCGTTCGAGGTGAAGCGCAAAGGCATTCTGATCGGTGACACCGTGGTGGTGCGCAAGGCCGGAGATGTGATCCCCGAACTGGTGGGGCCGGTGTTGGAACGCCGCAAAGGGCGCGAGAGCGAGTTGCACGAGTTCGTGATGCCCGAGCATTGCCCGAGCTGTGGGGCGAAGCTGGCGCCCGCCAAAGAGGGCGACAAGGACATCCGCTGCCCGAATGTGGAAAGCTGCCCGGCGCAACTGACCGAGCGTGTGATCTCGTTGGGCATGCGCAAGGCGTTCGACATCGAGCATCTGGGCGACCAGTCGGCCATCGCGCTGACGAACCCGGAGGAGAACAGGCCGGATTCGGTGGCGACATTCGCGCCGAACATCACCGAGATCCTAGTCGCGCCCGGCGAGGAACCGGACGAATACGAGCCGATGGAAGGGCTGGAACTGCCGCCCGTGCAGACCCCGGTGCTGAGCTCCGAGGCGGGTATCTTCGATCTGACCGCCGTCGACCTCAAAGACGTGCGTGTATGGCGCGAGGCGCCGATCATCGAAGTGCGCGAAGTCATGGGCAATAACGGGCGCAAACGCAAGGTGCGCAAGAGGATCGGCGGATCTGGCCTATGGCATCAGGTGCCGGCCTTCTGGACGACCGCCGCGCCCGCGCCCAAGATGCGCAAAAAGGCCGGTGCCGAGAATACTGACGGCGTGGAATCTGCCGAGTCTTCACTCGTTGCACGCTATCCGGGCTTCAATGTGCCTGATGATGCCGTGGTGGTGCGTGAGGAAACGAAGACATCACGGTCCGGCGAGACCACGATTACGCCGATCATCGTCAAACCCGCCGAGAACACGCGCAAAATGCTTGAGGAAATCGACAAGGCCAAACAGGCCGACCTGTGGCGCGTGCTCGTGGCATTGTCGATCCGCCGCCTGGGGCCGCCCACCGCACGACTGATCGCCTCCGCCATGGGATCGCTCGACGCGATTAGCAAGGCGAGTGTGGACGATCTGACGCAGATCGACGGCGTAGGGCCGGAAATTGCCGAATCGGTGGTGCACTGGTTTGCCGCCGCGCGCGAACCGGGGGACTGGCGAGGCCAGACCCTGACCGCATGGCGTGCGGCCGGCGTGGGTGTGGGCGAGGCAGCCAAGAGCAGCCTGCCGCAGACCCTGGCCGGCAAGACCGTGGTGGTGACTGGTTCGCTGGAGGGCTTCTCTCGTGATTCCGCCAAGGAGGCGATCGTGGAGCGTGGCGGCAAGGCCGCCGGCTCGGTGAGCAAGAAAACCGATTACGTGGTGGTCGGCGCGAACGCCGGTTCCAAGGCCGCCAAGGCCGAGGAGCTTGGCATCCCCATGCTGGATGAGGCGCAATTCGAACTGCTGCTTGCCGGCGAATACGGTGCGGATGTGGCCGAGAACACGGACGATGGCGTGATTGAAGAGGAACTCGACTGATTCGAACGAAATCAGGCAGATGAGTGTCAATTCGGACGAAATCAAGCCCGGAAACGTCCGAATCGACACCCAAAGCGCGGCAAGGGGGCGGCTCAGTGCAGTTCCATAAGCTGTCGCGCCAGCGAAGTGAACTCGTCCGCCAGAGGAGTGCTGGCCAACGCGCCCTCCGGCGTCAGCACCGCAGGCCGGCCCTCTTCACCGGTCTCACGCAGTTCGGGCATCAATGGCAGTTGCGCCATCAACGGCACATCATGGCCCAGCGCCGCGGTCAGTTGTTCGGATACGCGCTGGCCACCGCCCTCGCCGAAGATCCGCAGTTTCTCGCCCTTATGCTCGTAGTAGCTCATATTCTCCACCACGCCCCGCACCTTCATCGGCACCTGCAGCGCCACCAAGCCGGAACGCACCGCAATATCCGAAGCGGACGGCTGCGGCGTGGTCACCACCACCAGTTCGGCATTCGGCAGCGCCTGCGCCACCGAAATCGCCATATCGCCGGTGCCGGGCGCAAGATCGAGCAGCAGCACATCCGGCTCGCCCCACCACACATCGGACAGGAACTGCTCCAACGAACGTTGCAGTCTGGGTCCGCGCCACAGGATCGCACGGTCCGCGCCCGCGAACATGCCGATTGAAATAAGCTTCACGCCCCATGCGGTCACCGGCATGAGCATGCCGTTCAGATTCGTGGGCTGCGTATGCACGCCGAACAGGCGAGGCAGGGAGAATCCGTAGATGTCCGCGTCGATGGCGGCGGTGTCGTAGCCAAGTGCGGCGAAAGTGGCTGCAAGATTGGCGGTTACGGAGGACTTGCCTACACCGCCCTTGCCGGATGCGATGGCGAAGATGCGCGTCTTGATACCGGGTTTGCTGAACGGATTCTGCCGGCGCTCTGCTTTGAGCGTCTGCACGAGACTGGTCAGCTTGTCCTGTGGCATGGAGCTGACCTCGATATGCGGAACAAGCGTGACGTTAAGGGAGCCGGGCGCCACGTAGGATCGAACCGCACCGTTGATCTGATTGGTGATGGTTTCGCTCAACGGGCAATCCTTGACGGTGAGCTCCACATGCACGGTTACGTCGATGATGCCGTCGCCGTTCTCGTCGACGGTGCCGGACGGCACGGCCTTGATCGACGTGATCATGCCCAGATCGGTGACGGAACGGCCCAGTTCCGGGTCGATGACATGGCTGAGTCGTTCGAAAATATTCGCTTCGATGGTGTGAATGTCGTTCATGATCCTCCTGTGTGCGCCTACCACCTTAGCGGGTGGCCCCGTGCCACGCCAGAACCGTGTTCGGCCGCCTGCATTTCCACCGCGCATCATAGGTAGAACATGCACCGGAAACGCAGACGGCCGAATCAATGGTGTTGCTCGGATATGCGAAACGAAAACGGAAAACCGCTATTCCTCAGCGGAGACATGGTTCGCACGCCAGATATCCGGTTCTACATAGATCTCCCACTCATACCAGGGCAATGCGACGCGAATGTTCTTCTCGATCTTGTCGACAGTCTCCACATCGTAGTCGCGGTCCAACTTGGACGTCTGCACCTTCAAGCACAGCAGCACGGCATCCTCATCCATGTGAATCGCCTGCATATTGATAAGCCGTTCCACGCCAGGCGTATTGTTCACCGCCTGCGAAAGCAGCCTGTGCGTACGCGGATCCACATCCTCGCCGAGCAACAGAGAACCGGATTTGAACGCCAGCGCGGCCGAGCCGATCACCAGCACCAGGCCGACCATCATACCGCCGATCGTATCGTACAGTTCGTCACCGGTCAGCATCGAGCAGCCGATGCCAAGACCGGCGAACAGCAGGCCGATCAGCGCGAGCGTGTCCTCCATCATCACCGACGCGAGTTCGGCGGACTTGGTGCGGCGCCAGAAGCCGATCAGCGAATCCTCCTCGACCTTTACGCGATCCATGCGCTCGCGTGCTTCCTTGATGGATGTGTGAAGGCCGTAGCCTTCAAGACAGGCGGAGATCACGACCACGGCCAGCGCGGCGAGCAGTTCGAGCGAGTCGACCTGGCGGTCCACGGAGCCGTCGAGCAGTCCGATGAGCTTCTTCGTCGCCTGACTGACGGCGAACACGCCGCCGACGAAGAACAGTAGCGTGGCGACGATGAAGCTGGCAAGATATTTCGCACGATGCATGCCGAACGGATGGTCGCCTTTGGACTTGCGGTCGGAGGCGCGGTCGCCGAACATGAGCACGATCTCGTTCGCGCAATCAGCCACGGAATGCACCGATTCGGAGAACATGGAGGATGATCCGGTGAAAGCGGCTGCGGCGAATTTCGCGCAGGCTACGCCGATGTTGGCGATGAGTGCGGCTTTGACGGCGGATCCAGCATGGGCAGGCTTGGTGTTTCCTCCGTTCGTCTCCCTCATCTGTGACGGTTGGCTGGAAACTGGTTGGTCGGAGACCGGCATGTCCGATGCGTCATTGGTATTCGTTTCGGCGGTCATAACATTCCTTTCGCTCTTCCTAGGCCATCCTAGAGCATTTCCGGGGATTGAAGGAGCATGCGTCCCGCGTTCGGCGCCGCCAGCCGCCGATGCTTGTGGAAGCGAAGACGGGAAATCGAGCGTGCTGCGTACTATCAGGCAATGACACGGGGGCCGTGAGGCTGAGAGGAAGCGAACGCTTCGACCGTATGAACGTTTACCGGGCAATGCCGGCGCACGGACGTCTCTCTTCCCGTGCCTTGAATGAGAGAAAGGCACAGTAATGACTGAACCAACAATCGATGCCGTGGATAACGAATCCTCCACGGTCCGCAAGCACAGCAACACCTGGCGTGTGGTCGATATCGTGGTGGCCGCCATCATCGCCGTGGCATCCGGCGTGATCTTCTGGGGCTGGGATATTGTCTGCGCGGCTCCGCTGGCCATTTTCGGCGCTGTGACGCCGGGCTTCGAAGGCCTGCTGAACGCGTTCTGGCTGTTCGCCGGCCCGCTTGCCGCCATCATCGTGCGCAAGCCTGGTGCCGCGCTGTTCGCCGAAACGCTCGCCGCCGCCCTAGAACTTACCATGGGCAACCAGTGGGGCGTCGGCGGTTCGCTGATCGTGGGCATTATGCAGGGCATCGGCGCGGAAATCGGATTCGCGATTTTCGCCTACAAGAAGTGGAATATGCTGACCACCGCGGTTTCCGGCGCTCTGGCCGGCGTGGGCTGCGGCATCTACTACTGGATTACGAACCCGGCATGGGGCGCGCTGCGTGCCAGCATCTACCTGGGCACGTCCATTGTTTCCGGCGCACTGCTGGCCGGCGTGGTGATGTACCTGCTGCATCGTGCCATCGCACAGACCGGTGTGCTCGATCGTTTCGAGTCCGGTCGCGCCCAAACGCTGGTCTGAGCGGCCAGGGTCCCATGCCGCTGGTGTGCGGCGTGGGACCCGTTGTGTTTGTTTGATTGTTTACGTATTACGACGTATTGCTTGTTGAGGGGGATTTCGATGGTTACCGTTGCCTCTGGTGATGATGCCGGAATCGGAGCCGGTACCGGTGCGGATGCTCGTATGAGCGCAGATGCGTATGCTGGCGCCGGGGAACGTTCCATGGGGGTAGGCGTGTCCGCGCGCAACTGGGGGTGGCGGCACGCTTCACGTAAGGATTTCGCCCTACGCCATGTCGACTTCGACATCCGGCCGGGGGAGCGTGTGCTGCTGCTTGGCGCCTCTGGTGCCGGCAAATCCACGCTGATGGCTGGATTGGCAGGCGTGCTTGGCGGCGATGATGACGGCGAGCAGGAGGGGACTCTGCTGGTTGGTGGCAGGGACGCACGTAAGGTGTGTGGAGTCTCCGGCCTGGTATTGCAGGACCCGGACGCGCAGACGATTCTGGAACGTGTGGGCGATGATGTCGCGTTCGGATGCGAGAACCTGGGGATGCCCAAAGACGAGATCTGGCAGCGTGCCCGCGAATCACTGGATATCGTCGGACTTGACTACATGCGCTTCGACCATTCCACACGCAAGCTTTCCGGTGGTCAGCGTCAGCGTCTTGCCCTGGCCGGTGTGCTGGCCATGCACCCCGGATTATTGCTCCTTGACGAGCCGACGGCGAATCTCGATCCCGATGGCGTGAAGGAAGTCCATGATGCTGTCAAGCATGTGGTCGAGCGCACCGGGGAAACGCTGATCGTGGTCGAGCATCATATCGATGTGTGGCTTGACACGGTTGACCGCGTGATCGTACTGGGCAAGTCTGACGGCAATGCGCTGACCGGCGGCGTGATTGCGGATGGCATGCCGGACGAGGTGTTCGGCACCATGGGCGATGTGCTTGCCGAAGGCGGCGCATGGGTGTCTGGGCGAGCCATCACACCGTATCATCCGGAGCGGTCTGCCGGCGAGGTGGTGCTGCGAACCGACGATCTGAGCTTCGGCCGTGAGTTCCCGCTTGGCAAACATATCGATCTAGAATTCCATGCCGGCGAGGTCACCGCATTGACGGGGCGCAACGGTGTGGGCAAATCCACGCTTGCGCTTACTTTGGCGGGTCTGCTCGAACCGCTTGCCGGTCATGTGCGCGTGGCGGAGAGTATGGTGCCGCCGCATCGCGTTAATGATGTGAGCACATGGAAGAGCCGTGATCTGCTGGGGCGTGTCGGCATGGTGTTCCAGGAGCCGGAACACCAGTTCGTTACCGCCAGCGTGCGCGACGAGGTTGCTGTAGGACCGAAATCCATGGGGAAAACGGATGAGGAGGCATATCGGATCGCGGACGAGATTCTGGAACGTATGAATCTCAAACGATTCGGCCCGGCCAATCCGTTCACACTGTCAGGCGGGGAAAAAAGGCGACTGTCGGTCGCATCCATGATGGCCGCCGCGCCGAAGGTCGTGGTGATGGACGAACCGACCTTTGGTCAGGATTTCACCACATGGACGGAAATGGTGCGTTTGATCGCCGACGTGCGTGACGCCGGTTCCGCGGTGATTATGGTCACGCACGATGAGGCATTGATCGAGGCATTGGACGCACGCCGTATCGTTGTCAGCGAGGAGGAACAGCATGACTGAAACCATCGGCGTAGTGTCGCATACGGAACGTGTAGATGTGGCCCGACCCGCATCGCCGTCCTGGTTCATCGCGAAGATCAATCCGGTCAGTCGGTTTATCGGCGCGCTGATCCTATGCATCCCCATGTTCTTCACGCTCGATATCATGTCGGCTTCGGTGGCGTTCGGGTTGGAAATGCTGCTGCTATGGATCGGCGGCATTGCGCCGTGGACGGTGTTGCGCAAGACCTGGCCGGTGTGGATCGCCGCTGCGGGAAGCTTCGTATCCGTGGCTCTGTATGGGCGAATCTAGGCGGATTTGTGGTGATCTCGCAAGGGTCGCTGTATTTGGCATTGGCGACGTTTCTGCGTGTCGCCGCGATTGCGGTGCCGGGTGTGATGCTGGCGCTTGGTCTCGATCCGACCGATTTGGCCGACGGGCTCGTGCAGATCCTCCATTTGCCGTCGAAATTCGTATATGGTGGTTTGGCCGGCCTACGCATGTTCACCCTGTTGCAGGATGATTGGCGTGCACTGGGGCAGTCCCGTCGCTCGCGCGGACTCGGCGACGGCAATGTGATTAAGCGCGTGCTCTCCCAGGCATTCAATCTGCTGGTGGTGTCGATCAGGCGTGGCACGAAGCTGGCCACGGCGATGGAGGCGCGTGGATTCGGTTCCGAACTGCCGCGCAGCCAAGCCCGTGAATCGCGATTGCATGCGGTTGACTGGGGATTCTACCTGATATGCGCCGCGGTGCCGGCGATTGCACTCATCACGGCGTATTGCACCGGCTACTGGCATTGGGCGTTCAGCGGCGTGAGCAACTGACTGCCGCTCTGGCTCTTGGTATTTGGCATGGCTGTGTTATAAAACCAGACAAAAGCTGAAGTATGCATGAGAACATAT
>ERZ1106963.3743-NODE-3743-length-12342-cov-4.990478_pt1 | contig 12342 bp, 10 predicted proteins | sample MGYA00403681_ERZ1106963 | MGnify/ENA primary metagenome ERZ1106963 (study PRJEB35170, sample SAMEA104062407) | human gut metagenome | biome: human gut; feature: human-associated habitat; material: faeces | place: Denmark | collected 2012-05-03 ...
GACCATCAAAGGTCGTCGTGCCTGATTCATACGCGCTGTCGGACTAACGGCGTCCAGACTTCATACGGAATGGCGCATTGTGGCGATTCTTCTTGGAATGACGGCGGTTCGGGCCTTCCGTGTTGCCGTATTTGGCGATCATGCGGCGTTCGTGACGCTTGGCACCTTCTGAACGCTCGTCGCGTACGATGCGGTTCTCGTTCTTGCGATGGATGCGCTTGCCGCCTTCGCCCTGACGGGTGTTGCGCATGGACTGCCTGCGGCCGTCATGGGAGCGCTCGTCATAGGAGAAGCCGTAATCCTCGTGGCTGCGTTCATTGCGGCGAGGCTTGCGCGGACGCTCGAAATCGCGGGAATCGGACCGTTCGAAATCACGGCCCGCATTGTGCCTGCGGCTGCCGAAATCATCGTTGCGACCGTATCCGGCCCTGTCGCGCTTATCGAACTTGTCGCCCTTGCCGTACCGATCATTGCGACGGTTCTTGCCGTACTGGCCGCGGCCATTGTCCTGACGCTCGTCGTACCGGTTCTTGCCGTATCCGTCGCGACGGTCGCCCTTGCGGCGCTCCTCGCGGCGGTCATCGCCATGCTCGAACAGATAGTCGCGGCGCTCGGCCTCGGGGTTGCTCATGCCTGCGCGGCGTTCCGCACGGTTGCGGTTCTTCTTCACGGCCTTCTTGCTGGCCTTGTCGCCGTGCTTGCGCTGCGGCTCGCCTTCGGCAACAAACTCGCCGCCTGCGTTCTCGTGCTGGAACTCGGTCTCGGCAACGTTCTGCTCGTCACGGTTGCGATTGCGATTGTGCTTGCGCTTGCCGCCGCGGCCGGACTCGTCGCCCGCCGCGTTCTTGGCGCCCCTGTTCTTGCCCTTGCGCGGGTTGCCCACGGACTGCGACTTGTCGAGGCTCCAACCATCCACGCGCTCGGCGCGGTCGCCCACAAGCTCAAGCACTTCGGGCGAATCGTGGGTCACTTCGATCATCTTGGTCTTGATGCCGGCCTGGTTCAGCAAGCGGCGCGTCTCGCGGCGCTGCTCGGGCAGCACGAGGGTGACCACGTCGCCCGCCTTGCCGGCGCGGGCGGTACGACCGGAGCGGTGCACAAAGGACTTCGGGTCGGCCGGCGGCTCGACCTGCACCACGAGCTCCACGCCGCCGACGTCTATGCCACGGGCGGCCACGTCGGTGGCCACCATGACACGCACATCGCCGGAATCGAACGCAGCGAGGTTGCGATCGCGCTGGTTCTGGTTCAGGTTGCCGTGCAGCTCGGCGGCCGGAATGCCGTTCTGCGTCAGGTTCTTGGCGAGCTTCTTGGCCTGGAACTTGGTGCGGGTGAACAGGATGCGGCGGCCTTCGCCCGAGGCGAGCATGCGCACGAGTTCGTGCTTGTCGCCGCGCGTGGTTTCGAACACGTGGTGGGTCATCAGGTCGGGTTCGGCGGTGGCCGAATCGACCTCGTGCACCTTGGGATCGTGCAGGAAGGTGTTCACCACTTCATCCACGCCGTGATCGAGCGTGGCGGAGAACAGCATGTGCTGGGCGTCGGGCGAAATCTGCTCAAGCAGTCGCTTGACCGGTGGCAGGAAGCCCATATCGGCCATTTCGTCGGCCTCATCGATGACCACGACTTCGACGGACGAGAGCGTGAGCGCCTGCTGGCGCAGCAGGTCCTCAAGGCGGCCCGGGCAGGCGACCACGATATCGGCGCCGGCCTTCAGATCGCGGATCTGGTGGATGTACTTGACGCCGCCGTACACCGTGGTGGTGTTCATGCCGAACGTGTGGGCCAGCGGCATCAGCACGTCGTTGATCTGGTTCGCGAGCTCGCGGGTGGGGGCCAGCACCAGGCCGCGCGGGTGCGGTAGGAAGTCGTCGGCGCGGCGCTCTTCCAGGCTGGCCTTCTTGCGGCGCTTGATTTCCTTGCGGAACTCCTCCATCGCGATTTCGCCGAACGAATCGTAGGAACCGAGGCGGGTGACCAGCGGAATGGAGAATGCGAGGGTTTTGCCGGAGCCGGTGCGACCTCGGCCGAGAATGTCGCGGCCGGCCAGTGAATCGGGCAGGGTGTCGGCCTGAATGGGGAATGCGGTCTTCTTGTCATCTGCCGCAAGCACGCGCACCAGCGGTCCGGGTACGCCAAGTTCGCCAAAGGTAAGGGGGCGGGATTCCGCGCTGTCGTTCATCTGGAAATCAGCGGAATCGTCACGATCATCGAAATTATTACGGGGCACAGTGGCCTTTCATGTCAAAGGTTACGCAAATTACGCAAGCTTTCCGAGCTTAGCGTAAGCCCCCTACTTTGCTTGGTGCTCGCCACACTGTCATCCCACTCTTTACTTATGACCCCATGGGGCGGTAACTCGCCCATGGGGCGGCAACTTGCCCATGGGGCGGCAACTTGCCCATGGGGCGGTTTGAAGAAATTGTGAAACCGCAGAATAAAGCCATTTTCACCTACCGCCCCATGAGGGTTTTACCACCCCATGGGATATTTGCCGCCCCATGGGTTTTACCACCACGTAAGGCGAGCACCGCTCCATGGAACACGCAAATGGCCCCCACCCGTGAAGGTAGGGGCCATTGTGCAAAAGGGCTGAGCCAAGATACAGCCCAGTAGCCCTAAAACACACTACAAAATATCCGGATCGTCTTTGGCAATAGTGCCGGTTGCCTTGCCAATGGCCTTCAGGCCGTGGTAGGCCACAAGAATCACGATCGTGCCAATGGCAATGCCGTTGAAGGAAATGCCACCAACAGTGAACGCGAATTGGCCGATGGCAATGATCATGGTGATGGCTGCCACCATGATATTCAGCGGCTTGTCGAAGTTGACCTTGTTCTCCACCCAGATGCGGATACCGATCATGCCGATCATGCCATACAGCAGCGTGGTCACGCCACCGAGCACGCCGGCGGGGATCGTGTTGATCACGGCACCGAACTTCGGGCACAGGCTCAGGATCAGGGCGAAGGCGGCGGCGCACCAGTAGGCGGCGGTGGAGTACACCTTGGTGGCGGCCATCACGCCGATGTTCTCGCCGTAGGTGGTGGTGCCGGAGCCGCCGCCGAAGCCGGCGAGCGTGGTGCCCAGGCCATCGGCCATGAGGGCGGTGCCGATCTGGTTGTCGTAGTCGCGGCCGGTCATTTGGGCCACGGACTTGACATGGCCGACGTTCTCAGCCACAAGCACGAGCACAACGGGGATGAACATGGGAAGGATGGAGAAATCGGCCTGCGGCAGGTGGAACTTCGGGAAGCCGATCCATGCGGCGTCGCCGATGGCGGAGAAGTCGACCTGGCCACGGATGCAGGCATATACATAGCCGATGATCACGCCGACCAAAATATTGAGGCGGCCCAGCAAGCCCTTGAACAGCACGGCCACGAGCAGCACGGCCAACAGGGTAACCAGTGCGGTGTCGGGCGCGGCTTGGAAGTTGGTCCACACGGAAGGTGCCAGATTGAAGCCGATGATGGCCACGATCGCGCCGTTGACCACGGGCGGCATGATGATGTCGATCCATTTGGAGCCGGCGTAATGCACGAGCACGCCAACCAGGGCCAGCAGAATACCGGTGACCATGATGCCGAAGCTGGCGACCGCAATGCCCTTGTTGGCGGTGGAGACCGCGGTGATCGGTGCAATGAAGCCGAAGGACGAGCCCAAATAGCTCGGCAGCACGTTCCTGTTGATAAGCAGGAACAGTGCGGTGGACATAGCCGTGAAGAACAGGGTGGTGGACGGGTCGAAGCCCGTCAGAATCGGCACCAGGAAGGTGGCACCGAACATGGCGATGACGTGCTGTGCGCCGATACCGGCGGTGCGCACCCAAGTCAGACGTTCATCGGGCTCGACTACCTCGCCGGGCGCCAGCGTCTTGCCGTCGCCATGCAATTGCCATTGGAAGATATTGGACATTACTACTCTCCTCGCTCTCGCTTGGGGCACGGCATTCACAACCAGCCGCACCACGCACCATTCTAGCTCACGAAGATTTTGTGAAGTCTCTCTTCCGGGAAAGGCTATTTGCCGTAATACTCCAGCAGGTGTGGGTCGACGGCCTGCACCACATCCACCAAATCGCCATTGGAGAGATACGGGCGCTTGAATTCGCGCCACGGCTCCACCTTGACCTCCCAGCGGCCGGTCGTCTCGTCGAGCACGGGCCGGGCGGTCTGCTCCCAGCGCACACGCTTGGAGGTGCGGCCGGTTTCCGGGTCGCGGCGTGTATAGTGCAGGCAGGTGCAGTTGGTGATCTTCCAGTCGTCCGAATCGGCGCGATGCAGGAATTCCTCGTCGGCCAAATCCTCGATGGTGAGCATCAGGGCGAGCATGAAGTCGCCGTGGGTGACCATGACCACGGATTCCGAATCGGATTTGCGGCTCAGCGAGGTCAGGATGTTGTGCACACGGTCCTCGGCCACATCGGCAATCGACTCGCCTGCCGGCGGACGCCAGTACAGCGGATCGGTGTTCTTGAAGTTCCAGTTGCGCGCGTAGTTGTTTTTGAATTCGTCCTTGGTGATGGTGTTGATCTCGCCCCAAGAACGTTCGCGCAGCACACGGTTCTCCTCCCATTTGGCCTTGGGCAGGGCCATGGTGGCTGCGGTTTCGCGGGTGCGCACGTATGGCGAGACCATGTAGCGGTCGAACAGCTGCTGCTGGCTGACCAGCCAGCGGCCGATGCAGTCGGCCTGCTTGCGTCCGGTGGCGGTGAGTCTCCAGGAGCGGTCGGGTACGGTGACGTTGTCCTGCGTGTACAGGGAATTGTCGCCCTGCTCGCCCGCCTGGACGATGACGTTCGCTTCGGATTCGCCATGCCGGATTACGTATAGATCGAGCGGCATGCTCATATATGTTCCCCTTTCGTTATTGGTTACGTTGTGTTGTTTTCTGTTGTTTCCTACTTGACTTGCGTGATGGTGTTCCCCTTGACCATGAACGCGTGCCGGGCCATGTCGATCATCGGCTGATCGAATTTGGAGTCGGTGTAGAACTCGTCGATGACGACGTCCGGACCGTACAGTTCGCGGAACCGTTTGGCCTTGTTGGTGCTGAAGTTGAGGTACGTGACCCTCATCGTCTCCACATCCACCTCGCTGGCCACGAGATTCCTCACGCCGAGTCTGCGGCAGGCCTTCCCCACCGTCAGATCGAAGGATGCGGTGAGGATCACATCGTCCGACTCAGGCTGGTACCAAGGCTTGATACGTGCGTAATATCGGTCCCAGAAGTCGTCCACGAGCTGTTCGACGCTCGCCACCCGTTTGGATCGGCTCAGTTCCGTGAGATAGCCTTCGGTCATCTTACCCACGCCGTATTCCATCTGTTCAAGCGTGGCCCGGCCAAGCTTGTATTTGACTGCGTACCGCAGCACGGGGGCGATGTAGCGGAACACTTTCGGGTCGTGCCGGGCGGAATACAGGTACAAGTCGAACAGGCTTTCGCCATCATAGATGGTTCCGTCGAAATCGAATACGCGCATACCTTCTGCTTCTACTCTGTTATTCCTTGTTTAAGGCTAATCTCGGTAAGCCGGCGAAAGCGCAAATACGCAGTGAATTTCACATGAACACTGTTTTTTGGATTGATTTCGGTACAGGTAACGTACACTGGTGACAGCGTGGAAGGAGGTGCGTAATGGCGACGTCTGAAATCGAACAATGGTGGATTGATAAGTTTCAGGAGAACCTGGGTCCGATTCGCAAGGTAGCCGGATGGACGACTCAGCAACTGGCCGACGAGCTGGGAGTCGCGCGACAGACGGTGTCTAACTTGGAGACCGGCAAAAGCCCGATGACCAAACTGCAGTATCTCGCTTTACGTACGGTGTTCAGCGCCGAGATCGCACGTCGTGAAGACCGCGATCTGGCACGCATCATCAAGACTTTGGTCGACGATCCCATTGAGCAACGCATTCGCGAACGGCGCGCCCAAGAGCAAGACGGCGAGGCCGTTGCCGACAATGCCCCAGTCAATACAGGCTGTGGCAACGCTGCCGACAACGCCGCCACCGAGAAACGCAAGCCCAGTGCCGCCACATTGAAGGCTTCAAAGACTGCCGCAACGGGCAAGCCCACGCTCAGCACGGCGATGCAGGCTCTCGCCGTCATCACCGGCGCATTGGCCAGTGGAACCGCCGCCGGCATCATCACCTACTTGATGTTCCCGGACGGCGGCCCGAACAAGCGCTGAGTCGCCGAAATATCGAAACGGATTGAACAACCCAGTTCGAAGCCCTGAGCACCATTTTGTCCGTGTCGCACCAGCGTTTCCCTCATTATCAGCTGTTTCGAGTTGCATGAATGCACCGTTTATAGGCCGAGAATTTCGTGCTTTTTTGCATCAAATTCTTCTTGGGAGAGAATGCCGATATCAACCAATTCCTTCAATTTCTTCATCGCCTCGACTTGTTCTTCCACAGACATGGATGCCGTGTGAGAGGCGGGAGCAGCGGCTTCCGGTGCCGGCGCAGGTGCCGGCGCTTGAACCGGGGCGGCAGTCATAGGATTGATGGCTTGCGCCATATTCATACCAAGCAACATGCCGCCATCGCCAAAGCCGTTGTCTTGGATGCCTTGCGCAATGCGCTGCTGGGCAGCCATATTGCCAGCTTGCTGGGAAACGCCCTCGTATGCGGCAACATTCATCTTATTCGAGGCGAACTGCTGCACGAGTTGACGTGATTGCTCGGTGAACTCGATACTTTCGATGCCCACACTGGACACTTCAAAGCCAAAACGATCATTCCACGTACCCGCATTGGCCCGATCGCCACGCACGCATGCTGCGATGTCATTCGCCTTGCCAGGCAATTGCGAAATACGATATTCATTGGACAGCAAATTGATGGCCACAATAAACGACTGTACGAATTCAGACAGAATCTGCCTACGTGGCCCTTCATCATCGAATGAATACGACACGGTAGTGGCAGGCACAAAGTTACGAACGAATCGAACTGGATCAGTGACCTTTAGCGACATGGATCCGCGTGCGCGAATTTCTAAATCGACGCCATAGAACCGGTCGTTATACACCAGCGGCGCAGAAGTGCCGAATTTGATGCCACGAATCTCACGCAGGTTGACGAAGGCCACATATTTGGTGCGGCCAGGCTGACCTCCGAAGGTGAATCGATCGGCGACCTGGTTGAAGAACGATCCGATGCCGTCTCCGGCGAGCACGCTCTGTTCCCCGTTGCGATATTCATAACCGCCCGACTCGGTGATGACGTTTTCGATACCTGTTTCAGAGAAAATGAACGCCGCAGTATTCTCTGGCACATAGATACGCGAACCATTGGTGATTATTCCCTCGGAACCGTATTCATTCGAACCGCGATCGTTGTTGCTTCCGCGGGGAATGCCCGGCACAACGACGGTGTGTTCCGTGAACGGACCAGCGGTGATGATATCACGCCACAGGTCCGCGAATGTACCGCCGAGCGCGCCGGCGAACGCCTTAATAACTGCCATCTGTTTTCCTCGATATCTCAATGCACATGGCCGGTCTTGCGACTATGCAATCGCAAGACCGGCCGTTATGCTGGCATGTTGGCTATAGCTGCGTTTCGCGATCGCAGTATTCGCATCGAACGACTTCTTTGCGATGACCGGAAAGCGGAGCGCCACAACCTTCACAATTCACCGAAACCACGGGTTCGGTAATCCCAAGCCCACTACGGAATGCGCTAAAAGTGTCTTTCAGTGTCCCGGCCAGAGCCTCCGTTCCGGGGATGGCCTTGTTGAAGGCCGGCTCATCCATTGGCGTATACTGTCTGCCGCGTATACCCATATACCGTCATCGTCCCTTTCTTGGAAAACCGTCACCTCGATACGCCAGTCTGATCACTGGCCCACCGATGCGAGCTTCTGCGTGCATCGAGTCATGACCTCGGTGTAGTAGGCCAAATCCTCACTGCTGAGGGAGTTTTCGTCAATGGCGTCTACCTTCTGGGAGAACTCAGAGTAACGCTTCATCATGCTGGCATAGTCGGTAGCCATGCTGACCACGTTATCGGATTTCTGATATTTGTTCATGAAGGCAACATACTCATCGATAAAGGCCTCGTAGCTGTCCATCGTGGACTTGAAGTCAGCACTGTCATTGGTGTTCTGCTGCGCCTTCTGATCCGAAGACTGGTCGCTCTGCTTGTTGGCATCGCTGGAATCAGCGCCCGTATCAGTGCTCTTATCATCCTGCTTCGCGGCGTCGCCGTCCGTAGACGTATCTTCCTTCTTCTCCGGAACCTGGATAGTGATGGACATGATGGTTTCGTCGTCAGTGTCACGAGAAACGCTCACACTGTATCCATCGGCGTTCTTGGCATTGAAACTGTCAGCGGACTTGTTATAGTCCACGGTGAAACCGTTGTCTTGCACGGACTTGACGTAGTCGGCATACTGCTTGGCGTCGGTACCGCACACCTCGATGGAGAAATAGTCCGAAGACTCGCTTTTAATTTCACCCTCTGTGGATTTCGGCTGCGGCAGCAGCGCCGCGATATCCGACTCCGGCCATGAATATGCTTCGCACTTGGTGGCGAGCGATGCTTCCAATTCCGCCCGATCAGCCTTGGCCTTCGCACCGTCACGAATTACAAACACGCCACCGATTACCAGACCCACAACGGTGATACCGACTGCCACCCAGGCCAGCACTCGGCCTTGCACCTTGCCACTCGGGCGAGTCACGTATACGGCGAAGCCTGAGAGCAGTGCCGGAAGCACCGTGGCGAACAGCAGTCCGCCCCAGGATCGGCCAGAAACATCCACAAATTGGGCGAGTACGAACAACACTCCCCATATAATGGCGAACACAGCCAGCTTGGAAGTCTTCTTCACCCCTTGCGCATTCGGAGCAAGCACGGCAGGCGCAGCGGCACCAGCAAAACCAGCGGCAGCACCGGCACCGTGTGTGGCAGGTGCAGGAGCCACACCAATACGCTTGTCCAAAGAGGCGAGGAACTCATCAACGCGCTTGGCGCTTTCGTTTCCAGTCGCCTCCAGACGAATGGCGGTCCCAGCCGCACCCTGCGGGACTACGGTTAGCGTGCAGTTCACTCCATCGTAGGAGTGGAAGGAAAACGCTCCGGTCTGGGTGTTTTCGTTATCCAAGGTAAACGTGGCGCCAGTAGTCAGCTGGTCGTGAATAACTTGGAACAGCTGTTGCGGACTGACCGCATATACACGATCGAATGGCGCGCCGGCGGGCTGCTGCGGTGCCGTAGCCGGAGTCATCGGAGTAGTGGTGGCCCCATCAGACGCTACGTTTGGCTGGCCAGCCGGTACAGCATTCGGCACGGTAGGCGCATTGTTCGCGCGATCTTCCGGTGCGTCATTCGTGCCTTCGGACGGTGGAACCGGCTGAGGTTGTTGATCAAATGGCGTTGTCATGATGCCCTTCTTTCCTTAAGCAGCAGCATTACCAGCACAGAAGAGGCAATCCCGGCAACCGTTACGGTCAATCCGACTGCCATGGCAAGCCGGTATCGTTCGCTCATCATTGCGTCCCTTCTTATTGCTCGCGTTGCTCTGCGATACATCGAAACCAGTGTATGGCGTTATTATTATGTACGCAAATTAGCATTTTGTATTCATGTTAGCTTTATTGTCGATGCTTGATACCGCGCATGAACATCCTTTCCGCCACCGCACCTACACGGATGGCATCGACCATTGTCGACGACACACGCGGGCCATGCATCAGCTGACAACTGAATTTTTCGGCGTGTTTCCGAAAAATCGGCGTCCTGTACGCTGGGAATCGAGCAACCGCGTACGATGGCGCAGCACAGCACCCGCAACACAGCGACAAGGAGCATGGGCAATGGCAGACATCCCCGAAGAACATTTGACCGAGGAACTGTTGGATCGGCTGCTCGCCAGCGCCAGCATTGAGCAGTATCTCGATGAGGGACTTGTCAGCGCACGCACGCTGACCGACTATCTGTTCGACCGTATGGAAGCCCATGGCCTGAAACGAGCCGACGTGGTGCGGGCATCCGGCCTCAACGCCACAGTGGTTTATGACATTTTCTCCGGCAAAAGCCGCCCCGGCCGAGATCACGCCATTATGCTGGCTTTTGGTCTCAAGTGCACATTACGCGAAACCCAACGGCTGCTTCGTCTTGCAGGCGTTTCCGAACTGTGGTGCAAACAGCGACGTGACGCGATTATCATCTGGTGTATACGCAATGGATTCGATCGCATTGCCACGGACGACGAGTTGTATCGTATGGGAGAGGCGACGTTGCTGCCGGCCGATTGACGACATTCGGCCCAACAACACTCACCAGTGAGACGCAAGTAAGAGGGCATCAAGGAGAGACATGGACGATAAGCAAGCGATGCATGCGATGAGCATCGACGATGCGTACCATGTTGAGCGCACGCTTGCTCGCGGACCTTCCGGCGTCACTGAACTGGTGAGCATTGACGGCAACGGCCCGTTCGTACGCAAGAAGATTCCCTCTCCCCTAGCGCAACGCAATGTGTGGGCGGTGCTCAGCGCCTGCCAGAGTAATCGTCTGCCGCGCGTGGAAGCGACATACGAGCTGCCCGACCGGTTCGTCATCGTCTACGATTACGTGCCGGGCAGCACGCTTGCGCAAATTGTGGAGGAAAACGGGCGGCTTGCGCCGAATGTGGCCGTGCAGCTTATCGACCAAATTTGCGAAGCCGTGCAGGAGCTTCACCAGCACGGCGTTATCCACCGCGACATCACGCCGGCCAATATCATCCTGGCTCGGGATGGCGCGCATCTCATCGATTTCGGCATTGCGCGCATATGGTCAGCGTCAAGCAATCGCTCGCGGGACACCACGGCGCTTGGCACTTATGGTTTCGCCTCGCCCGAGCAATATGGCTTCGCCAAAACCGACGCGCGTTCCGACGTGTTCTCGCTTGGTCGACTGCTCGGATTCATGCTGACCGGCGCCTATCCCGATGCCAGCGACTACGAGCAGCGACTTGCCGATGATGCCGCAGTACCGGCACGACTGCGCGCCGCCATCGGCTATGCGTGCGCATTCGAGCCCAGCAAACGGCCACAGAGCGTCCAGGAGTTTCGCCAGGCGCTGTTCTCCCAGTCCAATCCGCCCATGCCGAACGCATCATCGGCAAATCCGCCATCACCGAGCACAACGAACGGCGTCACGTCGGCGTCTCGGCTATTTCGGCGTCTGCACTTGAGCAAACGCGCCATCGTGCTGTGGTCCATCGTCGGAGCGGCGCTGGTGGTCGCCGCTATTGCGGGAGGCATTGTGTTGGCAGGCCAACTTGGCATTATCGGGTCGGCAACATCGCCCGATTCCTCGACACAATCCAGCAGCCAATCAACCGATAAGGCCGATGGCGGGCACTCCTCGAACGGGTCAGGAACCGACAATGCCAATGGCACGGGCGGAGTAGGCGGCACTGACGGCGCTGATGGAAACGGCCAAGACACCGTCACCGATAATCCTCTGAAAATAGTGGAATCCGGCTGGTCGGCGGACCAGCAAGGGTATGTCCACTACGCTTTCGCCCTGCGCAACACCAGTACGACCCAGCAGGTGCAGTATCCGCAGATTACCATTACGGGGCGGGCCAAAGACGGTTCCATCGTGTTCTCGCAGACGCAAACGCTGAATATGGCATTCCCGAATCAGACTGTATATGACGCCGACCAAGCGGGCGAGGGCACGGCCCCGGCCACCGTAGATTTCGTTGTGCTTAGCCCTGATACGTACAACGTCACCGAGGCTCAAGGAACCGCTACCTTCCCCATCAGCGGAACATCAATAGACAACAGGGACGGCGGCACGACGTTCAATGGCGAGGTCCGCGCCACAACAGACGGATTCAAGCCATCCGATGGGCAGCAAATCAAGATTTCCCTAGTACTGCGCAACGCACAGAACGCAATCATCTATGGAGATATCACATTCGTGGATTGGCCGGGCAATGGCCGATCCGCACCATTCTCGATCACCGTCTACGATCTACCGAAGTATGCATCTTACGATCTGTATGCGCAAATAGGGTAGTTGACTTTGCGCCTGCGAGGTGGCTGTCAGGCGACTGTCAGGCTTGTGTCCGAGTCACCTGTGCACTGGTGTTGTGGCGCGCCTGGCCGAACAGATAGATGCCGATGGGCAGAGTCAGCACACCGCCGATGATGAACACCAGCGAAATCGGGATCACGTCGGCCAACGGCGCGAAGATCAACATACCCAGCGGCATGCTGAGTGTGCTCATGGTGGTGTCAAGGCCGAATACACGGCCCACCATCTTCTCATCGGCCTCGGTCTGGATGATGGTGCGCATCGGGCCCATGCAGATGGCCGAAGCCAAACCG
>ERZ1106963.3750-NODE-3750-length-12318-cov-4.556715_pt1 | contig 12318 bp, 7 predicted proteins | sample MGYA00403681_ERZ1106963 | MGnify/ENA primary metagenome ERZ1106963 (study PRJEB35170, sample SAMEA104062407) | human gut metagenome | biome: human gut; feature: human-associated habitat; material: faeces | place: Denmark | collected 2012-05-03 ...
GAAATAGTCGGCGGCGGCATGGCCCACGCCTCGCCATGCCGCATCGGCGTTGGTATGGCACACCCATAGGGCGCAGCCGGCCTGGTTGAGTTTGGTGACAAGACCACCGCGGAATCCAAGACCGGACACCTGGTGGACGGAGCGGAAGAACAGAGGATGGTGGGTGATGAGCAGATCCGCACCCCATGCGATGGCCTGATCGACAATGCTGTCGGATGGGTCCGCGGCGAACGCGATGCGTGTGACCGGCTGCCGCAGGTCGCCTACGATAAGCCCCGGCTCATCCCAGCTTTCCGCGTATCGCAGCGGGTAAAGCGTTTCCAGTACGTCAACAACCTGCTTGAGTCTCATGGCCTGTCCTTTCTCATGGTTTCCATGCTGCTTCACCGCCACACACCTGTCCTAGATGCTCGTCTTCCTGGTGTCGCCCGCATTCAGCGAAGCCGTTTGCGGGCGGCACCAGGCAACTGCTTCGTCTAGTCACCCCATACGTGCCTGAGCCCGGGTTCCGCCCGTGTATGGCTACGCTGAGTCACTCGTCAGCGTAGCCATACACGGGTCGTATCCCGATACAGCCTCGCCAGGTGCCTGCCAGCGTAGCCATATGCGGGCGGCTCACCCGATTGGCACGGCAATCAGTGTGCGGCGAGCTGCCAGTCCGCGCCCACGCCGGTGGACACGTCCAGCGGCACGTCCAAGTGCACGGCGTTCTCCATGGCGTCGCGCACCAGAGCGGTCACCTGTTCGCGCTCCCCCGGTGCGATCTCCACCACCAGTTCGTCGTGGATCTGCAGAATGATGCGGCTCTTCATACCGGCCTCGGCCAGTGCACGCCGCGCCCGGATCATCGCGATCTTCATGATGTCCGCGGCACTACCCTGGATCGGCGCGTTCAACGCGGCTCGTTCAGCCGCATCGCGAGCGGCACGGTTCGTGGATTTCAGTGCCGGGAAGTACCGCCTGCGGCCGAACATCGTTTCGGTATACCCACGTTTGCGCGCCTCGCTCACACAGGATTCCAGGAAGTCGTGCACTTTACCGAATGTGGCGAAATACTTCGCTTTGAGCGCCTCGGCCTCGCTCGGGCGGATCTTGAGCTGCTGCGCCAAACCATACGAGCTTAACCCATATGCCAGTCCGTAGCTCATGGCCTTCACATGGCTGCGCTGATCCGGTGTGATCTGATCCACCGGCACGCCATGCACCAGGCTCGCCACGTACTTGTGGAAGTCGGCGCCGCTCTTGAATGCTTCGATCAGCGACTCGTCGCCGGACAGATGCGCCATGATGCGCAGCTCCACCTGCGAGTAATCGCAGCTCATCAGCGATTCGAAGCCTTCACCGGGCACGAACGCCGAGCGGATCTCGCGCCCGGCCGCGTTGCGGTTTGGAATGTTCTGCAGGTTGGGGTCCACGGAGCTCAACCTGCCGGTGGCCGCCACCGTCTGTTCGAACGTGGTGTGGATGCGCTCGTCGGCAGGATTGGTGGCGTCGATGAGCGTGGCGACGATCTGCTTGAGCTTGTTGATCTCGCGATGGCGCAGCAACGCTCCGAGGAAACCGTTGGCCCGCTCATTGTCCACTGATTTGACATACAGATCCTGCAATGCGGCCGCATTCGTGGTGTATGAGCCGGACTTGGTGCGTTTGGTGGGTTTCAAACCCATATCTTCGAACAGCACCTTCTGCAGCTGCTTGGGGCTTTGCAGGTTGATTTCGGTGCCGGCATACTCCCAAGCCATTTCCTGCGCTTGGCGAGCCTCGGCGGCAAACTGGTCACGCATGGAGACGAGTCGAACGCTATCGACTTTGGCTCCTGTGTGCTCCATGCCGTGCAGCACGCGGGAAACAGGAAGTTCAATCGCGCGCATCAGCCAGCATTGTTCACGCTCGTCGATAATCGGCCCGAGCGTGACGGCGAGGCTGCGGATAATGGCCAAATCACGCAGACGATGTTCGTTCGGATCTTCTTCGACCTGATCGTCGTCGAAGTCCAACGTGCCTTGCGAAGGCTGTTCGGTTTCGGTGAAGTGGATGTCGAGGAAGTGCTCGGCCGCCTGCTTGAGGCTATCGGCATGGAAATCCGGTTGGGCCAGATACCCGGCAAGCTTGGTGTCGAACATCGGCAGGTCCATGTCAAGATCGACCGCGCCCAAAAGATGCAGCAATTCTTTATACCCATGCACGATGGTGCGGGAGTGTTCGCTTTTCAGGAACCGCGCAAGCTGTGCTCGCAGGGTATCGGTGATTGGAAGGGGCACTATGGCCGCTGATGTTGCCGTGGCCACGGCAATGGCTTGTGCCGTGGCACGCCCCGGCCTTTCGTCGCCCCATGCGGCCACGGTCCAAGCGTGGCCGACCGCGTCGCCGCAGATGGCATGCCGCTGCGAGCCATCGCCATAGTCGGAAACCGTGAAATCGGCGATTTCACCGGGAACCTTGACTTCGACGCGATGGGCCTTGACCCATTCGTCGAACTGCTCCGGAGCAGTGATGCTCGTGGGTTCCGGCAGGTTCAGATCGAGGCTGCTATCCTGCTCGTTCTGCTCATTATTCGTAGACTCGCCAGCTCCGGATGTGTTGGATGCCTTGGCCCCGGTATTGAAGGTTTTCAGTACACGACTCTTGGTGCGAGGTCCGAATTCAAGCTCCTTGAACAGGGCGTCGATCTGTGCCACGTCCACGGTGCCGAATGTCAGATCCTCGATATCGACGCCTAGATCGACGTCTCGTACCAGTGCGTTGACTTTGCGATTGAGTTTGACCTGGTCGATATTGGCCCGCAGTGATTCGCCTTTTTTGCCGCCGATTTCATCGGCGTGCTCGCAAATGCCGTCGAGGGAACCGAATTGGTTGATCCACTTGGCCGCAAAGCCGTCGCCTACGCCGGGCACACCGGGAATATTGTCGGCGGTTTCGCCTCGGAGTGCCGCCAGATCCGGATATTGTGCGGGAGTGACTTTGTATTTGTCGATGATGGACTGCGGCGTCATATGCTTCAGGTCTTTGAAGTGATGGCCCGGGTACAACACGGTGACGTTGTCATCCACCAGCTGGAAAGCGTCTCGGTCACCGGACAATACCAGTGTGTGGTAACCGGCCTTGTCTCCCATGGTGGCGAGGGTGGCGATCACGTCGTCGCCTTCGAATCCCGGCTTCTCGATGTAGGTGACGCCGAGGGCCGTGAGCATGCGTTGAATCAATGGCAGCTGGGTGAGCAGCTCTTCGGGAGCCGCCTCACGGGTGCCTTTGTATTGCGGAAGCATCTCATTGCGGAATGTGCCGCCCTTCACATCGAAGGCGACGCCCAGATGGTCGGGCTTCTCCGCATCGATCACCTGCGCGAGCATGGTGGCAAAACCCCAGACGGCGTTGGTGGCCTGGCCGCTGGAGGTGCTGAAGTTGTCGACCGGCAGGGCGAAAAATGCACGGAAGGCCAGCGAGTGGCCGTCCACCACCAGCAATGTTTCATTGGTGGGTACGGTCACGCTGGCCTCTCCCATAGTGTGTTTGTGTTGCTTTACGACTCAGTACGGCGACGCCGATAATCAGCGTTCGCCCGAATCAGAAGGCTTCGGATCGCCGTACTTGGCGATGATGGCCTGAGCCAGGCGCTTCTTGGGGATGCGCTGGTCCATGGAGGTCTTCTGAATCCAACGGAAGGCACCCTGCTCGGAGAAGTCCGCCTTGTCCATCAGCAGACCCTTGGCGCGGTCGACGAGCTTGCGCTCCTCAACCGTGTCTTCGGCCTTCTTGAGCTTCTCTTCGGTTTCCTTGAGCTGATCGGTGGTTTCCTTGAGCTTACGTTCGCTGCGCTCCACGCTGTCCAGCAAATCGTTGATCTCGGCGAAACGGCCCATGGCCACCTCGAGGGTCGGCAGCAGCTTGGATTCCTCGTACGGCTTGGTGACGTATGCCATGGCGCCAGCGCCGGTGGCCTTCTTCACCAGATCGGTCTGGGAGAATGCGGTGAGCATGACGACGGGGGCGATGTTTTCATCGCAGATAATGCCGGCAGCGGTGATGCCGTCCATACGCGGCATCTTGACATCCATGCACACCACATCAGGGCGGTACTTGCGGGTCAGTTCCACGGCTTCCTCGCCGTTGGCGGCCTGACCAACGACCTCATAACCGTTGTCTTCCAGCATGGCGACCAGATCCATGCGGTTCACGGCTTCGTCCTCGGCCACGACAACGGTACGCGGACCGTCCTCGGGCTTGGCCTTGCGCTCAGCAGGTTCGCTTTCATTGGCCACGGCCTTGAGCTCTTCGTCGGTCAGCACCTCATCGATGTTGATACTCGGTTCTTCGGACTTCTTCCTTGCAGCCATGCCAACCTCTTTCTTGAATTACCCAACAATGGGGTTCACAATAATTTCAGCGAACTCCTAACTAAAGTGCCCTCGGTGGGACTCGAACCCACACTGCGCAGATTTTGAGGCTGCTTCCTCTACCAATTGGGATACGAGGGCGTGCCAAAGCACTCTGAAGAGAGTAGCATACCAATTCGACTCTTGCGACACAAGACACGCGCCAATCCTCCATTCCCCCCGGTGAAACAGGCGAAACACGTCGATATCGCGGACGGCGCACCCGTGTGTTGCCCGTTCTCCTGCGTGGTTTCACCGCTTACAATGGGCTGTAGTTTCGATGTATCGCTTTTGTTAGGAGGGCTTATGAGCAACGAAACTTACCGTCAGTTCGATCCCTGGCGCCCCTCTCCGGTCAAGGAGATTTCCCGTAGACAGATTGTGGAGACGCATTATTTCAATGTCGATCACGTCTCCTATGAGTCGAATCAAATCGGTTCGTTTGAACGCTACTTTGTTCAGGAGAACAATGGCGACACTGTGGCTGTGCTGGCCGTCACCGATGATGGCATGATTCCGCTGGTCGAGCAGTATCGCATCGCCAACCATCGTTGGACGTTGGAGATTCCGGCCGGTCACGCCAACAACCCGTCCGAACGCCCGACCGATGTAGCTAAGCGCAAGCTGGCCGAAGAGGCCGGTTTCGACGCCACCAAGCTTACGCAGTTCACCCGTTTTATGAACACGCCGAGCTATTCCACCCAGCACACCGCAATCTTCTTCGCCACCGGTCTTACCCCGGCTTCCCGTCAGGAAATCGGCCCGGAGACTCCGCGTTCCGACGTGCGTATGGTGTCGGTGGACGATGCCTATGAGATGGTGGTCAATGGCACGATTGTGGATGCCAAGACCATGGTCGCCATTTTGCGCCTGAAGAGCGGCACGCTCGATCATCTCAACGACTGATCGCCACGCTCGATCACCGCGGTGACTGTGGGCCATTGCAATCACCACACAATCGCAACATAACAGATAACGAAAGCCCCCATCCACTTTGGATGGGGGCTTTCGTGTGCTATATGCTAGCTGTCAGCAGCTACCAGAAGCCTGAAATCAGTCGCAAGCGCCAACGGTGTGCACGTAGATGGAGTCAGTGCGGCCCGGCTGGTGATCGCCCTGAGCAGAGCTCAGGATGACGATCTTGTCGCCGTCAGCAACCTTGCCAGCATCCTTGAGGACCTTGTCCGTGTAGACCATGAGATCCTTGCGGGACTTGTCGTGGTAGTCCTCCTTGAGCAGGAAGGCTTCGGTGCCCCAGGACAGAGCCAGCCAGTGGTAGGTGTGCTCGTTGCTGGTCAGGCCGTAGATCGGGGCGGCCGGACGCTCACGGGAGACGCGGTGCACGGTGGCGCCGGTCTGGGTGTAAGCAACGATGGCCTTGGCGTTGAGCTTGTCGGCCAGGTCCACAGCGGCGGAGGAGACAGCGCCGGTGGAGGACATGTCAAGGTTCTTGAGCTCCGGGATGCGGTCGAAGCCGTGGTCGGTGGCGTAGCCGGAGATACGGGCCATGGTGGCCACGGTCACATCCGGGTACTTACCAACGGCGGTCTCGTTGGAGGTCATGGTGGCGTCGGAGCCGTCGAGGATGGCGTTGGCGCAGTCGGAAGCCTCTGCACGAGTCGGAACCGGGGAGTTCACCATGGAGCCGAGGACTTCGGTAGCCACGATGACCGGCTTGGCGTACTGGCGAGCCAGCTCGATGATGCGCTTAGTGGCCAGCGGGACCTCTTCCAGCGGGCACTCAACGGCCATGTCGCCACGGGCGGCCATGACGCCGTCGAAGGTCTTGACGATCTCTTCGAGGTTCTCCAGAGCCTGCGGCTTCTCGATCTTGGCAATGATCGGGATGCGACGGCCTTCCTCGTCCATGATCTCGTGGGCGCGGTCGATGTCGGTGGCGAAACGCACGAAGGACATGGCGATGATGTCGGCACCAGTGCGGATGGCCCAACGCAGGTCGGCCTCATCCTTCTCGGTCAGAGCCGGCAGGGAGACGGCGACGCCCGGCAGGTTGATGCCCTTGTGGGAGGACACAGGACCGGCCACGACGACCTTGGTGTACACGTTGTTGCCCTCGACCTTGGTGACCTCAAGACGGACCTTGCCGTCATCGATCAGGATCGGGTCGCCCGGGTGGCAATCGCCCGGCAGGCCCTTGAAGGTGGTGGAGGTGATGTGCTCGTCGCCCTCGACGTCATCAGTGGTGATGACGAATTCCTGGCCGAGCTGCAGCTGAACCTTGTCTTCGCCATCGGCGTTCTTCTTGAACCAACCGCAGCGAATCTTCGGGCCCTGCAAATCAACGAGCGCGGCAACGTTGCGACCAGTGGCTTCGCTGGCCTTGCGCACGTTGTTGTAGACCTTGAGGTGATCCTCGGGGGTGCCGTGGGAGCGGTTCAGACGAGCAACGTCCATACCAGCTTCAACGAGCTTCAGGAGGTTGTCGTAATCCTCGGTGGAAGGACCAATGGTGTCTACGATCTTGGCTTTACGCATGAATGCCTGCCTATTCTTGTTCAATTTGGTTCGAGGCGCAATTGCCCCATTTGCCGAAACCCAGTCTACTAGCGCGAGCCGACTCATGACAAGTTTTCTTCACGGTGTGTTGTGAGCGCTCACATTGTTGTGTTGACTGGGTTTAAGGGTTGTATTCTCTAACGATTTCAGGCCTTTTCAGCGCTTTCCATGCTCTTCATCTTGATCACGGAAGCCACGGATGCGCCGCCAATTGCGAGCACAATCACAGCCAGCGACAGCCATGTGGGCACCTCCGGCACCCAATGGACGCCTTCGCCGCCGTTGATGAACGGCAAGGTATTGCCGTGCAGGGCCTCCATGATGAGCTTGACGCCGATGAAGCCCAGCACCACGGACAGGCCGGCAGGCAGGTAGACGAGCTTGTCGAGCAGAGCACCCAGCAGGAAGTACAGCTGCTGCAGGCCGAGCAGTGCGAACACGTTGGAGGTGAACACCAGGAACGGATCCTTGGTCAGGCCGAAGATCGCGGGAATCGAGTCGAAAGCGAACATGACGTCGGTGGTGCCGATGGTCAGGAACACGATGAGCATCGGGGTCCAGTAACGCACGCCGTTCTTGGTGGTGCGCAGCTTCTCGCCGTCGTAGTCGTCGGTAATCTTGATGATCTTGCGCAGATTACGGATGATGCCGTTCTCGTGATATTCCTCATCTTCATCGCCGCCGAGCACCAGTTTGACGGCGGTGTAGATCAGGAAGGCACCGAACAGGAAGAACACCCACGTGAAGCGGGAGATCAGGGCCGCGCCGATCAGAATGAAAATGCCACGGAAAATCAAAGCAATGGTGATGCCGATGGACAGCACATACTTCTGAATCTGCTTGGGCACCGCGAAGTTCGACATGATAATGACGAACACGAATAGGTTGTCGATGGACAACGAGTATTCGGTGAGCCAGCCGGAATAGAACTCGATGGCGGGCTTGGAGCCGGCGAAGAACCAGATGCATCCGCCGAAGATCAGCGCCATAACCACGAAGAAGGCGATATGCTGCACGCATTCCTTGGTGGAGGGCACATGCGGTCGGCGTCCGATGACGAACAGGTCGACGATAAAGAACAACGCGAGCACCACGAAGGTGATGATTTCAAATGCGAGTGGGGTTTCTGCCATGATTCCCTACACTAACTTATGTATGTGACGGTTTTGGGGGCCGTTCCGGTAGCGCTGATCGCCAGGCAGTCAGGGGATGTGTTGTTCGACACGCTCCGGGCCGCTCAGGCCAAGTCTTTACGGTCGAACAACGCATCCCCTGACTGCCCGCCTCGGGTATGGGAATTTGGTTACTTGTTGGCTTCCGTCATTTGACGGAGTTCTTTTTTGAGGTCTCGGATCTCGTCGCGCAGACGGGCCGCGAGTTCGAACTGGAGTTGTTCGGCGGCGGTGTGCATCTGTTCGCTCAGTTGGCGAATCAGGTCGGCGAGGTCCTGCGCGGGCAGGCCGGCCTTCAGGATCTCCTCGTGGCGTTTGTCTGCCTCGTTGGGATCGAGTACCGGCACGCCCAGGTGCGTGTTGCCGGCCTTGCCCGCGTTGCGGTAGCCACCTTCAAGCAAGGTCTGGGTGTCCACATCCTCCTTGGCGAGCATGTCGTTGACGTCGCTGATCTTCTTGATCAGGGGCTTGGGATCGATGCCATGCTCCTGGTTGTAGGCGATCTGCTTGGCGCGGCGACGGTCAGTCTCGTCGATGGCTTGCCGCATGGCTTCGGTGGTCTCGTCGGCGTACATGATCACCGTGCCGGACACGTTTCGGGCCGCACGGCCGATGGTCTGGATGAGCGAACGATAGGAGCGCAGGAATCCTTCCTTGTCGGCGTCAAGAATCGCCACCAGCGATACTTCCGGCAAATCGAGGCCCTCACGCAGCAGGTTGATACCGACAATCACATCGATCTTGCCTTCGCGCAACATGCGCAGCAGTTCGACGCGGCGCAACGTATCCACATCGGAATGCAGGTATTCGACCTTGATGCCGCGTTCCAGCAGATAGTCGGTCAAGTCCTCGGCCATCTTCTTGGTCAGAGTGGTGACCAGCGCGCGCTCGTTCTTGGCCACACGGGCCTTGATCTCGGCGAGCAGATCGTCAATCTGCCCCTTGACCGGGCGTACGTCGATCTTCGGGTCCAGCAGACCGGTTGGGCGGATAATCTGTTCGACCACCCCATCGGACAGTCCCATCTCATAGTCGCCTGGCGTGGCGGACAGGTACACGGTCTGGCCGACGCGCTGCAGGAATTCCGGCCATTTGAGTGGTCGGTTGTCCATCGCGGAGGGCAGGCGGAAGCCGTGTTCGACCAGCGTGCGCTTGCGGGAGGCATCGCCCTCGTACATGGCACCGATCTGCGGCACAGTGACGTGTGATTCGTCGATGACCAGCAGGAAGTCGTCAGGGAAGAAGTCGAGCAGCGTGTGCGGCGGGGTGCCAGCGGCGCGGCCGTCGAAGTGGCGCGAATAGTTTTCGACGCCTGAGCACACGCCAACTTGGGTGAGCATTTCCAGATCGTAGGTGGTGCGCATGTTGAGGCGCTGCGCTTCCAGCTCCTTGCCTTGTTTGCGCAGTTCTGCCAGGCGTTCGTCGAGTTCCTCGCGAATGGTTTTGAGCGCCCGTTCCATGCGTTCGGGGCCGGCCACATAATGGGAGGCCGGGAAGATGTGGACTTCGTTTTCCTCGTCGATCTCGTCGCCGGTCAGCGGGTGCAGCGTGGAGATGCGGTCGATCTCGTCGCCGAAGAATTCGATGCGCACGGCCAGTTCCTCGTAGACCGGGATGATTTCGACCGTATCGCCGCGCACGCGGAAGGTGCCGCGCGTGAAGGCGATGTCGTTGCGCTTGTACTGCATGGCCACGAATTGGCGCAGCAGGTCGTCGCGGTTGATTTCCTGCCCGACTTTGAGGAAGAGCATGCGACCGGCGTATTCTTCCGGCGTGCCCAAGCCGTAGATGCAGGAGACGGTGGCCACAACCACGCAGTCGCGGCGGGTCAGCAGGTTTGCGGTGGCTTGGTGGCGCAGGCGCTCCACATCGTCGTTGATGTTGGAGTCCTTTTCTATATAGGTGTCGGTCTGCGGGATGTATGCCTCGGGCTGGTAGTAGTCGTAGTAGCTCACGAAGTAGCTCACGGCGTTGTCCGGCATGAGTTCGCGGAATTCGGCGCATAGCTGCGCAGCGAGCGTCTTGTTGGGCTCGATAATCAGGGTCGGTCGCTGCAGCTTTTCGATCAGCCAGGCGGTGGTTGCGGTTTTGCCGGTACCGGTGGCACCCATAAGAACCACATCATTCTCGCCGTTTTCGATGCGTTCGGCCAGTTCGGCGATGGCCTGCGGCTGGTCGCCGGATGGCTTATATGGCGATTTGACGACGAAAGGCTTGTCCGCGCGCTCGATATTGAATCCCATAGGGCCTCATCTTAGCGACCTGCGCACCATCCTGCGTATATCTCACCCACTTGGGCCAGCATCTCGGGCAATGGATGGGTGGAGTCGATGACGATATCGGCTATGGCCCGCCGCTCCTCCTCACTGGATTGGTGGCGGATGCGGGCCTCGGCCTGTTCCAGGCTCATGCCGCGTTCCTCGACCATACGGTCGAGCCGCATGCACACGGGAGCTTCGACCGTGACGATATGGTCAAAGGCGAATGGAATATCGTCAATGACCTCGGCGAGCAGTGGAATGTCGTGAATGATGATGGCTGCCTCGGGGTGCTCATGCTCCAGTCGCGCCGCCTCGGCATAGATCAATGGGTGCTCGATGGCGTCGAGCCGTTCACGTGCGCCCGGCGCGGCGTTCGCGCCGAAGACATGATCGGCAATCCATGGCCGGTTCATAGTGCCATCGGCGAGCAATGCATCAGGACCGAACTCGGCGACGATCTGTGGCAGCGCCACTCCCCCGGGTTCGACGATCTGATGCGCCAGCGCATCGTAGTCGATATGCAACGCGCCGAGTTGCTTGAGTTGCGCCGCCACCGTACTTTTGCCCGCGGCGATGCCGCCGGTCAGTCCTATTCGCATCATGGTGCCCATGATAGCTGGCGCTCCCCTCGGCCGGCTATCGCCGACAGCTCCCCTCAGGGAGGGGAGCCGGCTCGCGTAGCGAGACTGAGGGGAGTCATTGGCGGATAACTCCAAAAACACAAGAAACCCGGCCCAATCGGACCGGGTTTCTTTACACGCTAAGCGCTAGCTTCGCGGCAAACTCACTTGCCGAGCAGCTGGTCGCGCAGGGCGGCGAGCTGATCGGAGTCGGCGAGGGTACCGGTAGCCGGAGCAGCGGAAGAGTAGTTGGAGGTCTCCTCGACCGGCTTCTCTTCCTTCGGGCCCTGGCCGTCGGCGGCTGCGGATTCGGCAGCGTTCTCCAGCTCCTTGGCCACGAACTCCTTGTGCTCCTCCCACAGCTCGTGAGCGGCGGCGTACTGAGACTCCCACTCCTCGCGCTGCTTCTCGTAACCAGCGATCCACTCGTTGGTGTTCGGGTCGAAGCCTTCGGGGTACTTGTAGTTGCCCTGCTCGTCGTACTCGGCCGGCATGCCGTAGATGGCCGGATCGAAGTCCTCGGAAGCCGGGTCAACGGAGTCGTTGGCCTGCTTGAGGGACAGGGAGATGCGGCGACGATCGAGGTCGACGTCGATCACCTTGACGAACACGGTCTCGCCCGGCTTGACCACGGTCTCCGGGTTCTCGACGTGACGGTTGGCGAGCTCGGAGATGTGCACCAGGCCCTCGATGCCGTCCTCGACGGAGATGAAGACACCGAACTGGACGATCTTGGTGACCTTGCCCTTGACGATCTGGCCGGGAACGTGGGTGCGAGCGAAGCGCTGCCACGGATCCTCCTGAGTCGCCTTCAGGGACAGGGAGATACGCTCACGGTCGAGATCGACGTCGAGCACCTCGACGGTGACCTTGTCGCCGACCTTGACGACCTCAGACGGGTGGTCGATGTGCTTCCAGGACAGCTCGGAAACGTGGATCAGGCCGTCAACACCGCCGAGATCGACGAAAGCGCCGAAGTTAACGATGGAGGACACCACGCCCTCACGGATCTGGCCCTTCTTGAGCTGGGACAGGAAGGTCTCGCGGACCTCGGACTGGGTCTCCTCGAGGTACTGGCGACGGGACAGGACCACGTTGTTGCGGTTCTTGTCGAGCTCAAGGATCTTGGCCTTGATCTTCTGGCCGATGTACGGGGAGAGGTCGCGGACGCGACGCATCTCAACGAGGGAGGCAGGCAGGAAGCCGCGCAGACCGATGTCGACGATGAGGCCGCCCTTGACGGCTTCGATGACGGTGCCCTCAACGACGCCGTCAGCTTCCTTGATCTTCTCGATGTCGCCCCAGGCGCGCTCGTACTGGGCACGCTTCTTGGACAGAATCAGACGGCCTTCCTTGTCTTCCTTGGTGACGACAA
>ERZ1106963.3764-NODE-3764-length-12266-cov-6.939563_pt1 | contig 12266 bp, 10 predicted proteins | sample MGYA00403681_ERZ1106963 | MGnify/ENA primary metagenome ERZ1106963 (study PRJEB35170, sample SAMEA104062407) | human gut metagenome | biome: human gut; feature: human-associated habitat; material: faeces | place: Denmark | collected 2012-05-03 ...
AATCACAAGACCAACATATCCCATATAACAGAGGAAAAACTATCCTTACTGACGGAATTGGATGAACGGACCATACGACGGAGCATTAAACGGCTGAAAGACGCAGGTTATCTAACTGTGCATACCACCATTAAAGAAGATGCAGACAGAGGTTTTATAAAGCGCAATTCCTACTATATAAAGCCAGCAAACAAAGACTATTTCTTCCTCGATAATAGTTTCTTTAAGAGGAACTATCCCGCCAAGATTGCAGGGTTTCTGCTATTATTAAAGTCGGTATGCCTTAATAATACGGATACCATCCAATGACGCAACAGCCAAATTGCAAAGAGTATCGGTTTATCAAGAAATACGACAACAGCCCTCATTAAAGAGTGTCTGCAATTAGGGCTTATAAAGCAGATTGCAAAGGGCTATGAACTAACGGTAGACTGTTTTATCAATTCCTCTGTTAAAAAGACCAATGCAGGGATTTATAAGGAGATATGCGATTTCTGCAAGGTGAAAGGCATAACCGCTCCCAAGTGGGATAAACGGGCTATGTCCGTACTGCTTACAAAGTATAATGCAATAGGCTTATCGAGAACAGAGCCAATAAGCATAACCTACCAACTCGATAAACGATGCAAGAACCTACCCGAAAAGGTATCATTGCCATACTTTATTAAGATTCTGGATATGCAGGAGCAATATAATGCAGTTATAGAACAGGTAGAGCAAAACAAACTCGATAAGGAAGAATTCAGAGGGTTTGCATTTTAGATATACAGCCCTCATGCGCAAGCATGAGGGTTTTCCCTTTTAATAGGAGAATGACATATTTTGCAGATTATTTCATTTATAGGGACTTATAAAATTATGTCATTCAATTTTCTGTTTTCTTTTTCTCTTTAGATGGCGTGCCGCAGGCACTCAATCAATAAATAAGAGTAACATATTTCCTTTGTTCAAGATAATATTATAATTTTGCAGATATAACATACTGAGCATTATGGAGAAGCCAGATTACAGAGCATGGTTTGAAAGTACACGCGAAAGCAACCAAGCAACCATAGACCAGACAGAAACAATTTTTGAGGGATTAGTTCTTAAAATAGCATCTGGAGCAATGGCTATTTCATTCAGTTTCATTACAGCACTAGCACCTAAAATAGAATATCGATTTTGGTGGATTCTTGCTGTTGGATGGATTGCTCTTGCCGTGTGTATTATTCTGAATATCCTATCATATTTAAAAGCAAAAAGAAATTGCCGCACAAATATTCAGAATATTGACAACTATTTATGGGGGAAGTACAACACAGATAATGACCAAGAAAGATATGATGAAACACAGCGAAGAAGCAGGGAAATATATGATAAAAATAGAAAATTAGATAATCGTTATAATCGGCCAACTGCATGGCTGATGATTGGAGGTATTACGTTTATTTTGGGATTTGTGTTTGTAAATCTCGTTTTTAACAGTCCAAAACAACATCAATTGCGAGAAAAAACTACGACTCACGCGATCTCATCTATTGAGAAAACATCGAATGGACTAAAAGTTATACAGCAAGATACATTAAGCAGTCACCAGATTAAGGAAACTTTATAAATGACATATATGGCAAATACAATTTTAACAGAAGGTAAAACGCCGTCTATTCCAACTCCGCCATCACCTCCAACCAAGCCTATAGGAGATGTAAAAGTAAAACTTGGTTTAACCCCTACTAATGCAGTCCCTCCACCTCCACCTAAAACTATTATAAAGAAATAAGAGGCTTATGATACGAAATGATAAGTTAGATGCTGTTCCTCCAAAACCAACAGGAACAAGCAAGCCCAAGAGAATACAAGACGGGAAAACAACAAATACAGCAACCCCGCCCCTTCCGCCTAAACCCAGAATAAAATAGTACAGCATGATAATCAATGAGAAAGAATATGATTCGCCAGAAAGTGTGCAAATCAGAGGGCTGACATCAAAAAATGCTCCACCGCCTCTACCTCCACCGCCACCACCAACAAATTCCAAATAGCTCCGACAATAGTCGGAGTTTTTTGTCTATATACTGCCCACGAACAGATAGATAAATCAAAGCCCCCGCCCTTTATTGAATGTAAAATCTAAAAATATGGACAGACAGTCAAGGGCAAAACGCATAGCGGATTTGCATGTGTTTTACGGACAGAACGAGGTGGTGGAAGAACTCATCCGTGCAGGTAAAATCGACGAGGAATACATGTATCCCTTTGTCGATATGGACGGGGAGGTTTTCGAGTGGTGGCTGGTATCGCCTTACTTGGCACAGGAACTCAAAGGACGGGGAGAGGTCGTAATCGACGCGCTCGATTGTCATTGGTGGGGACGAACAACCAGCGGACAGGCAATCTACATGGACGGCGTGATACAGAAGATTGCAGGAGAGTAAAACTCGGTCTGCATATCGACATAGTAAAACTGCAAATTACAGAGATTAGGGGCATTGCAATTCCGAGAAGATTTTGCAACCTCTAATTTCTGTTTTTGTGTTGGCGTAAGGTCGAGAAATGCAGAATCAAACGACCTGCAAACCACGATTAAAGAGTTTATGCAGGCGTAACGACAAAATCCTCTACTCCAATTTATAAAGAACAAAGTTTTGAATCCATAAGCCGTGCTATTGCATGGAAACTTTGTTTTAGAGAACTTTGCTATGCAATACTCCAAGAGTGTTGCGTATTGAGAAACATTTTCTAACTTTGTGGTGCTGTCCCAAATGGGCGGTAACATATTAGTTTAGTGAAAGTGTTTCGCTAATCCTTAACAGGAAATCTGGAAAATTTTCGAGTGCATTAAGGATAACGCAACGCTCGTCACCGTGTATAGGCATATATCATTCTCGATATATTCTATTCGGTGTGGGGTATTGTTTATTTAATGCACGGGTATTCCAGAACCTCCTGTTAGATAAACGAACAACTCCACACTTGAACCGAGAATGATTATATACTAATCTGATAATCAATTTATATATTAGTATTTATCTTTTATTTGATACCGTATAGTTCCCATATTCTGTCGGTTTCCCAAAGGTTATTATTATTTTGCTCCACTGTCTAATAAAAGCTCTTCATTTTGAGGTATGGTGTTAATGTTCGCCAAAGGGTTGGTTAGAACAACCCATTGGCGAACTATGATAACCTTAACTTAATGTACTCGGTTCATGATCGGGGTATTAAGCCGCAAAGCATTCTATAATGTCCGATTTTCTTTAAGAATTTCGGACATTTTATTGCTACATCAAGAGTAATATCGTATCTTTGCAAGTGGAATCATTGTGGATATGAAGACGATACTGACAAAGGAAATACGAAACATCATAGACCGAAACGGACCGAACAGGCTTTATATGGTGAGTGATTTTGCCCATCTGAATAATGATGGGCTAGTTACTCGTGCGCTTTCCCGATTAGAGAAAGAGGGGGTGCTCATTCGTCTTTCTCAAGGTCTATATCTATATCCATTACGGAATAAGTTCGGTGTACTTCGTCCCTCTATAGAAGATATCGCATACGCTATAGCGGAAAAGGATAAGGCTCGTATTATACCTAGTGGATTGACAGCATTGAACAAATTGGGACTTTCCACACAGGTCACGATGAATGCAGTCTATTTGACAGATGCCACAGCAAGGGAACTTACTATCGGGAACCGTAAAATCATATTCAAGCGTAGCGCACCTCGCAATTTTGCCTACAAGACAGACTTGTTCCCACTTATAGTCGCTGCCATGAAAGAATTAGGGAAAGATAACGTGACAGATGAACAGATCGCAATCATAAAACAAACCATTGAAAAATATGGTAGTCCTGATGAAATCAAATACGATTACAGCATTGCTCCGCAATGGATTAAACAAAGACTTGCATTATGAATTTTACTAAGCTTACAAAAGAAGAACAACTTACCATTTTGGCTAATGTAGCCGAAGATAAAGGGATTGTGGACAATGCCGTAGAAAAGGACTACTGGGTCAGTATGGTGTTACGTGCCATATTTTCTTTGCCGTATGCAGCAGCTTTTGTTTTCAAGGGAGGAACAAGCCTTAGCAAAGGTTGGGGATTAATAGAACGGTTTTCGGAAGATATTGACCTTGCAATAGATCCCCAATATCTCGGCTTTACAAATATTGAGACTAAAAGTCAACGGACTAAGTTGCGGAAAGACTCCAAGAAGTTCATAGATGGCTCTTTCGCGCTCGACGTTGAGACCAGATTAAAAGAGTTTGGGCTATCAGAGAGCTGTAAGGTTATAGTTCCAGAGACATCTGTCAGTGACCTTGATCCTGTAGTCCTGTTTGTCGAGTATAATTCAGTGCTGCAAACGAAAATGCAATATATACCCGAACGAGTCAAGGTTGAGATAAGTTGTCGTTCACTCATGGAACCGTCAGAAGATGTGAAAATGCGTTCTATGATAGAAGAGGCTTATCCAGGTGAAGAGTTCTCATTACCTATATTCACTGTTCCTACCGTAGTGCCAGGACGAACATTCCTGGAAAAGGTTTTTCTTTTACATGAAGAGTTTAACCGTCCCAATGGCTGTACGCATATCGAACGTATCACACGACACATGTATGACATTGTAAAGATGATGGATAAACCGTTTGCTATGGAAGCAATGCAGGATGTACAATTATACGAGGACATTGTGACTCATCGTAAAAAGTTTACGGCTTGGAGTGGATTGGACTATACGAGTCATCTTCCACACACAATATCGTTCCTGCCTCCTAAAAGCATCGAAGATGTTTTGCGTGACGACTATAAGCAGATGCAAATTGGCTTCATCTATGCCAATGCACCTTCTTTCGATGAGATTATGGAACGATTGAGTGAGTTGCAAAGCAGATTTAGGACATTGGTATGGAAAAATAATCGTTGACGGTATGGATAGAATAAATGTTGATATGACCGAAACTATTATTTTTGATTGATAAAGAATACAAAACATAGTTCAATATGGCACATAGTTTCATAACCAATAAAGATCGTCTACTCTCCGACATTATCACGGGTATCTTGCCCAAATCGGATGCCGTAGATATTCTTGTGGGCTATTTCTATTTTTCGGGATACATACAGCTTGCCGATAAGCTCGCTGATAAGCATCTCCGTATTTTGGTTGGTCTTGACATAGACACTCGGATTTCAAATCGTGTCCGTGAGGTAGAAGAGTTGGTGGAATGGCAACGCATCCGGAGTAAGGTTCGTGAGGAATATTTCAACAACTTAGTGAGACTCATTAATGAAACGGATAATACCGATACAGATGAAACCATCCGAATATTTCGTCAATTTCAACATAAAATTTATAATGGCACATTGGAAATACGTAAGACCGAAGACCCGTGTCATGCGAAAATGTACCTTTTTGCTTATAATAGCATCAATAACGAAAATGGAGAACAACCCGGTGATGTAATCACAGGATCAAGTAATCTTTCCTATCAAGGTTTGCAAGGTAGAACAGAAATCAATGTACGGTTTACAGACAAGGGGAAATATACGGAGGGAAAACAAATCTTTGACGAACTTTGGTCAAATGCCATTCCAATTGTGGACGAAAACACTGTTGATCGTTGGAAAGAAAAAGTCGAGAGTAAAATTTGGATTGACCGACTCTTTCAGCCATATAAACTTTATCTACGTGTGCTCAGCGAGTATTTTAACATTCCGTCTAAAACAAATGTGCGTACACCTTTCGACATTACCGATGGAAAGTTCTTCAACCTGAAATATCAAACTGATGCCATTCAACTTGCATTGAAGTCTATCGAAACCCATAACGGAACGATTGTAGCAGACGTAGTTGGCTTGGGAAAAAGTATAATCGCTTCTACCATTGCCCACAACCTCCGTTTGCGTACTATTGTTATATCACCCCCACACTTGAAGTCAGGATGGGACGCTTATAAGGACGAGTTCGGTTTCACAGGCACAGTATTCAGCAGTGGTAAAATTTCGGAAGCATTGACGCATTACAATGATTTGAAGAAACCTGATGAACAGTTTCTGATTATAGTGGACGAGGCGCATCGCTACCGCAATGAATACACAGAAGATTACGCCATGCTGCACAATCTTTGTCAAGGTAATAAGGTGGTGTTATTGACAGCAACTCCATTTAACAACGACCCTGCCGACATCTATTCCATGCTGAAACTCTTTCAGATACCTACCAAGTCCACACTTAAAACAGTGGAAAATCTTAGTATTGAGTTTCGCGATCTTATCAACCAGTACAAGGAACTGCGCGAATTGCAGCGTCAAGGTAAACTCTCCAAGCAAGACGTAAAAAACGAAACCGCTAAGATAGCTCGCACAATTCGCTCTATTATCGGGCCTTTGGTTATCCGCCGTTCACGCATTGACCTACAGCAGATTGACACATATAAAGACGACCTAAAAAAGCAAAAGATTGAGGTGGTTATTCCACAGGACCCTATTGAGTTATCTTATGACCTCAAGGAATTGAAAGACTTGTATCTGCGCACGCTTAATCTCATTTATGGGACAAAATCAAACGATGAAGATTCGGACGATGGCAGTTACCGCTTTCAAGCAGCTCGTTACAAGCCAGTGCTATATGTGCCGGAAGATAAACGTGAAGCATTGGCCAATGACATAGAACGCCAAACAGGGATTGATGATGTAAATATGCTCATCGGTCGTCAAGCAAACGTGGCAAAATTCATGCGCCGTTTGCTGGTGCGTCGCTTCGAAAGTTCGGTTGCATCTTTCAAAACGTCGCTTGCCTTTATGATAAAATCTTCTCGTAATGTGCTCGATTGGATTGACCGTACCGGAAAGATCCCCGTTTGGAAAAAAGGAGGCATGCCTGATGTGGATGACTTTTACGAAAGCACTGATGATGGCATGGCGGAAATAGAAGATGCGTTTGAGAAATATTCAGGCAAGGGATTCTTTGTTATTGACATGAAGTTTGTCAAGAACGAGTTTATCAATGACGTAAAAGCCGACATCGCACTTCTTGAGTCTATTTACTTGGAATGGTTTGGTAAGGAAAATATTATCAAGTTCGATCCGAAACTCGAATCGTTCATCCGCCTTGTTCGTGAGAAACTATCCAATGAACCAAATCGCAAACTTGTTGTATTCAGCGAGTTCGCTGATACTGCCAACTACCTTGGTGCGGCCCTCAAAGATGCCGGACTTCCTGCACTTAAATATACTTCAGCGGATGCAACGCCTTCTATGCGCCAGACTATTCGCAATAATTTTGACGCAAGTGTTAAAAAAGAAATGCAAGCCAATGACTACAAGGTCTTGGTTGCCACTGATGCCATTTCCGAGGGTTACAACTTGCATCGAGCCGGAGCGATATTTAACTATGACATTCCATATAATCCCACAAGGGTGATCCAGCGTATAGGACGTATCAATCGTATCAACAAAAAGGTTTTCGACAACCTTTATATTTATAATTACTTCCCCACAGAGGTAGGCGAAAGCGAAACCCGCACCAAAGAAATATCTACCTTAAAAATGGCAATGATTCATGCCATTATGGGTGAAGATACTAAGGCATTAACTTCCGATGAAGAATGTTACGCTTTTTTCCGAGACCGTTACCGTGCGGAAATCGAGCATTCCGAAACGGAATCGTGGGACACTCAGTATCGCCATCTTTTAGAATCGGTCAAGGGTACTGATGAATACAATGAGGCTTTGCAGATTCCACACCGCGCCCGAACAGGGCGCATCGTGGATAAGCCGCTCAAAGGTGTCATCCTTTTTGGTAAAAAAGGCGAAGATTTCGTTTTTAAAATTTCCAATGGCGACTGTGAGCCGACAATGCTTTCTGCCGAAGAAGCCTTGAAGCTCTTTGAAGCTTTACCCGATGAAAAGCCGTTTGCTACCACCGAGGACTTCGACCGATTGTATCAACAGGTGAAACTTTTACTATTCCGCAGCGATACAAAGAGCCGTAATGACAAAAACATCTTAAGGGCTATTCAAAAACTTAATGCAATTAAGATAAAACTGCCTGAAGATTACTATTCTGATCTTTTGGCGGCTCTCGATGCGGAAGCATTGTCTGGCTATGAAGTGCGTTTCATCAATCAAATGAAACCATCAGAGATTCAAAAATTATTCAAAGAGATTCCTGCCGACTATCTTATGCGCTTGCTCGAAGCACAAGCCAAAGTCGGAGAAGGGAACGAAACATTAATAATAACTGAAGAACTGCAATAATGATGGATTTTAGCAAAGCATATAATCGTGCGGATTTTGTCAATTACCTCCGCCGTGATTTCCTCCCCGATGATTTTGAGCAGGAAGAAAAGAATGTCCCATTTTGGACACAGATGAACTATGCATCTGTTGCCACTTGTCTTGGCAAGTCTAAAACGTTAGACCTCGTGGTCTATGAAATCAAACACCATTCGCCCCATGATGCTCGCGTGGGACTGTCGAAAGATGCCTTCCGTATGCTTGCAGGAGAAAAACAAAACCGAGCTTTGGTTATCTTCGTTCCAGAAGATAACTCGGACAATTACCGTTTCTCGCTGATTGAAATCCAACTCTCTATCGGTGAAAATGACAGTAATGTTACCCGTGCTTATTCTAACCCTCGTCGCTATTCTTACTATCTTGGCAAGGGAATCGCTTGCTATACGCCCAATAAATACTTGAATGAACTGGGTAGAGTCGAGGATGTGAAAGATCTTTTTGAGCGTTTCTCGGTAGAGGTACTTACCAAGGCATTCTATCAAGAACTGTCAGATTGGTATGCTTGGGCAATTAAGGTTATTTCTTTTCCAAACGATATCTCTACACAGGCAGATGATAAACGCCACAATCACGAGGGGGTAATCCGCCTTATCACTCGATTGATTTTTGTATGGTTCTTGAAAGAGCGTAAACTTATTCCGTGGCAGTTCTTCGATCAAGAGTATATAGCCAATCATCTTATTAAGGGTTTCAATCCGCATAAAATTGACAATCTTTTCGGCAAGTCGGAAGCAAGTGTTTATTATCGCGCTATCCTGCAAAACCTTTTCTTTGCAATGCTTAATTGCCCAATTACCAAGGAGGGAGGTACGGAGTTTACAGAACGCCGTTTCAAGGACAACCGCTCGCAGTTTGACGATAACAAACTGATGCGCTATCGTGATGAGTTCAATGATCCTGACGAGTTCTTGCGTCTCGCTAACGAAACCGTGCCATTCCTCAATGGCGGACTTTTCGACTGCTTGGATGAAAAGCGTACGGGAATGTACTACGATGGTTTCAGTGAACGTAAGGAGTCAATGGCGCAACTGATTGTACCAGACTATCTTTTCTTCGGAGAGGAAGCGGGTAAAAACATAGACCTTTCAGAATTCTACGGCGATGCTAACAAGAAGAAAGTGTCGGCTCGTGGTATCATTGACATTCTCAAGCGTTACAACTTTACAGTAGAGGAAAATATGCCATTTGATAAAGATGTATCGCTCGATCCGGAATTGCTTGGTAAGGTATTCGAGAACTTGTTAGCTTCATACAATCCAGAAACCCAACAAACAGCCCGTAAGCAAACTGGTTCATTCTATACTCCACGAGAAATAGTGCAGTATATGGTTGATGAAAGCCTTGTCACTCACCTCAAACGCACGGTTGGCAATGAGTTGGAGAGTGAATACCGCAAGCTACTTGACTATGCAGATAACGAAATTTTGCTTACCGAACAGCAGAAGTTGGCAATTATGCAGTCTCTCTATAACTGTAAGATACTCGATCCCGCTTGTGGTTCAGGAGCATTCCCTGTTGGTGTGCTTCAACAGATGGTGCATATTCTTAAGCAAATTGATCCCGATAATAGTCGTTGGAAGAATATGCTACTACAATTCGCTATTGATGAAACATCTGAGGCATACCTTAATTCGACTGCTGAAGAACGACGAGAAGCTGTTGCTGATATAGAAAGAGCTTTTGATGAGAATGTAAACTACCCAGACTATGCCCGTAAACTCCACCTTATTGAAAATTGCATTTATGGTGTAGATATTCAGCCCATTGCCATTCAAATTTCAAAACTCCGCTTTTTTATCTCCCTTGTCATAGACCAGAAACGGAATAACAATCCTGCCGACAATTTCGGAATTCGTCCGTTGCCTAATTTGGAAGCCAAATTTGTTGCAGCAAACTCACTTCTTGGTCTAAAACGGACGGAAGCATCTTTATTTGACTCAGAAGAAATAAAACAGAAAGAACGTCAACTTAAAATTGCTAAACATAAAATATTTAGTGCTAGACGACCTACAACCAAGGAAAAATGGCGCAATGAGGTAGTTCGCTTGCGTAAGGAGATTGCGGATCTCTTACTTGAAAAAGACTGTATCGGCAACGAACAAGCAGCCCAACTTGCACAGTGGGATATGTTCGACCAAAATACTTTCGCTCCTTTCTTTGATCCCGAATGGATGTTTGGTATCAAAGAGGGCTTTGACATTCTTATCGCCAATCCACCTTATATCTCTACAAAAGGTGTTTCAACTGCCGATAAGAAACTATTCGAAGCGGAATTTGGCTTCTCTGATGATACATACAACCTGTTCTTTTTCAAAGGCTTTTCCTTGCTTTGTGAGGGAGGATGTATTACATACATTACTCCTAAGACATTTTGGACAACTCAAACCAAGCGTAATTTAAGAGATTTACTGCTTGCCAATACACTTAATTACGTGTTTGATACAGCCAATCCATTTGAAGCTGTAATGGTTGACACTTGCATCACCTCGGCAGTTAAGAATAAGCCTGCCGCAGAAAATCTCGTGCGCTTTATGGATGGTCGTAAGAGTTTATTACAGCCCGAACGTCTGACCGTAGCTCAATCAGTATATCTCAATACTCAGAACAGTGTGATATTCAAACCGTCTGAATTGAATATGCGTATCTACGAGCTTTATGGCGAAAAGGTCAAAGCTCTGTATGATAAGTGGTGGGACAAGATTAAGACTTCTCGTGAAATCGAAAAGAATAAACGCGAACTTGAAGAATATCGGGCAAGCCTTAAACCTGGTGATGTTGCACTTCTCGGGTGCTTGACCGAGGGTGGACAAGGTTTGGCTACCGCCAATAATGGTAAATACATTGCGGTAAGAAGCACCACTAAATGGGCGGAGAACATCCGTGTGTCTCGGCCTAAGAAACTTGCTGATTTTTTGGCTCGAACCCCGAAAGCTATAACCGCAGAAATGCGCCGTTACCCATCATATGTAGCTTTTTTACAATCATTGTCAGAAGCTGAAATTGCAGAACTCTTTGATTCTCTCAAAGAGCAATATGGTCGTGACATTTTCGGTCAAGGTTATCTTTATAAGATTGTGGATGATTGCGAAATAGCAGATGTGGATTCTTTGACAAATGATGAAAAAGAGAACGGAATAGAAACCACTAAGCCGTACTATGTGCCTTACGACAAAGGAGATAAAGACGGTAATAGATGGTATTTAGAGACTCCTTTTGCTATTGCATGGTCTAAAGAGAATGTCCCTTTATTTACAACTGGAATATGCTTTTCCTTGATTAGTCCTGCGATTCTTTCAACTTTCTTTTTTTCATCATCTGTCAGTTTATCATATGGGAAGAACTGAACAGGAAGAGCATCTACTGACTTATGGTTAGCAACTTGAATCAAGAATGCTTTAAAAGAATACTCTCCGCTCTGCATAATATCTGTACTTATTGACGCTCTATATTTATCAATAAATCGAGTAATTTTTTGAGCATCTTTGCTCATTTTTATCCCCATTGCAAGAGTTCTCGAAGAGGGAAATAGTTGCAATGCAAAGGACAAAGACTCTCTTAGGCAATAATCTTCACCAAACTCTTTCTCTACAATCTTATCAAAATTTAGCAATAGAGCTTGGCACTCTGCGAAAATATTAGCATCTAATTCTGGTAAGAATTTATGCTCCAATTTATTTCTTAATGGAATAAAGAGTTCGATGTTTTTCCTTATTGCACAATCTTCTCCTTTGAAGTATTCTTTTACACATGTGGCTAACTCCCAAAATTGAATTTCTCCATCAACTCTTTTAAATCGTACTTTATTTTTTTCTCGATAAAATGGTTTTATCCCCCTTTTGAAAAATATTGCATGAAACAATGATGTCCATGCGATACACATTAAAACAATGTACCCACCTGATTTAAATTTCACAGCAGGTTTATTATACAATAGTTCGTTAAAAATTTGCTGAGCCTAAGCGGCTCTGGCAGTAAATAGA
>ERZ1106963.3766-NODE-3766-length-12265-cov-3.350532_pt1 | contig 12265 bp, 14 predicted proteins | sample MGYA00403681_ERZ1106963 | MGnify/ENA primary metagenome ERZ1106963 (study PRJEB35170, sample SAMEA104062407) | human gut metagenome | biome: human gut; feature: human-associated habitat; material: faeces | place: Denmark | collected 2012-05-03 ...
TGGGGGAATTCTTGATATATCATAATGAGCCATGAGCCGACAGTCAAATTCAACAACTGATTTCCTCTCACGGACTCCAAGGAAAGGAAGTCCGCGGGAGAAGGCGCTGCGCGCGTGCATTACCGATGAACGGCTTGCCACCTACAATTATGAGGCTCAAAGACGTTCATGCCCAGCGCTAGAGCTGTACCTGTGGGATCACGACATGGCCAGCGCCTGTATGGGCGACATCGCCATCCTCGAGGTCGCTCTGCGCAACCGCATGGACCGGCAACTCTCCCTCCTCGCTCTGGAGCAGAATGGCACTGAAGACTGGTATATGGCAGGGCTACAATTCGATGACCGAACCCAGTACCAGATTCGTGAAGCGTGGAACCATCTCACCCCGCACCAGCGAAAAAATCATACGCATGGCCATCTCATAGCGTCATTGACATTCGGATTTTGGCGCAATCTCTTGGAAGACGGCGGAACAATCCACACGAAGTGGCCAGACCAGCGCCGTGCAGATTATGAGAACGATTTATGGCGCAAAGGACTCGATAAGACATTCTCCAATGGGCGCCAGTATGCCCGTGCAGTGGAAGAACGCTGGACGAGAAAGTACGCGCTGGATATCGTAAAAACAGTGCATGCCCTGCGTAATCGGGTCGCTCACCATGAGCCGCTTGTCAACGGCATACCTCTGCCGGGTGAGAATCGACGGATTGCATTGGAGAATGCGACGCAGGCGTGCTTCGCTCTGGCGATGATCCTGGACCGAGACCTACACGCATGGTTGATGGATAACAGCAAGATGAAACTTGTGCTCGAACACGAGCTGAAGCCTAATGAATAGGTAGTGAGTATCGTTTTCGCCAATCATCTCTTCAGTGGGAATGGCAATGAGCTGCAGCGACACCAACAGATTCCTTAGGATCCGACACCGGCACGTCCGGCCTGGTATGCGGGTTATGGCAGTGCTCGATCGCCACCGCGGGCGAACCCGTGCCCCACATGACATGGAAGTCCTTGGATACGGCCGAGATCATCGCGCACATCGCATCCAGGGCGAACGGATCATTGTCCAATACGGGCGATACGGATCGACCGCGCCGCAGCCCCGGTCATGTCATCATGTCCCATGCCGCTCATCGTGGCCACGGTCGCAGCCGGACAAAACCTGCTATCATGCGATTACTTGACACGATGTTGCGCTTTTGGCCATGCGCAGGTTGAATGGGATTGCGCCACGAAAGGATATGCCATGAACGATCTGCTGATTATCGACATGCTGCCCACGTACGGGCTGCTGTTCTACCTGCTGATCTCGGTATTCGTCTTCGTGGGGATGCCGTGGTCTGCGCCGGAGGACCTCGGATCGTGGCCTGCTGCGTTTTGCCGTAGGCGCGTTCTTGGTTGTTTCCGCGCTCGGCGCCGTGTTCGCTGCGCTGGTGTATATCATGGCAGCGCCTTTGGCGCAGCCGGATATGGTCGACTTCTACCGCATGTACCGGCCAGGAGCTCTGATCTTCCTGCTGGGATTGTTCATCATACAATTTGTCTTCGGCGTCGCTGCCGTGTATCGGGGAAAGTAACCTGGTATATCCTGCGATAAACGCATTGACAGACACTTGCTGCCTATCTGTAAACACACCCTAGATAAGGCTTGCGGCCGTTGGCCGAGCACAGTAGTAGTGTGGTCTGCTGTGTCAACAGGAGGAGTGTGACCAATGCGGCTGATCGAGACATGGCTGGCGGATCCAGAACGTGCATTTGACTTGTTCGCGAAATTCCCGGCGGAAGAGACGGGATTCGAGAACCCGGCGGCTGGCATGGACCGTGAACAATTCGCCGCATACGTGCGAGGGTTGCGTGATGAGTCGCTTGGCGTCGGCCTGCCGGACGGCTGGGTGCCAGCCACCAAATACATTCTCGTCAACGATGAGGGCGACTATGTGGGCATCTTCAACCTGCGTCACCGGCTCACCGACTTCCTGCGCAACGGTCCGGGCCACATCGGCTACGGTATCGCCCGCGAATACCGCGGCCACGGCTACGCGACCGCCGGGCTCAAGCTCACGCTCGCCAAGGCCCGCGAGCTCGGCATCGAGGAGGCTTACCTGAGTGTCCACAAAACCAATCCGGCAAGTCTTGCGGTGCAGCAGCATTGCGGCGCACGTATCGACCATGAGGACAAGACGGAATACTACACACGCATCGCCACCTGCATGGAGAGCGATGGCCTCTATGCGCGAGGCGATTGACGGCGCCTCTTGCGTGTAAATGGCCGATTATCAATCGGTTTTAATCGATTTCGCCTCGGTCGATAGAGTCGCCGTCGAGGAACCAATAATCGTGCGGATTTCCGCGTAACGCCATGAACGGCGTGAGTTCCACGCCCTGTGTCTCAGCTCTGCTCAGCAGATAGGCGCGGATAATCCACGGATACTCCAGCACGCCCGACTTGAGGGTGATGATTTGCTCCACTCTGCTGCCGCTGACGCCAAAATCCTTGCCGCCGTTCGGCGGTCAGACCCAGCCGGCTCATGTTCTCCTGAAATTCGCGGATAGTCGCCGCGCGTTGCTCACTGTTCAAAGACATGGCTTCATGGTAGCGCCGGACGCGTGTGGGAGGTCGGGCTGCTCACTGGAATACGCCGTCAGAGTAGTTGATCATTTCGAGTTCCGGGCCCATGTCTTCGGTTTGAGTCAGGCCGGTCTCATGGAAGCCGATGTGACGGTAGAAACCTTGGGCGTTGGTGTTGAATCCGGCGACCCACAAGGCGAGCCGATCGTTGCCGATGGCGCGTTGGCCTGCCTCAACCAAAGCACGGCCAACACCATGACGATGGCAAGATTCCAGCACATATAGCGAAGCCAGTTCCGCAGCCTCGGACCGTTTGATTGGCGAACGTGGCGTTTGCAGAAGCTCAGCAAAACCAATCACGTGGTTGTTCTCCAAAGCGACCAATACGACCTGATTGGGGTCTTTGGCGTGACTGCGCGTCAGTTTGAGCGCGAATTCGGGAGTGATCGCATCCACGATTCCCTGCGGAATATGCCCCTGATTGAGTTCGCGCCACGTGCACGACTGAACTTGGGCCTTTTCCTCAAACCATGGCGGCTCAATCGGAACAATACGAATCGTCATGCCGCCCATAGTAGGCCGGTTCGTGAGTACAGTGTCACTTGTTGTCATGTGATTGCTTGGCATCAGGTTGTATTGACCGTAATGGAGGCCACTGGATCAGCGCCGGAAACTCATGGAATTCGGGCTATTATGATGGGAGTAAGAAAAGCACAGCACAATTGAACATAAAGACGATCTGGAGCATTGCATGAGCGTCAATACGGCATTTGAAACCAGTGATTTGCCCAAAGCGGAGTTTATGTTTCCTGGGCCTGAACGCGATCGCTTGGTGAAGCTCATTCTGGACGGCGTAAAAACCGCCACCGCTGCGCTGATGATTGAATATGAGGAAGAGGTCGAACCGCTGCCGTGCGTTGGCGCGCATTCGGTGTTGGTGGATTCCGATGAACGACCCGTAGCCGTACTCGTCACCACTGCGGTTGACGTGATTCCGCTCGGAAAAGTCACTGACCGGTACGCCATCGATGAGGGTGAAGGCGACGTCACGGCGGCCCAATGGCGGAGCGCACACGAATCTTTCTGGAATTCGGCGGAATACCGCGATGAATTCGCCAACCCAATCTTTCCGTTGAACGACAACTCGCTCATAGTATTCGAGCATTTCGAAGTCGAGCAACGGTTGGAGTCGAATAACGCATTAGGTTAGGCGATAGCAAAACTTTTCTTCAGGCAACTCTCCGAGCTCCGCAACATCTGAAGGAGTGCCCATGTCCACTAGAGCGACAGAAGCGGAAAGCGTATTGAAGGAGCATATGGGATATCTTCCGGTATCGGAAATGGAGCGTCGAGGAGTTTCCCGCACGGAGATTTCGCGATTCGTGCGTGAAGCCAAGCTTGAGAAAGCGGCAAAGGGCTTATATGTTTCACCGAATGCGGAGTCCGATCCGCTGTTCGAATTGCAGTATCGATATCCGAAAGCCATTTTTTCGCATGAAACTGCGTTGTTCTTGCTTGGAGAGGGGGCGAGCCCCCCCCTGACACCGACGATTACCTTACCGCAATCATCAGGTACGGCTCGTCTCAAGAATGAAGACGTAACAGTGAGAAAGGTGGCCGACAATCGCTTTGCAATTGGCCTGGCGTCGGCTATCACCATGTTCGGGCATACGGTTCGCGTTTATGATTTGGAACGAACCATTTGCGATTTGTTCCGCTCCCGCAGCACAGTGGATCCGCAAGATTTGCAATCCGCCTTCCAGAATTACATGAGATCCGCGCACACTGACTTGGTCAAACTCATGAACTACGCTCGCGAATTTCGGCTCGTGAACGTGATGCGCCCTTACCTCGAAGCGGTGATGCCGGCATGGTTCACCGGCGAATTCATCTTGTAGGCAGATTCAGCATCTTGTAGGTAGCTGGCCTTGGCGAGAGGTCATTGCAATGGCGGTATTCCGATCATCGCCATTGGAATCATCTGCCTACAAGAGCACGAAACACCCTACAAGATGAGACGGGCCAGTTGGGTCAGTCCCATTCATCCTGCCGGTTCGCAGGCCGCAATTGTCAGTCACAACTGGTGCATCTTCCTCATCCATGCGAATGATACGAATCGCCTTTCATCCCAATGATTTCGCTCTCGTGGCCGATACCCGCGTGCCGTCATGTTCCGTACCTTGGAATCAGAAGTCGAGAGATATGGTCCGAAACCGAATGGAGCGGACCGAAGCAGGGAGCATTGAAGATGGGATTTCTCAAGAACTTTTCCGAACCGTTTGCGTTCGCGCTGGCATTGTGGCCGTTTGTGTCCATGCTGCTGACGGTGCCGGTGCTGGCGCTGCTGTATCACCGCGACAATCGCATCCGACTGTCGTCGGCCATAGTGGCGTATGGCACGGTGCTGTATCTGCTCGGCCTGCTGTGCTTCACACTGTATCCGATGCCGGCCGATGCGGCGGCCTATTGCGCCGCGCACCATCTGACACCGCAGATCAACCCACTGCAGTTCATCGGTGACATCCGTACCGATGGTCTCACCGCCGTACTGCAAATCGCGTTTAATATCGTGTTCTTCCTGCCGTTGGGCTTCATCATGGGCCGTATCTGGCGTTGGCCGCTGCCGGTTACCGCAGTACTGTCGTTCGCCACGTCGCTGTTTCTGGAGACGATGCAGCTGACCGGCCTCATGGGCGTGTTCCCGTGCGCCTACCGTCTGTTCGACGTGGACGATCTCCTGTGGAACACGACCGGCGCGCTGATCGGGTTCGCGCTGGCCATGTTCTCGCTGCGCCTGATTCCGGCGCGGGTCGCCGATACGACGCCGACCACCACACCCGGCTTCATGAGGCGGCTGATCACGTTCATCATCGACATGACGCTGATCGGGTTCGCCGTGATGCCGACGCATCTGTTCGTCATGATCGTCCAATCGAACCTGCCCTCGGGCTCCAACGGGGCTCATGGCAGTCGATGGAACCGTTCGACTGGACCGGCTCGATCCTCTTCCTGGCGGCGCTCATCCTCTTCGAGGGCGTGGTGCCATGGTTGCGCGGCGGCTGTACGCTCGGCGGCAGCTTCACGCATATGACAGTGGAAACCCGGCCGCGAGAAGGCTGGCGGCGTGCGGCGTTCTATGTGGCGCGCATGGCGACGCTGATCGCCGTGGTGTGGTGGCATAGCGGCGGATTCAATCTGCTGGTGTTCATCGGCCTCGGCATCTTCTGGATGGTCAAGCATCAGATGCCGTACGACCTGATATAAGACGTAATTCGCCGAAAAAGTGGGGCTCTTGGCTTTCAAGGGGCTGATTTCGTCCGGTGGGGACATCTACTTGGCTTTCGAGGGGCTGCTCAAACGCCAAACCGCAAGTATAAACGGCTTTGTGGCAACGACATAACGCCATTTCAGAGCCTTGTCTACTTGGGCATCAGCCCCTTGAAACGCAAGTAGACCTCCGGCGAACGCCGAATCAGCCCCTCGAAACCGAGTTAGGCATTCTTTCGCGTTTGAGCTGCCGTTCGAGGGCGTAATAGACCGCATAACAGCAGGCGACGAACGGAATCATGCAATCAGGGTCGAACGTTGCGTCTCATCGAGCACCACGAGCACCAGCGCGCCGATGCACATCACGATGGCCAGCCACGGCAGCACCGGGAAACCGGGCGCACGGTAGTCGAGCTCATCGGCGCTGTGCCCGTCCCTCGCCCATTCACGCCGGAAACGGATATGGCACACGCACACGGAGAACCACACCACCAGCGTCGCCAAACCGGATACTGCGACCAACACCAAATTACACGGTCGAGGCGGCGAGCACGGAAGACAGCAGCGCCAGCAGCGAACCCGCCATGCTGAACAGCACGGCCCACACCGGCACACCACGGAAATTCGTCTTGGCGAATCGCGCGGGAATCAGCCGCTCCTTGGCCAGCGACCATACCATGCACGAACACCACCACAATGAACACGGCCGACCACACCCAGGACGGCGAATGAGGAAACCATCGCTGCATCAGCAGCCCGGCCGCCGTGAACTCCGATGCGAGCGCCACCGCCCAGTTCAGCCAATACAGGATAGCAATGGTGAACGCGGTGCCGGGGCCGATGAACCGCTTCGCATACATGTGGAAGCTGCCGGCATACGGCATGGCCACGGACAGTTCGCCCAGCGAGACCATCACACAGTAGACGAGCAGGGAGCCGACCGCGTAAGCGAGGATCGCGCCCAACGGCCCCGACTGATGAATCGTATAGCCGGAGCTGACGAACAGGCCGGTACCGATTACGCCGCCCAGGGAGATCATCGTCAGGTGGCGCGACTCCATTTTCCGTTCCAGGCCGGTGTCGTCCTTGGGATTGCCGGCTGACGCCATGCTCGGGTCTCCTTTGGTCGGGTGAACAGTTGTGTCTCGTGTCGGTTGTGCGGGCGGCGCTCGATGCCTCCTACCATATGATAGCGGTAACACGAACAGCGAGTGGAACACGAGGAATTTGGAATGACGGAACTGTATATCGGATCGCATCTGTCGACGGCCGGCGGATGGAATGCGCTGCTGGAACGCTCCCATGAGGAGGGCGGCACCGCGTTCGCGTTCTTCCCGCGATCTCCGTATGGCAAACGTTCCAAGGCGCTCGACCCGGCCGGTGCGGCGGCGTTCGGTGCGCGTCTGAAGGCTGAGGGCTATGGGCCGTTGGTCGTCCACGCGCCGTACGTCTACAATCTGGCCGGCAAGGATGAGGCCAAGCGCGCATTCGCGATCGAGGCGTTGGCCGAGGACATCGAGCTGCTGACCGCCATCCGCGCGGCCGGCCAGGAGGTATATATCAACATTCATCCCGGCGCGCATGTGGGCCAAGGCGCCGAGACCGGCTGCCGGCTGATTAGCGAGGGGCTGAATCAGGTGTTCGAGCGTGCGGATGGCGTCATGGTGCTTCTGGAGACCATGGCCGGCAAAGGCACGGAATGTGGCCGCAATTTCGATGAGCTCGCCACGATCATGGATGGCGTGGAGAATAAGGCGAACGTCGGCGTCACGTTCGACACCTGCCATGTGTTGGATGCTGGCTACGATTTGGAGAACGACTACGACGGCGTGATGCGCCAGTTGGATGAGGTGATCGGCTTGGCCAGGGTCAAGGCGATTCATGTGAACGATTCGCAGTTCGGCCTCGGCTCGCATAAGGACCGTCACGCCAACATCGGCGAAGGGCAGCTCGGCATCCCGTTCTTCACGCGACTGGTCAACGATCCGACCATGGCCAAGCTCCCGATGATTCTCGAAACCAAGGAGCAGACGCCGACCACGCACCGCGACGAAATCGCGCTGCTGCGCGGGCTGGTGGACTGAATCACATCGGCAGTTCAGCACCACCACCGGCAGCAACGGCACCTACTGGTCCACCTACCAACGGTGACATCGTTGTCATGCGAACTTCATATACCACAATTCCACAATATGATTTCATAGTTATGACACTGTGATACATATATAGCAAACAATGATTCAGTGACGATCTCTCGTCAAAGATGTTCCGTCAAAACAGGCGCATGGGCTCGGTCGAATCCAACGGCTGAATCAGGCGTTTGCCGTCGCCCTGCAGCGGGGCGACCTCGTGAAATTGCAAGCGGCGGGATAACGCAGTGCCTGAGTTCCGCACGCCGGCGAGCAAGGATGCGCCGTCGATTGTGCGGTCCAGCCACGGCGTCCCATTCCAAGTCGAGCGCGAAACGTCTGTACATGCGTGCCAGTTTATGCCAATGTTCTGCCTAAGCCGGAATCGCCTGCGAAAGCCCAAAATGTAGGACGGGTTCGGCAATCGGGACAGGACGTGACCTAGAGTGGCGCATGACCGAACACCAACAAAGGGAGGACCATGTCGGTTTTGGACGAACTGGTGGCGGGAGCGCTGGAGGATCAGCGCACCCGTGAGCTCACCGTATCGCTTGAGGATGTGAAGAAGGCCGCGCTGGCGGCCCCGGCTCCGATTGACGCGACACGATGGCTTAAGCGCGCCGACGGCATCCCCGTGATCGCCGAGATCAAGCGCGCGTCTCCGTCCAAGGGCCACCTGTCCGACATCCCGGACCCGGCCGCGCTGGCCCGCGAGTACGAGAAGGGCGGCGCAAGCGCCATCTCCGTGCTCACCGAAGGCCGCAAATTCCTCGGCAGCCTTGACGATTTCGACAAGGTCCGCGCCGCCGTGCACATTCCAGTGCTGCGCAAGGACTTCATCGTCACCGACTACCAGATCTTCGAGGCCCGCGCCCACGGCGCCGACCTGGTGCTGCTCATCGTCGCCGCATTGGACGACGCCCAGCTCAAGCACCTGCTCGACCTGGCGCACGAGCTCGGCATGACCGTGCTGGTGGAGACGCACACCCGCGAAGAGATCGAACGCGCCCGCAAGGCCGGTGCCAAGGTGATCGGCATCAACGCGCGCAACCTGAAGAACCTCAAGGTGGACGTGAACAAATACAACGAACTCGCGGCCGATCTGCCCGATGACGTCATCAAGGTGGCGGAATCCGGCGTATTCGGCGCGGTCGAGGTCGAAGACTACGCCCGCGCGGGAGCGGACGCGGTACTGGTCGGCGAGGGCGTGGCCACCGCCGACAATCATGAACTTGCAGTGGAACGACTAGTAAAGGCAGGAGCACAAGTGAAAGCATCCGAAACGACCCCGCTCAGCGAACATCAGGGACCGTATTGGGGCCAGTTCGGTGGCCGCTATGTGCCCGAGGCCCTCATCACCGCCCTCGACGAGCTTGAGCGCGTGTACACGCAAGCCAAGGCCGACCCCGAATTCCACAAGGAATTCATGACGCTCCAGCAGCGTTACGTGGGCCGCCCGAGCCCGCTGACCGAAGCCCCGCGCTTCTCCGCACTTGTCAAAGAGAAGACCGGTCTCGACGCCCGTATCTTCCTCAAGCGTGAGGACTTGAACCACACCGGCGCGCACAAGATCAACAACGCGCTCGGCCAGGCCCTGCTCGTCAAGCGCATGGGCAAGACCCGCGTGATCGCCGAGACCGGCGCCGGCCAGCACGGCGTGGCCACCGCCACCGTGTGCGCCATGCTCGGCCTCAAGTGCCGCATCTACATGGGCCAGATCGACGCCCGCCGTCAGGCCCTCAACGTGGCCCGCATGCGTATGCTCGGCGCCGAAGTGGTCGAGGTGACCCTTGGCGACAAGATCCTGAAGGACGCCATCAACGAAGCCCTGCGCGACTGGGTCACCAACGTCAAGGACACGCACTACCTGCTCGGCACCGTCGCGGGCCCGCACCCGTTCCCGGCCATGGTGCGCGACTTCCAGAAGATCATCGGCGAGGAGGCCAAGCAGCAGCTCCAGGACTGGTACGGCATCGACCATCCGGACGCGATCTGCGCCTGCGTGGGCGGCGGCTCCAACGCTATCGGCGTGATGAACGCCTTCCTGGACGACGAGCGCGTGAACCTCTACGGCTACGAAGCCGGCGGCAACGGCCCCGAATCCGGCAAGCACGCCATCCGCTTCGCCCCCGGCACCGGCCAGCTCGGCATGTTCCAGGGCGCCAAGAGCTACCTGCTGGAAACCGACGAAGGCCAGACGCTCGACACCTACTCGATCTCCGCAGGCCTCGACTACGCTTCCGTGGGCCCCGAGCACGCATGGCTCAAGGACATCGGCCGCGTGAACTACAGCTGGGCCACCGACGAGGAGGCCATGAACGCCTTCCGTGATCTGAGCCGTACAGAGGGCATCATCCCCGCTATCGAGAGCTCCCACGCCGTAGCCGGCGCATATAAGGCGTGCGAGGATCTGAAAACCAAGGGGTATACGAATCCGGTGATCATCATCAACATCTCCGGTCGAGGCGACAAGGACATGGCCACCGCCGGCAAGTGGTTCGGCTACCTGACCGACGACCAGGCCGCCGCGCTCGATGTGACCGGCGCCCACGGCAATACTGTCGCCTGAACAAGAAGAGGAGATTTTTGATTATGACCAACGAAGCAACCACGCCGTCCGGCCAGCCGCTGGGCATCAGCCACAAGCCCAGCAAGTCGGGCGCTATGTTCACCAAGTTCAAGGCCGAGAACAAGCCCGCCTTCATCGGCTACCTGCCCTACGGCTTCCCTAACCCGGACGTCTCGCTTGACGCCTTCAGGACGATGGTCGAGCACGGCGTCGACGCCGTGGAAATCGGCCTGCCGTACTCCGACCCGGTCATGGACGGCCCGGTCATCCAGGCTGCCGCCTCCATCGCCCTGAACAACGGCGAGACCATCAAGCGCGTGTTCGAGGCCGTCGAAACCGTGGCCAACGCCGGCGGCGTGCCGCTCATCATGAGCTACTGGAATCTGATCTACCATTATGGTGTGGAACGGTTCGCCACTGATTTTGAGAATGCCGGCGGCGCGGGGCTTATCACACCGGATCTGATCCCGGATGAGGCCGGCGAATGGATAGAGGCGTCCGATCGGCACGGACTTGACCGTGTCTTCCTCGTTTCCCCTGATTCGACCGATCAGCGTCTTGACATCGTCGCCAGAAACGCCCGGGGCTTTGTGTATGCTGCGGCCCGTATGGGCGTTACCGGCGAACGTTCCACCATTGATGCCTCGCCACAGGCGTTGGTGGAACGTACTCGTAAGGCCGGGGCGGAGAATGTTTGTGTAGGCATTGGCGTGTCCACCGCAGAACAGGGCAGGAAAGTCGGATCCTATGCCGATGGTGTGATCGTCGGTTCCGCTCTGGTGCATACGCTGCTCAATGATGACGGCAGGACGGCACGTGATAGTGCCGAAGGCCTTGCTTGTCTGGCATCCACAACCGAAGAGCTTGCCGAGGGCATCCACGGAGCGCGTATATGACGACACTTGCCTATATTCCCTCGCCGGGATTCTCGAAGTTCCAGATCGGGCCAGTTACTATCCGCATGTATGCCGTATGCATTCTCATCGGCGTATGCTGTGCTGTCTGGATTCTTACCCGGCGCTGGAAGCGAGCCGGCGGCACATTCGACCAGGTGCTCGACCTTACATTGGTGACGGTGCCCTGCGGTTTGGTCGGTGCCCGTCTATACCACTGCTTGAGCACGCCGGCCATGTATTTCCCTCCAACAGGTAATCCAACGAGCATACTGAAGGTCTGGGAAGGCGGCATGGCCATTTTCGGCGGCATTATCGGAGGAGCCCTGGCGGCATTCCTATGGTGCCGCCACAAGCGGTACCCCTTTGCATTGTTGCTGGATTGTCTGGCTCCGGGTTTACTCGTTGCACAGGCCATCGGGCGTTTGGGCAACTGGTTCAATCAGGAACTGTATGGTAAGCCGACCACATTGCCCTGGGGCTTGAAGCTCAATGAGAAGAGCGATGCCATCGGTCACAGCGAAATCTGCTATCAGGGTACAGCCTGCCCAAGCGGGACGCTGTTCCACCCGACGTTCCTGTACGAGATGATCTGGAACCTCATTGCTGATCGTCTGGATCGGCAACATCTACGCCAAGCGGCTTCGCGCCGGCCAACTCGCGGCACTGTACATGGTTTGGTACGGATGCGGGCGCAGTTGGATCGAGGAGATCCGTATCAACTATTCGACTGTTATCCTTGGCCTGCGTACCAACACGTGGACGGCCATTCTGGTCGCGCTATGCGGGGTTGCGCTGTTCCTCGTGCTGAAACGGTATGGGAAAACATATGATGAAC
>ERZ1106963.3769-NODE-3769-length-12257-cov-10.562941_pt1 | contig 12257 bp, 9 predicted proteins | sample MGYA00403681_ERZ1106963 | MGnify/ENA primary metagenome ERZ1106963 (study PRJEB35170, sample SAMEA104062407) | human gut metagenome | biome: human gut; feature: human-associated habitat; material: faeces | place: Denmark | collected 2012-05-03 ...
CTTGCGGAAAGGCGCAGGGCCGGGCATGCCCGGCCCCTACGGCGATGCAAATTTTACGAATCTTCATTCTCCCGCCCGACAATCTCGGCCTTTAAGACGTCCTGAATATCCACCAGACATTCCAGCAGCAGGGGGTTGAACTGCCCGCAGTCGCCGTGCAGGATCATCTGCACCGCGGTGTCCGGTGAGTAGGCGGCCTTGTAGACGCGCTTGCTGACCAGCGCGTCGTAGACGTCCGCCATCGAGACGACCTGCGCCGAAATCGGGATGTCGTCCCCGGCCAGGCCGTCGGGGTAGCCGCGCCCGTCCCAGCGCTCGTGGTGCCAGCGGCAGATGTCATGGGCGGTCTTGACAAGCGCTTCGTTTTTATAGCGGCCCAGATGGTCCAGCATGTTCGCGCCCACAACGGTGTGGGTTTTCATAAGATCGAACTCCTCCGGGGTAAGCCGCCCGGGCTTGTTCAGGATCTTATCGTCTATCGCAACCTTTCCGATGTCGTGCAGCGCCGATGCCATGACGATCAGCTCCTGCGTTTCGGGCGGCAGGTCATACTTGTCGGTTTTCTGCGTCAGCCGCTCCAGAAGGCGCTGGGTCAGCGTGCCGATGTGCAGCACGTGCTGGCCGCTCTCGCCGTTGCGGAACTCGACGACCTCGCTCAGGATCGAGATCATCATCTTGGTGTTTTTCTCTTTTTCCTTGATCTGGCTCGTCACCAGCGAGGCGAGCCGCCGCTGCTTGGCGTAGAGTTTGATCGTGTTGAAAACGCGGCGGTAGACGATGCCCGCATCGAACGGGCGGCTGACATAGTCCGAGACGCCCAGCTCGTAGGCGTGGCGCACAACGGTGTCGGCGTCCTCGCTCGAGATCATGATGACGGGGATGTCCTCGATCCAGTGGCTGCGGTTCATCTCGCTCAGCACCGCGAAGCCGTCCATGACCGGCATGACGATGTCCAGCAGGATCAGCGCAATGCCGGTGCCGTACTGCTCCAGCATGGCCAGGCACTCTTTGCCGTTCGTCGCCTCCAGAATGTTGTAGTCGCTGCCCAGGATCTCCGCCAGAATGGCGCGGTTCATCTCGGAGTCGTCCACAATTAAAATGCTCTGGCGGGAATGGCTTTCGCGCCCGGCAGCGCTCAAAGCGCCGTCCCGGGCGTTGTCCTCGGTCACGACCATGTTTTTGCGGTTCTTGGCCTGGTACATCAGCTTGTCGGCGCGGGAGACTGCCTGCTCCACGGTCTCGCCGGGCTGCGTTATCACGCCGCCGATGCTGGAGGACAGCTGCAGACGGGAATACCCCGGCACGCTGGCGGCGTGCAGCTGCTCCCGGATGCGGTCCAGCTTGGCCAGGAACGCCGCGCGCTCAATGCCCGGCAGCACCAGCAGGAATTCGTCGCCGCCGTAGCGGATGAGCACGTCCGATTTGCGGATGCTGGCGCGCACCACGTCAACGCAGGTGCGCAGCGCCATGTCGCCGGCCTGATGGCCGTAGGTGTCGTTGATCAATTTAAAGTCGTCCAGATCCAGCACGACCACACCGGCGGGGTCGGTCTTGTCCTTGAGCTCGTCCTCAAAGTAGAGGCGGTTGTAGCTGTCGGTCAGTGCATCGTGGTAGAGCTTGGTGTGGTAGCGCGTGATGCTGTCTATCAGGCGGTCCCCGTTTTCGGGGTCAATGAGGGTCTCGCCGTCCAGCTTCTGGACCAGCTCCATGACACAGGGAGCGCCGTCGACCTCGCGGTAGACGGCGGTGACCTGAAAGACCTCGCTGCCCATGTATTCCAGCTTGGTGCGCTGGCGGTGATCCTCCAGCACCTGCCGGGAGATGCAGTTCCGGCAGGGGGTGTTTTTGCCCCAATAGCTGTAGCAGCTGCAAAAGCTGTTGACGGACTCCTCGCCGCCGACCTGCGCAGCATCCAGCAGCCGCACCACAGTAAAGATGGTGCGGTATTGGGCCATTTCCGTTTCGACCTGTTCTCTGGTCATAGTGCTTCCGCCTTTGTGTGAAGGAATGGGTAGATAAAAATTGTGTTACATACAAGAACATTATAGCATTGCAGGGCGTTTTTTGTCAATGTGGCAAAGGGCGACCCCATGACCGCCCGGCAACGGATAGCCTCCCGGCGGCCCTGTCCTACCCGCTGCCCGCCCCGCATATACATACCGCAGGAGGTACATGCCATGCGTCGGATCGGATTCTACTTACTTATAATAACCGTCTTTCTGCTTGCGCCGCTGCTTGCACTGCCGCAAAAGGCTGTCCCGGCCCCCGCTGCGGCACCGACCCCCACCCCAACCGCCGTCGCCCGGGCCGCCGCGCCCTACCGCGCTGTGTGGGTCAGCTATCTGGAATGGGAGCAGGTCGATTTCTCGTCGGCGGAGGCGTTCACGCAGGCAATCGGCACAATGCTGGACAATATACAGTCGATTGGCGCAACAGTCGTGCTGGCGCAGGTGCGGCCCTTCGGCGATGCGCTCTACCCCAGCGACTACTTTCCGTTCAGCCACCTCTGCACCGGCACGCAGGGGCAGGACCCCGGGTTTGACCCGCTGGCACTGCTGGTGGACGCCGCCCACGCGCGGGACTTACAGCTGGAAGCCTGGGTCAACCCTTACCGCATCCAGGCCGGGCAGACCCCGGCGCTGTGTGGCGCAAGCCCGGCGCGGCTGCACCCGGACTGGGTCAGGTACACCGACACCGGCGCGTATCTCGACCCCGCCAACGCGGACGTGCGGCAGTACATTGCCGACGGGGTGGGGGAGCTGTGCGCAAGGTACGCTGTGGACGGCATCCACTTTGACGACTATTTTTACCCCACCACCGACCCGGCCTTTGACGCGGCGGACTACGCGGCCAGCGGCAGCACACGGACGCAGGACGACTGGCGGCGGGAGAACGTGAACGCCCTGATGGAGCTTTGCCACGCCGCGGCCCGGCGGTACGGCGTGCGGTTCGGCGCAGCCCCGGCGGGCGACCCGGAGCAGAACTACACCCTGCAATACAGCGACGCGGCCCGCTGGCTGCGGCAGGGGACTGTGGATTACCTGATGCCCCAGCTTTATTGGGGGCAGGAATATATAAAAAACGGCGATGCGTCGCACAGCTTTGCGCAGCTGGCCGCCGCGTGGGCCGCACTGCCCCGCGCGGCGGGCGTGAAGCTGTACGCCGGGCTGGGAGCCTACCGCGTCGGCGCAGGGGATGGGTCCGATGCCGGCTCCGAGTGGTTTTCCGGCCATGCGCTGGCCGACCAGCTTGCTTTGCTTGCCCGCTTAGGGGTGCAGGGCGCGGGGCTCTACCGCTACGGCAGCCTGTTTGCCAATTCCGACGCCCCGGCGCTGGCGGAAAGTGAAGCGGAGGCAATAAAAGGTGTCTGGCAGGGCTGACCGGAAAATCCGGTGGTGCCGACAAAGATTTGGTACTTGCAAAAGCGGTAAAAATGCAAGATAATAGAGAGGCGGGGCGGCTTGCGGCTGCCCGCAGGACCCAAGGAAAGATAAAGGAGAAACTCCATGAACAATACAAACGACCTCTATAACCGCTGGCTAGCCCAGCCGGATCTGGACGACGCCGTCAAAGCCGAGCTCGTCTCCATCGCGGGCGACGGCGACGCCGTCACGGACCGCTTTTACCGCGATCTGGAATTCGGCACCGGCGGCCTGCGCGGCGTGATCGGCGCGGGCACGAACCGGATGAACCTTTACACCGTGCGCAAGGCAACGCAGGGGCTGGCGGACTACCTCAATGCGTCCGGCCTGCCCAAAAAGGTAGCCATCGCCCACGACAGCCGCCATAACGGTGCGCTGTTCGCCCGCGAGACCGCCCGCGTGCTGGCCGCGAACGGCATTACCGCCTGCATGTACCCCCGGCTTGAGCCGACCCCTGCGCTTTCGTGGGCGGTGCGGTACCTCGGCTGCGGCGCGGGCGTCTGCGTGACGGCCAGCCACAACCCCGCTAAGTACAACGGCTACAAGGTCTACGGCGCGGACGGCTGCCAGATCACGCTGGAGGCTGCCGAGAAAATTCTGGCAGCTATCGAAAAAATTGATTGCTTTGACGATGTCCGGCTGGCAGATTTTGACGCTGCCGCCGCCGCGGGCCGCATTGTGACAATTGACGAAAAATGCCTCGATGATTTTGTGCAGGCTGTCTATGACCAGCGCGTCGGCGACGGCGCGGGCATCGACGCGCTCAAGCTCGTCTATACCCCGCTGAACGGCACGGGTCTGGAATGTGTGAAAAAGCTGCTGAAAAAGCTCGGCGTGACCCATGTGACCGTTGTGCCCGAGCAGGAAATGCCCGACGGCGACTTCCCGACCTGCCCCTACCCGAACCCCGAGATCCGCGAAGCTATGCAAAAAGGCTTGGAGCTGTGCGACAAGGTCCGCCCCGATCTGCTGCTGGGCACCGACCCCGACTGTGACCGCTGCGGCACCGCCGTGCCCGACGGCAAGGGCGGCTACCGCCTGATTACCGGCAATGAGATGGGCATCATTCTGCTGGACTATATCTGCCGCACCCGTCTGGCACAGGGCACGATGCCCGCCGACCCCGTGGCGGTAACGACGATCGTCTCCACCGATATGGCAGCGCCGGTGGCAAAAAAATACGGCGTTGAGCTGCGCCGCACCCTGACCGGCTTTAAGTTCATCGGGGAGCAGATCGGCAAGCTGGAGGCCGAGGGGCGTCCCGAACGCTATATCTTCGGCTTTGAGGAGAGCTACGGCTACCTGTCCGGCGGCCACGTCCGCGACAAGGACGCTGTCAACGCGACGCTGCTGGTCTGCGAGGCCGCGGCCTGGTACGCCCAGCAGGGCAAGACGCTGCTGGACGCCATCGAGGCGTTGTACAGGGAGTTCGGTTACTACCGCAATGCGCTGTGCAGCTTTGCCTTTGAGGGCGAGAGCGGCATGCACACGATGCAGGAGCTGATGAAGAAGCTGCGCGCCAACGCCCCGGAGGACATTGCCGGGTACAAGGTGGAGTCCGTCGTGGACTACGACACCGACGGCACCGGCCTGCCCCGCGCCAACGTGCTGGAATACCATCTGGACGGCGGGCATAAGCTGATGGTCCGCCCCTCCGGCACCGAGCCGAAAATTAAAGTTTATCTTTCCGCCGTTGGCGACAGTGAAGCAGCCGCCGATGCCGTGAACGCCGCGCTGGCCAAAGCCGCCGCGGACATGATGAAAGCGTGAACGGTATGGCAATTCTGAAATTGACCCCGAGCTGCAAGGATTATCTGTGGGGCGGCAGCCGCCTGCGCACCGATTTCGGCATCAAGAGCGACCTTGAACCGCTGGCCGAAGCGTGGGTGCTGTCCTGCCACCCGGACGGCCCGAGCTATCTGCCCGACGGCACGACGCTGGCGGACTACGTGGCCGCGCACCCCGAAGCCCTGGGCACGGACTGCGCAAAATTTGAGCAGTTCCCGATCCTGACAAAGTTCATCGACGCCAGCAAGAACCTGTCCATTCAGGTACACCCGTCCAACGACTACGCGCTGAAAAACGAACACCAGTACGGCAAAACCGAGATGTGGTATGTGCTGGACTGCGTGCCGGGCGCGTACCTGTACTACGGCTTTACGCACGAGATCTCCAAAGAGGAGTTTGCGGAGCGCATCAAAAATAACACCCTGACCGAGGTCCTGAACGCCGTGCCCGTACACAAGGGCGACTGCTTTTTCATCCCGTCGGGCACGCTGCACACCATCTGCCAGGGCATCGTCGTGGCCGAGGTGCAGCAAAACTCCAACGTGACCTACCGCGTCTACGACTACGGGCGCGTCGGTGCGGACGGCAAGCCCCGCGCCCTGCACATTGAAAAGGCGCTGGACGTGACCCGCCGCACGCCGCCGCAAAAGCACGATTTCGGCAGCCATCTCGCGCAGTGCGAGTATTTCACGGTGGACGCGAAAAAAGGCGCGTTTGACGGTGCGGCTGACGAAAAGAGCTTTGTCTCGCTGCTCATCACCGACGGCGCGGGCACGCTGACCTGCGACGGCGAGACCGTGAAGGTCAAAAAGGGCGAAAGCTATTTTATCCCCGCGGGCAGCGGCAAGTACGCCGTGACCGGCGACTGTGAGACGCTGGTGACGGTGGTGTAAACGGCCCCAAGGACTGTAGGGGCGGCCATTGGCCGCCCGCCAACCTGCCGCAGCAGCGCATTTCCCCATTGCAGAGACAGTAGGGGCCGGGCATGCCCGGCCCGCAGGTGTCCCATAGGCGGGCGCTTGCGGAAAGGTGCAGGGCAGAAGTGAATAAAAGAAAAGACGCACTACGGAAAAACTTCCGTGGTGCGTCTTTTTTGTAACCTTTTGGAAGAAAGCAGCCCTCGACGTGTTCCGCGGGCGGCGGACGGTATACTCCCAATTGACCCGGCGGGAGGACAAGCCCCGCACGGGAAACCAGCAAAGGAGGAACCGTACATGAAAAAACGTCTGTTGGCTGTGCTGCTGGCCTGCTGTATGGCGGCAGGCATGGCCAACGCTGTGTTTGCGGCGGATGATCTGCCCGCCACGGCGGAGTCTGCGGCGGCGATTGCGCCCGCCGACCCGGACCCGCCTGCCCCGGAACCCGAAATGGAGGTGGAGCCGACCCCGGCGGCTGACCCCGCGGCAACGCCCGAGACCGCACGCACCCTCGTGATGGAGACGCTGCTCGCCGCGCCCGACCCCGCGGCGCAGACTGCCGTTGTCACAAGCGCAGAGCTGGTGGACAGCATTCGGACCGACGGCTGCTTTACAGCGAAGGTCAACGGCAGCACGGACAGACTCGACGGCGCTGTGTACACCTGGTACCGCAGCAAGGACGGCACCAACTGGGAGGAGGTCCCGCAGCAGCTCTGCTCCGGCGATGCGTGGAACATCACGCCGGGCAGCGAGCACCGGCTGAACGCTGCGCTGGATGCCTGCATTGCCGGTGTCAGGGATGCGGAACGGCTGTACTATAAGGTCGAGGTCACCGGCACCGACGGCGCAAAACTCACCGCCGCGGCCATGCAGGTGCCCTACTGCATCCAGCTGCAGAACGGCAGCTTTGAAACGCCGGATATTGCCGGGCTGAAGGCGTATCACGACAAAAACAACAATACGCCCGCATCCCGGCTGTATTATTCCCCGGACGGTGGGACCGGAACCTTCTTTACCCAGTACCCGTCGGGGGAAGGGGGCATCGTCTGGCAGACCACCGGCGTGGCCAGGCACTGGCAAACCGAAAGCGCCGGCCTGTACATTGAGCTGGCGGACGGCTCCAACCGCAGTTATAACGGCACGCGGAACTACCCCGAGGCCAGCTACAGCATCGACGGCGCTTACGACGGGCAGCAGTTTGCCGAGCTGAACTGCGAGGCCTACGGCGCACTGTATCAGGATGTGCTGACCGCGCCCGGCACCACGCTGCACTGGTCACTGGCCCACCGCGCCCGCGGCAGGGGTATGCAGGACTCGATGGCGCTGCTCATCGCGCCGGTGGATGTGGCAGCGCAGATCACCGACATTCTGGCGGGCGTTTCCAGCGAGGACGACAACAGGGGACTTCTGGTGCACGAGGCGCTGGACCGGACCGTGCAATACAACGGCGAGGAGGTCCCCATCCGCAGCTTCATGGTCGGCGGCGAGATCACCGACGGCAGCGACCAGTGGGGCGTCCACAGCGGCGACTACACGGTCCGGGCGGGGCAGTATGTCAGCCGGTTCTTCTTCCTGGCGCTGTCCAGCGGCAAGGGGGACCGGCGCGAGGGCAACCTGCTGGATAAGGTCTGGTTCAGCACCGAGCCTGCGCCGCCCGTGGCCGGGCACGCCAACCTGACGCTGCGCAAGACGCTGGCGGGCAGCCTGACCGCCGACGAGCTGACCGCCGTGCGCGCGGGGCTGACCTTCACCGTGACCCGCTCCGACGGCACGGCTGTGGCCGTCATAAGCGGCACGGATATGACCGTCGGCACCGACCCGGCCCAGTGCAGCTATACCATACAGGATCTGCCTGTGGCGTCGGAGAGCGGCACACCCTACACCTACACCGTGACCGAGACCGCCCACGCTGCCCCGGCGGCGGTGCTCTATTTGGCGAGCCGCGCCGCCGTCAACGGCGACGCGCTGCAGCCCGCGGGCGACCCGCCGACGCTGACCAACATAACGCTGCTGCAAAACGGCACGACCTACGCCGATTTTGAGAACACCTACGCCCGGCAGACCGGCAGCCTGCGGCTGACGAAGGCCGTGGACGACACGGCCCTGCGCGATGAGGCCGAGGCTGTGACGAACACCTTCACCGTCAGCAGCCTGCCCATCGGCAGCTATACGCTGGTCTATGACGACGGCACGGCCCGCACCGTCACGCTGGACGCGCCCGGCGCACTGACCGTGCCGCTCAGGGGGCTGCACAGCGTAACGGTGGAGGATGTGCCCGTGGGCAGCTACACCGTGACCGAGACCGACCACCCCGACTTAGACAACTGGTACTGCACGACCACCGCCGCCGCGGCGGCCGGGACGGTGCAGGTGCCGTCCGGCGGCGTGGGGGAGGCTGTCATCACCAACACCTACGCGCCGTTCCTGCACGTCACCGTGACCAAGCAGGTCACGGGCGGCATGGGCGACACGCGCCGCGGCTTTGCGTTTACGGCGGCCATTGACGGTGCGGCGGTCACCGCGGATACCCCCTATGTGCAGCCCTACGGCGGCGCGGCGCTGACCGCGGACGGCTTCACGATCCCGCACAAGGGCAGCATTGTCATCGGGCATCTGAAACCCGGCCAGACCGTGACCGTCACCGAGGAGACGCTGACCGACTACGAAACGACAATGGACGACGGCAGCAGCGTCACGCTGGGCAGCAGCTATACCGCGACCCTGACCGGCGACGCGGCGCTGACCTGCGTCAACAATAAGGACGGCGTGCCGCCCACGGGTCTTGCGCAGGACGCGGCTCCGGCAGTCTGGCTGCTGGCGGCGGGCGCGGCGCTGGCCATGGTCTGCCGCCGCCGAAAGGGGGCTGCACCGTGAACGAGACACAGCGCCGCCGTGCGCTGGCGGACGTGAAGGAGTTTTTTCTGCGCGCCGGGGCGCTGGCCGCACTGCTGCTGGTGCTGTTCGGCGTTGTGTTCGGGCTGGCGATCCAGCCGGACGACACGATGTACCCGCACCTCAAGCCCGGCGACCTGCTGCTCTACTACCGGCTGCCGCGCAGCTTTGCAGCGGGGGAGGTGGTCGTCTTTACACAGGATGACCGGTGCTGCACGGGGCGTATTGCGGCCCGCGGCGGCGACACCGTGGAGGTGACAGAAAACGCGCTGCTGCGCATCAACGGCAGCCTTGTGGCCGAGCCGGACATTTACGAGACGACCCCCCGCTACGACAGTGACGTGACCTACCCCCTGACCCTGGCCGACGGCGAGTATTTTATCCTCTGCGACGCCCGCGAGGGTGCGCCCGACAGCCGCCGGTACGGCCCGGTGACGGCAGAAAATATCGCCGGGCGGGTCATTGCGATTGTGAGGAGGAATGAGATTTAGAGACTATAGGGAGGAAGGATGCAGAGATACACTCGGCCCTCATCCGGCCTCGGGCGGGGCCTCGGCCACCTTCCCCCGCAGGGGAAGGCACCCAGCCCCAAGCCTTCCCCCGCGGGGGAAGGTGCCGCCGCAGCGGCGGATGAGGGCCGACCTACCGGAAACCACCCACATAACCATACACCACCCCGAAAGGAGCACATACTTATGAACATCATCAAGATTTCCGCCGTTCTGACCGCTGCTTTGCTCACGGGTGCGCTCTCCGCCACGGCGTTTGCGGCAGAGACCCTGACCACGACCACCGGCAGCATCACCTTCCGCAAGGCCATCGACGTGACGAACGCCGCGGGCGCGGGCGGCATCACGGGCACGATTGCCTTTGACGTCACCGCCGCCGACGAGAGCGACCTGCCCGATGACGGAGAGAAAAACTATGTCGGCAGCGTGGATCAGCTGGACGGCAGCGACATCATCGCCACGTTTGCGGCGGATGACAGCGGCATTGCCAACAAGGAGAGCGATGTAAGCGTCGGCTTTGACACTTCGAAGTTCGAGGCCCCCGGCGTCTACTACTACCACCTGACCGAGCGCGACCCCGGCATCCACGGCCTGACCGCCACGACGGCGACCTACCTGCTAAAGGTGCGCGTTGTCAACGACAATACGTCCGATCCGGACGGTGCAACGTTTAAAATCGACTACGCTACGCTGACCTCGCTCGATGACAATACCAAGAGCGACCTCATCACCAATACCTACACGACCCACGGCCTGACCGTGACCAAGGCGCTGGCGGGCGACTGGGCCGACTACACCGACCACTTTATCTTCACGCTGGAGATCACCGACCCGGACGCAGACCCGGGCCGCATGGCGTCGGTCACGGTCCAAACCACAAGCGCGGCGGGCGTGACGAGCGACGCCGAGGTGAAGCCCTTTACAAACGGCAAGGTCAGCTTCTCGGAGACGATCCGGGGCGGCGATATGATCGAGGTGACCGGCCTGCCCACCGGCGCGGCCTACACGATCACCGAGAGCGGCCTGGACGCTGAGAAGTATACGACGGCCTGGACGCTGGACGGTGAGACGCTGAGCACCGAAAGGGCCCTGCCCACGCAGACGGTGGGTGCCGCCGACACGGCCCTGACCGTCACGAATACCCGCAGCTCGATTGCCCCCACCGGCCTGCTGCTGGACGCCGCCCCCTACGGCGCGATGCTGGCGCTGGCCGCGGGCAGCGGGCTGGTGTTCTTCCGCAAGCGCCGCCGTGAGGATTGATGTTGGACCGTGCGGCGCGGCTGGCACGCCTGGGCACACGGCTGGTCAGTGCGCTGGCCGGGCTGCTGATGCTGGCGCTGCTGGCTTTCGGCGGGTTCGCGCTCTGGCAGGACGCCGCGCTGCGCCGCGGGGCGTTTGTGGGCGCGGAGCTTTTGCAGTATAAGCCCGCCGCACCGGCTGCCGACAACCCGACGCTGGCCGGGCTGCAAACCGTCAACCCCGACGTCTGCGGCTGGCTGACGGTGGACGGCACGGGCATCGACTACCCAGTTGTGCAGGGCGCGACGAACATGGACTACGTCAACCGCGACGTCTACGGTGATTTTTCCCTGTCGGGCGCGATTTTTCTCGACAGCCGCTGCGCCGCCGACCTGACCGACCCGTACACGGTGATTTACGGCCACCACATGGACAACAGCGCGATGTTCGGTGATGTGGCGCGGTTTGCGGAGGCAGACTATTTTGCCGCGCACCCCGCGGGCAGCATAAGTCTGCCCGACGCCGCCTATACGATCGAGCTGTTCGCCTGTGTGGTGACCGATGCCTACGATACCGCCATTTACACGCCGGAGCGTTACCCCGACGACGTGGGGGCGCTGCTGGACTATGCGGCGGCGCAGGCCGTGCAGCAGCGGGACATCGGTGTGACGGCGCAGGACCGACTGGTGGCGCTTTCGACCTGCGCCGGGAGCGAGACAAACGGGCGGGTCGTCGTGCTGGGGCGGCTCTGCCCCCTGAAAGAAGGAGATGAAATGCAATGACCTTTGGCAAAACGGCCCTGCGGTGCTGGCTGCCCGCAGCGGCCCTGCTGCTGGCGCTGCTCTGCCCGCTGCCCGTGGCGGCTGCGCGGGCGGGCACGGCGATCCCCGTCAGTGTCCGCACCGACGGCGCGGCGGCGGACGCCGTCTATACGGTGGAGCTGACGCCGCTGGACGCGGCCCCCGCGCCTGTGCAGTGTGCCCTGACCGTAAAAAACGGCGGCACCGTGTATTTTACGGGCTTCGCCTTTGACGAGCCGGGGGATTACCGGTATCTGGTTGCCGAGCGCAGCGGCGGCGCTGCCCACACGACCTACGATGCACACAGCTACACGGTCACGGTCCGGGTGACGGGCCGCCCGGACGGCGGTCTTGCCGCCGGGCTCTGGGCCGTGCGCAGCGGGGAGATCGCGAAGGCTGACGGCGTGCTGTTTGTGAACCAGTATGACCCGCCGGAGACCGCCGCGGCAGCGGTGACTGCGTCAACCGCGGCGGCTGGCACACGGACCGTGAAGGCTGCCGCCCCGGCGGCGCTGCCGCAAACCGGGGACGGCTTCCCCATCGAGGCGCTGGCCGCCGCGTTTTGCGCAAGCGTCATCGGGTTTGGCACGGCGTGGAAAAGGCGGTGAACCCATTAACGGCTGCCTCCCGGGAACTTGTTCTTTCTTTTGGCAGCAAAAGAAAGAACCAAAGAAAACTGCCGCTGTTTCG
>ERZ1106963.3772-NODE-3772-length-12246-cov-6.531786_pt1 | contig 12246 bp, 6 predicted proteins | sample MGYA00403681_ERZ1106963 | MGnify/ENA primary metagenome ERZ1106963 (study PRJEB35170, sample SAMEA104062407) | human gut metagenome | biome: human gut; feature: human-associated habitat; material: faeces | place: Denmark | collected 2012-05-03 ...
ATCCGCAGCGCGTCGATATCGAGGCCGCTGTCGGTCTCGTCGAGCACGGCGAGCTTCGGCTCGAGCATCGCCATCTGGAAAATCTCGTTCTTCTTTTTCTCGCCGCCCGAGAACCCTTCGTTCACGGCCCGGCCGGTCAGCTTGCTGTCGAGTTCGACGACGGCGGCCCGCTCGCGCATCATCCGCAGGAATTCGGCCGACGTAAGCGGCTCGAGCCCCTGATACTTGCGCTTCTCGTTAACGGCGTACTTCATGAAGTTGGCCATGCTGACGCCGGGAATCTCGACCGGATACTGAAAGCCGAGGAACAGCCCGGCGCGGGCCCTCTCCTCGACCGGCATGCCGAGCAGATCGCGCCCCTCGAAAAGAACCTCGCCCTCGGTCACCTCGAAGCGCTCGTTGCCCGCCAGCACCGAGGCCAGCGTGCTCTTGCCCGAGCCGTTCGGCCCCATGATCGCATGGACCTCGCCGGCACGAACCGTCAGATCGATTCCCTTCAATATCTCCTTGCCGTCGACAGCGGCATGCAGATTTTTCACTTCCAACATAGCATCTATCTCATGCGGCCTGCACGACTTGCGCTTACGCGTAAGCCGGAGGCCCGTTAATTCTCTTCCCGAGCGACGAATACGCCCTGTCGTCCCGCCCGTCCATACCGCGAAATCCGGTAAATTTCTCCGGTCGGAACGCTATTTTTCACACAACTCCGCACGACTGCGGACCCGATGGCCCGACTCCATGCGCGAAGCCCTACCCGACGCTACCTTCCAGACTGATCGACAACAGCTTCTGAGCCTCGACGGCAAATTCCATCGGCAGCTTGTTGAGCACCTCCTTCGCATAGCCGTTGACGATCAGCCCCACGGCATCCTCGGTCGAAAGCCCCCTCTGATTGCAATAAAAGAGCTGATCCTCCCCGATCTTCGACGTGGTCGCCTCGTGCTCGACGACGGCCGAGCGGTTGCCCACCTCGATATAGGGAAACGTGTGCGCCCCGCACCGGTCGCCGATAAGCAGCGAGTCGCACTGCGAGTAGTTGCGCGCCCCCTCGGCCTTGGGCGATACCTTGACCAGTCCCCGGTAGCTGTTCTGGCTGACGCCGGCCGAAATACCCTTGCTGACGATCCGGCTGCGCGTATCGCGGCCCAGATGAATCATCTTCGTCCCCGTATCGGCCTGCTGATGGTTATTCGTCACGGCTACCGAATAGAACTCCCCGACCGAGCGGTCGCCCGCGAGAATACAGCTCGGATACTTCCACGTCAGCGCCGATCCGGTCTCGATCTGCGTCCACGACAGCCGCGCGTTCTCGCCCCGGCAGATTCCCCGCTTGGTGACGAAGTTGTAGATTCCCCCGTTGCCGTCCTTATCGCCCGGATACCAGTTCTGAACGGTCGAGTATTTCACCTCGGCATCCTTCATCACGACGATCTCGACGACGGCGGCATGCAGCTGGTTCTCGTCGCGCATCGGAGCCGTGCACCCCTCCATGTAGCTGACATAGGCGCCTTCGTCGGCAACGATCAGCGTACGCTCGAACTGGCCCGTCCCGGCCGCATTGATCCGGAAATAAGTGCTCAGCTCCATCGGGCAGTGCACCCCCTTGGGAATATAGCAAAACGACCCGTCCGAGAAAACGGCCGCGTTCAGCGCCGCGAAAAAGTTATCGGTATAGGGTACTACGCTGCCCATGTATCGGCGCACCAGATCGGGGTGCTCCCTCAGCGCCTCGGAGAACGAGCAGAAAACGATCCCCTTCTCGGCCAGCGTATCGCGGAACGTGGTCTTCACCGAAACGGAGTCCATGACCGCATCGACGGCCACGCCTGAAAGCAACATCTGCTCCTCGAGCGGCACGCCGAGCTTGTCGAACGTCGCCTTCAGCTCCGGATCGACTTCGTCCATACTGGACAGTTTCGGTTTTTGCTTCGGCGCGGCATAATAAATAATATCCTGAAAATCGATCTCGGGCAGATCCAGATGCGGCCAGCGCGGCATCGTCATCGTCAACCAGTGCCGGTAAGCCTTCAGCCGGAATTCGGTCATCCACTCCGGCTCGCCTTTTTTGGCCGAGATCATCCGGACGACCTCCTCGCTCAATCCTTTGGGAATGGTTTCGGTATCGATGTCGGTCACAAAACCGTACTTATACTCACCGTTGGTGACTTCGTTCAGTATATCGTCTTTCTCTTCCATCCGACTTAATTTTAAGAATCAATCCGGGAAACAATCCATAATTTCCGCAAAGGTAAACCACAAGAAGCTATCCTGCAAAATTATGTCTTCCTGCGAAATGCCCATGCAGAATTTAAGCCAAAAAACGCGAGCCGCCCCGTTCCCCGGAACAAAACGGTCTCTCTCCTCCGTACCCGCCGCCGACCCGGTATGTTCCGCTTTCTCCGAAAAAACCGTCCTTCACATCGCCAATCCTTCTTCAGGATACAATAGTACTCAATTTTTTACACTTTTGCAGACAAAATCATCCCCGATCCGACTCTTCCCGACGATTCTCCGGCAACGTCCGTTGCGCACGCATAAAAAGGCCCGGCGGAACTCCGTCCGCCGGGCCGAAACCGGAAAGCCTTCCCGGCCCTTATCAGCCATGCTCAGCAACTATTGCTGCGGCATGCTTTTGAACAGTTCGTCGTATTTCTTGAAGTTCTCCATCATCGCGGGAGAAGTATCGCGCAGGCGGAAATAAACGCTCTTCAGCAATTCGACGGTCGTAGGATCGTCCGGCTTGGCCACATGCGCTTTTTCGAGCGGAGCAAGTATATCCACATAAGCCTGATCGACCTCCTTCATCGCCGCATCGCGTTCTTCGCGGCTGGTGAACGATTTTTTGTTGAATTCCTCGGTTTTCAGGTCGGCCTGACGGATCAGCATCAGCGAATAGTTGAAATTATTCGTGAATTCGTCCGGAGCCAATTCGAGCGCCTTGCCGAAAGCCTTCAACGCTTCCGGCGTATTGCCCAGTTTGTCGTAAATAGTACCCAAGCCTGCCCACAACTCGGCATTGTTCGGATCGTTGGCAATACCCTGCTGGATATAAGGAATAATGGTATTGGGATCTTCGCCCGTCTCCGAATACAGCACGATCAGCTGTTCGAGGATCTGGTTGTTTTTAGGATATTTGCCAAGGCCGGTAACCAATGCCTCTTTCGCTTTTTCGAAATCCTTCTGCGCCCGGTAGCAATGATACAAATAATAGTAAGCCTCCCCGTTGCTTTCGTAACCGTTGGCGATCGCATCGTTCAAGTATTTGACCCCCTTGTCGAATTTGCCGGTGAGCGTATACAGGTAGCCGGCATTGAAACAGCAGACCGTATCGATTTTGTTCAACGGAGCCTGATTCTGCACATCGTAAGCCGCGGCGAACGCATCGGCCGTCGGGTCGAATTCACGCATGACATACAGGTTGTCGGCATCCTGCTTATAAGCGTCCGCAATCTTTTTGAATCCCTCGGCAACCTTTGCCTCCGCATCCTTCGGTTCCAGCTCGTAAGCCTTCTTATAGGCAGCCGCAGCCTTTTCGAGCGCATTGTCGACAATCGTTTTTTTCATTTTCCAGAAATAAACGGCCCCGTCTTTCAGGTAAAGATCGAAATAGGGATACGACCATTTCACATACTCGGTTCCGGCTACATTCTCGGTTCCTTCCTCAGGCTTCGGGAAAAGAACCTGCGCGGTCAGTTGATCCAGTCCCCGATACAGTCCGGTAGCCGCAACCGTCCCGGCTTCCAGGTAAGCATTTCCCAGATCGATCCAGGAACTGGCCCGCGCGCCCCGTTTCGGAGTCTGGCTGTCAAGCTCCAGCTTTTCCACTTTCTTAATAATGGCGGCCTCGTCGAACTTGGCCTCCTGTGCCTGCGCGGTACCCGTAATTCCCAGCGCGGCAACTGCAACGAACAAAAACAGACGTTTCATGATTCAGCTTTTTAATAATTATTCAATATTGTTTTCAGAGGCGTCCGCCGTCGGTTGAGCACCGTTCCCGCCGGACTCTTCTGTGACTCCTGCCTCGGAATCGTTGTCCTCCTCGCTCTTGGGTACCGGAACAACGGAAGCGATCGCATCGTTATTGCGCAGGTTGATCACTTTCACACCCTGGGTGGCGCGGCCGGCCAAACGGATATCCCCGACCGGGATACGGATCGTCAGCCCCGATTTATTAATGATCATCAGATCGTTCTCGTCGGTCACCGACTTGATGGCGATCAGCTTGCCGGTTTTCTCGGTAATCTGCAACGTCTTGACCCCTTTCCCGCCGCGGTTCGTAATACGGTAGTCGTCCAGGTCGGTGCGTTTGCCGTAACCGTTTTCGGAAACGACCAGAATATCCTCCTTGACATCCTTTTCGACACAAATCATGCCGACCACCTCGTCGTCGTCGTCGATGGTAATCCCCTTGACGCCGGCGCCGGTACGACCGATCGGACGGACGACCTCTTCGTTGAAACGAATCGCTTTGCCGTTCTTCGCAGCGATAATCACTTCGCTGTGCCCGCTGGTCAGCACGGCTTCGAGCAACTGGTCGCCCTCTTTGATCGTGATGGCGTTCACGCCGTTCTGCCGCGGACGCGAATAGGCTTCGAGCAGCGTTTTTTTCACGATACCGGCTTTGGTACACATGATGATATAGTTGCTGTTCACATACTCCTTATCGTCCAGGCGACGGACGTTGATGTAGGCGCGCACCTTGTCGTCCGGCTCGATTTGGATCACGTTCTGGATCGCGCGGCCTTTCGAAGCCCTCGCCCCTTCCGGAATCGCATAAACTTTCAGCCAGTAGCAGCGTCCTTTTTCGGTGAAGAACAACATCGTGTTGTGCATCGTGGTCACATAGATGTGCTCGATAAAATCTTCGTCGCGCGTCGCACTGCCTTTTACGCCGACACCGCCGCGATTCTGCGTGCGGTACTCGGTCAGCGGCGTCCGTTTGATATAGCCCATATGCGAAATGGTAATCACCATTTCGTCGTCGGCGTAAAAATCTTCCGGATTGAACTCCTCGGCGCTCAGCACGATCTCCGTGCGACGCTCGTCGCCGTATTTTTCCTTGATCTCGATCATCTCGTCGCGGATGATCCGCATCTGCAACGCTACGCTTTCAAGCACCTCTTTATAGTAGGCGATCCGCTTGCAAAGCTCGTCGTACTCCTGTTTCAGCTTATCGCGTTCGAGACCGGTCAACGCCCTCAGACGCATGTCGATGATCGCAGTGGCCTGCACTTCCGACAGCTCGAACCGGTTTATCAATGCGATCTTGGCTTCGTCCGGGCTTTGCGAACTGCGGATGATATGGATCACCTCGTCGATATGATCGACGGCTATCAGCAAACCTTCCAGAATGTGGGCCCGTTTTTCGGCCTGCGCCAGGTCGTAACGCGTACGGCGCACCACCACATCGTGCCGGTGCTCGACAAAATAGCGGATCAAATCGCGCAGGTTCAGCAACATCGGCCGTCCGTCGACCAGCGCGATGTTGTTGACCGGGAACGACGTCTGCAGAGCCGTGTACTTGAACAGGTTGTTCAGCACGACGCTGGCAACCGCATCGTGTTTGAGGATCATCACGATACGCATCCCGTTCCGGTCGCTCTCGTCGTTGATGTAGGCGATTCCCTCGATTTTCTTTTCGTTGATCAGGTCGGCGATCTTGCGGATCATCTCGGCCTTGTTCACCATGTAGGGAATTTCGGTCACTACGATGCACTCGCGGCCGGTAGCCGTATGCTCGATCTCGGTCTTCGCCCGCATCATCACGCGGCCGCGGCCGGTTTCATAAGCCTCCTTCACGCCCTCGTAACCGTAGATAATCCCTCCGGTCGGAAAATCGGGAGCCTTGATATGCTTAATCAGGTCGGCCACTTCGATATTCGGATCGTCGATATAAGCGCAAATCGCGTCGATCGTGTCGGACAGGTTGTGCGGCGGCATGTTGGTCGCCATCCCGACGGCGATCCCCGACGCGCCGTTGACCAGCAGCAATGGGATCTTGGTCGGCAGCACGGTCGGCTCCGGAATCGTCTCGTCGAAATTCGGACGAAACTCGACGGTATCCTTTTCGATATCGGCCATCACCTCGTCGGCGATCTTTTTCATCCGGGCCTCCGTATAACGCATGGCAGCCGGACCGTCGCCGTCGACCGAACCGAAGTTCCCCTGCCCGTCCACCAGCATATAGCGCAGGCTCCACTCCTGTGCCATACGCACCATCGCTTCGTAGACCGACAAGTCGCCGTGCGGGTGGAACTTACCGAGCACGTCGCCGACGATTCTCGCCGACTTACGGTGCGGTTTGTCCGAATAGAGATTCAGTTCGTTACTCATGTCGTACAGAATCCGGCGGTGAACGGGTTTCATGCCGTCCCTCACATCCGGAAGCGCACGGGACACGATGACCGACATCGAATAATCGATGTAGGCCGATTTCATCTCCTCTTCGATATTGATTTTGATGATTCTTTCGCTTGTTCCTTCTTCTGCCATGATTTGAGCTTATAGTCCTTTGTTGTGAAGCGATGAGTCGCCTTCGTTTTAGGTCGCTAATTTACGCATTTTTTGGACAAACGCAAAATACGCCCCTAAGAACGCGTTTAACGGGGATTTTTGCCGCGCCTTTTATTGCTTATAACGTAAAAACCCGGGCAAAAGTTCGTCAAACGCGCTAAAAAAGGGCAAAAAACGGATATATTATCCTAAATTTGCATGAAACCCGTATCCCATGAGACCGATCCGCCTGCTGTCCGTCCTGCTGTGCGCCACCGCATTTTGCTGCGGGACGGCGGCCGGAACGGAACCCGACCGCATCCGGATCGCCTGCTATAACGTCGAATCGCTATTCGACACGGTACCCGATCCGTCGGCTGGCGACGCGGAGTTCACCCCGCACAGTCCCCGACGCTGGAACACCGAGCGGTATCGCATGAAGATCAACCATATATCGCGCGTGATCGACGACCTCGACGCCGACCTGCTGGCGCTCGCGGAGGTCGAAAACGAAGCGGTCGTACGCGACCTGATGTACGCCATGCGGTCGGACTACAATTACATCCACCGCAACAGCGGCGATCCGCGCGGCATGGACGTGGTGTTGCTGTATCGGGGCAGCCGCTTTTTTCCGACGCGCGTCCGGCAGGTTTTCGGCCGAGGGCTGACGCGCAGCCTGCTTACGGTAGACGGGGAATTGCTCGGCGAATCGGTTACGCTGATCCTCTGCCACCTGCCCTCGCAGATGAACGCCGCGCGCTACCGCGCCGAGGCGTTCCGCTCGCTGCGCCGGACGGTCGATTCGCTGCTGACCGGCTCGCCGCAACGGAAATTGGTCGTTCTGGGCGATTTCAACGCCGAACCCGACGCTCGCGAATCCCGTAAAATCCTGCACGTCCGACCCGAAACCGCTCTCCGAAACGCTCCGGCCGACCCGTCCGCGCTCTACACGCCGTTCGTCGGCCTGCGCCGGCAAGGCTACGGCACGCTGGTTTACCGCGACCGCCGGCAGTTGTTCGACTACATTCTGGTCAGCGGGGCTTTCGCTTCCGGAAACGGCCTGCGCTACGGAGGCCGCTGTGGCATTTTCGTCCGGGACTACCTGATCCACCGGTCGGGCCCATGGAAAGGCTATCCGATCCGGACTTTCCAAGCCGGCCGGTACACCGGAGGATACAGCGACCATCTGCCGGTATTTCTGGACTTTGAAAACAAAAAACCCGAATCGCCGGAAGTCCGATAAATTTTTGCAGATATTAAATTAAATCATTACTTTTGCACACCTATTTACCGGCTCGCCGCTTTTTTACCGAAAGCGGTCGTATTTATTTAAAAAATTCAATAACTACAAATAAATTCAAAACGGATTAAACGTAAAAAGAAGATGCCAAACGTAAAAAGAGTTTACACCTTCGGCAACAAGAAGGCCGAGGGTAACGGAAAGATGAGGGAGCTGCTCGGCGGAAAGGGAGCCAACCTCGCGGAAATGAACCTGGTCGGTATTCCGGTTCCTCCGGGATTTACCATCACCACCGAGGTCTGCACCGAGTACTATCAGCACGGTAAGGAAGAAGTGATCAAGATGATCAAGCCCGAAGTCGAAGCCGCCATGAAACAGGTCGAGAAGAACATGGGCATGGAGTTTGGCAGCAGCACGAATCCGCTTTTGCTGTCGGTACGTTCGGGCGCGCGCGCTTCGATGCCGGGTATGATGGACACGATCCTGAACCTCGGCTTGAACGACGAAGCCGTCGAAGGCATCGCCAAGAAGACCGGCAACGCGCGTTTCGCATGGGACTCGTACCGCCGTTTCGTACAGATGTACGGCGACGTGGTGATGGACATGAAACCGCAGAGCAAAGAGGACGTCGATCCGTTCGAAGAGATCATCGATGCGATCAAGGAGGAAAAGAAAGTAAAGAACGATACCGAACTGACGACCGACGACCTGAAAGAACTGGTAAAACGTTTCAAGGCCGCCATCCTGAAGAATACCGGCAAAGAGTTCCCGACCAATCCGTGGGAACAGCTCTGGGGCGCCATCTGCGCCGTATTCAGCAGTTGGATGAACGAGCGTGCGATCCTGTACCGCAAGCTGAACAACATCCCGGCCGAATGGGGCACCGCCGTAACCGTACAGGCGATGGTATTCGGTAACATGGGCGAAACGTCGGCTACCGGCGTGGCCTTTACGCGCGACGCCGCTACCGGCGAAGACATTTTCAACGGCGAATACCTGGTCAACGCACAGGGCGAAGACGTGGTAGCCGGCATCCGCACGCCGCAGGAGATCACCCTCGAAGGTTCGCGCCGCTGGGCCGAACTGCAGGGCATTTCGGAAAGCGAACGCGCGCTGAAATATCCGTCGCTCGAAGAGGTGATGCCCGCCGCGTTCAAAGAGCTGAACGAAATCCAGCAGCACCTCGAAAACTATTTCCGCGACATGCAGGATCTGGAATTCACGATCCAAAACGGCAAATTGTGGATGCTGCAAACGCGTAACGGCAAGCGTACCGGCGCAGCCATGGTTCGTATCGCGATGGAAATGCTCAAAGAGGGTCTGATCGACGCTCCGACCGCCGTTCTGCGCGTGGAACCGGCCAAGCTGGACGAACTGCTGCACCCGGTATTCGACAAGAAAGCGCTGAAACAGGCCAACATCATCGCAAAGGGACTGCCCGCCTCCCCGGGCGCCGCTTCGGGGCAGATCGTATTCTTCGCCGACGACGCCGAAAAATGGGCCGAACAAGGTAAAGAGACGATCCTCGTCCGCATCGAAACCTCTCCGGAAGACCTGAAGGGCATGAACTCCGCAAACGGCATCCTGACCGCGCGCGGCGGTATGACTTCGCACGCGGCCGTCGTTGCGCGCGGCATGGGCAAGTGCTGCGTTTCGGGCGCCGGCGACCTGCAGATCGACTACAAGGCCCGCACGATTACCGTAGGCAACAAAAAATACAAAGAAGGCGACTGGATTTCGCTGGACGGATCGACGGGCATCATCTACGAAGGCAAAGTGAGCACGATCGACGCCGAAGTGAGCGGCGATTTCGCCAAACTGATGGAACTGGCCGACGAATACGCACGCCTGAAGGTGCGCGCGAACGCCGACACGCCGCGCGACGCGCAGACCGCGTTCAAATTCGGAGCTCAGGGTATCGGCCTGTGCCGTACCGAGCACATGTTCTTCGAAGGCGACCGCATCAAGGCCGTACGCGAAATGATCCTGGCCGACGACGAAGCCGGACGCCGCAAGGCGCTGGCCAAGCTGCTGCCGATCCAGCGCGGCGACTTCGAAGGTCTGTTCGAAGCGATGAACGGGCTGCCCGTAACGGTTCGCCTGCTCGATCCGCCTTTGCACGAGTTCGTTCCTCACTTCGAAAAAGAGATGAAGGAACTGGCCGACGACCTGAAAGTTCCGTTCGAAACGATTAAGAACAAGGTCGAATCGCTGGCCGAATCGAACCCGATGCTCGGACACCGCGGTTGCCGTCTGGGAAATACTTATCCCGAAATTACCGAAATGCAGGCTCGCGCCATCATCGAAGCTGCGCTGAACACCCGCAAGAACAAGGGTATCGACGTACACGTGGAGATCATGGTTCCGCTGGTAGGCAACGTGAAAGAGCTGAAATACCAGAAAGACGTTATCAAGGCTACCGCCGAATCGGTATTCGCCGAACGCAACGACCGGATCGACTACATGATCGGTACGATGATCGAGATCCCGCGCGCAGCCGTTACGGCCAACGAGATCGCCGAAGAGGCCGAATTTTTCTCGTTCGGCACGAACGACCTGACGCAGATGACGCTCGGGTTCTCGCGCGACGACGTAGCGAAATTCCTGCCCGTTTACATCGAAAAAGGCATCCTGAAGCACGACCCGTTCCAGGTGCTCGACCAGGACGGCGTCGGCCAACTGGTGCGCGAAGCCGTATTCAAAGGCCGCGGCGTAAAACCGAAACTCAAGTGCGGTATCTGCGGCGAGCACGGCGGCGAACCGAGCTCGGTCGAGTTCTGCCACTATGCCGGACTGAACTACGTCTCCTGCTCTCCGTTCCGCGTGCCTATCGCGCGTCTTGCAGCGGCGCATGCGGCGCTGAAACAAGGCGGGGAGAAGTAAGAAACGACTTCATGCCAGACAGAAGAAAGGGCGGTCCGACCGGGCCGCCCTTATTCAATTCATGAAAAGCGAAATAAGCGAGCGCCCGACATCGTACCGTCCGTATTTGCATCGCGGAGGGAGATAGCTTCAGACCGGAATCGCATAGGCAGAGCCTAAACATACGGGCCGACAACAGTTCCATTTTCCGCTTATTGCCATCGTCAGTTCTCATGATCCAGCTCAATGTACCAATTTCCCTCGATCGGTTTGTATAGCGTGGTATCGCAGAACGTCCTGCGGTAGATTTCGTTCAAGTCGCCCTGCTCTGCGATACGTACCCACGGACAATTTCTCAAGCCGGGGTCGCAAACAAAACATTTGGCCGTTCCCGAAACGGAAAGTCCATGAGAGTAATGCACCATAGTCAGGCTAAGTTCGACCGAGTCCTCCCCGCACTCCCGCCTATAAAAGCGGACGAGCTCGCAGCCTGTCACCGCCAGCAAAGAATCGAGCAGCGCCCGGTCCGGAGGGAACAACCCGTGCAAATACGAGGAATCCTCCCCGTAAAGCCCCTGAAGTCCGCAGGACAGGCCCTCGGCGGCTGCAAGTTCCCGTATAAATATGGAATCGAACTCGGACGGCGGATAGTAATGGCTGCCTTCCGTTTTCTCCGAAATGATTTCATACACATGGTTGAACGCTGCTTCGTGCGTGCGGAACAACCGTATCATTTCCCCGTCCGACGGAGACACGGAAGTTCCGCAGCCCGCGGCAAACAGACTCGCCAGAAGCAAGACCATCGCAAGAATTCTCATATACGACTAAAAATCGACGTTTACCGGATCTTTCGCGGATTTCGGCATATTCTGAGAAACAGAAACCCGAAAAAGATGACGGACAACACAACCGGCAGACATGCTCCGGGCGCGTCATCGATCGTTCGGACGCCCCGCTCGCAAACCCGCCTATTCTATTAGTGCCATTCCGTGCGCATTGCGAAGATTCAGCGGCCGACTCGCTTTCAGGAAGCTAAGCCATCTTATCCGTATGATGTCCGCTCGTTCCCAATGAGCAGAATGCCCCCGATCGGGATAACGTATCGAACTATCGGTATTGATCGGCGGCTTCAAATTTCCGCCCACACAACTTCCAAGTCAAGCATTCTAAAAGAAGATTCAAAGGAAGAATTCAAGGGCCGGCCTTCCATCAAACCCATAGCCTTATAATGCCGATAAACAACGGTCGTCATCTTTCGGGAAAGACGCATCTGCACCTTATGTACACGTTTCGGTTCACAATCCGTTCAAACAGGACAGTTCAGGCGATATTGAAACGCACCGTTCGCTACGCTCGTTCCGGACGCGAAATCCGATGCCGCCTTTATGCGGAAAGCGGCTTCGGACAATGCATATTCGTCGGCCGGTCGAACGGGAAATGTCCTAACGGTTACCTCATATCGGACAAACCGTTCTTTTCCAGAAAAGCGAGTATGGCTTTTTGCATGTCCTCCCCGTTTTCCAAAAACGGCATATGTCCGACGTCGCTTCCCCACAGAATCATATTCGGGAAACGCACTTTCCGATAATGTCGCGGGCCGACGCTCCAGTCGGTCTTACCGTAAAAAAACAGGACGGGTATCTCAACCCCGG